>Ga0302205_10000682_pt1 | contig 13721 bp, 7 predicted proteins | sample II_Fen_E1_3_FD_194582 | JGI IMG/M metagenome (GOLD analysis project Ga0302205, IMG submission 194582) | Peat permafrost microbial communities from Stordalen Mire near Abisko, Sweden - II_Fen_E1_3 | ecosystem: Environmental > Terrestrial > Soil > Wetlands > Permafrost | place: Sweden: Abisko...
CTAGTTGAAAAGATTGTGTTTGCCGATGGTACGAAAGTAACGGATTATGGTGCTCGTACATCGACTATGATCGAGTTTACAGTTCCGCTGACGACGACCAAAGGTTCTACAACCCTTAAATTGACTGCATTTGATGCTACTGAAGTCGTTTCATCGGCATTCGATGTGCTGACCACCGATCCGATTACCAGCCAAACGAAGATGATTTACGACTGTGGTATCACATCCTCCGGACATGCACCCGACTGGGATGGTTGGGGTGGCTCCTACGACGCTGCAACTGCCAAAGCAGAAGGTTTCATCACCATCAATGTTGCACAACCCGGTTGGTGGATTTTCGGTTGCAACCATTTGACATGGCCAGTAGTCAATCCTGCAGACTATGTGCTGAAAGTGGATATTAAAGCTACGACTCCTATCAGGGTTACCGGTACGTATGAGTTCATTTTCCGCGTAGGCGGTCAGAATGTATCTACCAGATTGATTGAAGTAGGTGATTATATCCAAACCAAGGATAACGATTGGCAAACACTGGTTATCCCTATCGATGTCGCTTTTACAGGTGCCATCAATGCAAGCGGAGAATCCGGTATCATTTTGAATGCTAAGCCTGGTGACATGAATTTTACAGGACTTTGTTTCGACAATATCCGTTTTGATCCCAAATAATGAAGTGTTTTTTAATTAGGTTAGAAGGGGGAATTGTACTCCGGGACAATTTCCCCTTTTTTTATACTTTTATTAGCTCGTAATGGATGCTTCAATGTTTGTGGAATGGTCATAAAAAAATTCGTTTTCAGCATTACCTTTTTCTTTTCATTGTTTTTTCTTGGTTCTTGTCAACCGGAAGGAGCAGTGGTTGAAGGACCGGTTTTAACCTCCAGTACACCAGTGAACGATGCAACAGGTGTGGGTACAGCAACGACACTTATTCTTAATTTCTCAGAACGATTTACGCTGATTGATAATCCACAAATTACTCTGAACGGGGCAGTTGTCAGCGCTGCGCTTACGTATAAGAAACTTACGATAAGCACACCATTAACCGGAAGTACGGACTATACACTGGAAATTCCTGCCAAAACATTGTTCAATGATGCAGGAAATCCGAACAAACGTATTCAATTGCACTTCACCACCATTGCCCGCGTTTCCAACAATGGAGTTGTATTCGAAGCCGAAACGGCGACACTGAGCGGTAATGCTGTCGTTGCAACCAATTATTCCGGCTATTCAGGAACCGGCTATGTGTCTTCCGGCGATGGAAACCTGACATTCAACGTTTCTGTAGAACAGAATGGTTTTTATGAATTGGCGGTCCGGTTTAATACTACCGGAAACAAAAGGGTGAATGACCTGTCCGTGGATGGTGTCAAGATTGGTAGCATGAACTTTGAGCCCGTTTCCGATTGGACTACCCTTCAGGCAGGGAAGATTCGCTTGACAGCTGGCAATCATACCCTTTCCATAGTCAAGAATTGGGGCTATACAGCTTACGATTACATCGTGCTAACGCTGGATACCGTCGGATTAACCCCTTTTCAGATAGCAAGCAACTTGGTTACGCCGAATCCCTCCTTACAAGTCGTTCATTTATACAACTTTCTAAAAGAAAATTTCGGCATCAAAGTACTTTCCGGAACGGCTGCCGCCCATAGCACCAACATCAATGAAGCCATCTGGGTGCACGACCAGACCGGTAAATGGCCGGCGATCACCTGTTTTGATTTTATCGACCATACGTGGAAGGATCAGAACTGGGTGAATTATTCAGCTCCCTTCACCCTGGGGCAGGATTGGTGGAACAACAACGGAATCGTATCACTAATGTGGCATTGGCGCGATCCACTTACCAAATCGGGTTCCATGTATACCTATTCAAGCTCAAACACGTCGGGTACGACATTCGATTTAAGCAAGATCGCCGATACCACTTCCAATGAATACAAGGCCATGATAGTCGACTTAGATGTCATTGCCGGATATTTGAAAGAATTCAAAAATGCAAACATTCCCGTCCTTTGGCGGCCTTTGCACGAAGCTTCGGGTACTTGGTTTTGGTGGGGTGCCAAAGGCCCTGAGCCTTGCAAAACCTTATGGAAATTGATGTACAACCGCTTTGTAAAGGTTCATGGACTGAACAACCTCATCTGGGTATGGACTTCGGATGTGGCTGAAGACGCCACGACTTGGTATCCGGGTGACGACTATGTCGATATCATCGGAATGGACATCTACCCAGGTGAAAATCAACATCAATCCCAGTATTTTTCCTTCAATAAGATTCGGGAAATGTTTGGAGGGCGGAAGTTGATAACCCTAAGCGAATGCGGTTCCATTCCAGACCCTAACCTAATGAAGTTGAATGGAGACATGTGGTCGTACTTTATGCCTTGGAATGGTGATTATACGCGTTCGGACGCTCATAACGGAGCCAACTGGTGGAAAGCGTTTTTTGCCAACGACTTGGTAGTGACACGTGATGAAATGCCAAACTTGAAATAAAAAATATGAAAAAGAAACTTGTATTGTTTGCTGCATTCGGAATGCTCCTTTTTAATGCATCCGTTCAAGCTGCTCAGATTCCTCAATTGATTTTGGACGACCAATGGAAACTCGCCATCGGTGATAATCCAGCTTGGGCAACCAATAGTTTTGATGCTTCCTCCTGGAAAACAGTTAGTTCGACCAAGTCCTGGGAAGACCAGGGCTTTCCGGATGTGGACGGCTTTGGCTGGTACCGCAAGGAAGTGGTGCTACCGACAACTTTGAAAGCAGACATCATGAAATATGGAGGCATCCGGGTTTGCTACGACAATGCGGATGATGCGGATGAATTTTACTTCAACGGACATTATATAGGTGTGACAGGCGCCATGCCTCCTGCCTATGTGAGCAAATATGGGCAGAAACGTTCGTACACGGTCCCTTCCAAATTTGTATACTTTGACCGTCCCAACCTAATGGCCGTCCGCGTTTACGACGGTATCGGCGGCGGTGGACTCATCACCGCAAACACTACCGTTCGTCCGTTATCAGTCACGGATGTCATCAAAATCGATTGGGATTTTCCTGCCAAAGAATGGGTCTTTTCCGATGGAGACAAGCAACAGATGAACCTTACGCTTACAAATACGCTGAAGGCAAAGGCCGCTTTAAAAGTCGTTTTCGTCCTTAAAACCGACAAATTTGCACCCGTAGACAGCATCGTGACCACTTTTGAATTGAAAGCCGGTGCCACGCTCTCTGGACTGGTACCGTTCAAATTGCCTGCACCTGGTTTTTATCGCTGTACGTTGTTCATGGAAAAAGACGGAGCCACCAGCATTCCCGAAACGTTCAATATTGGTTATGAGCCCGAAAAAATAGTATCTCCGCGAGATGCAAAACCTGATTTTGACGCTTTTTGGAAGGAAACCAGAGCGCAGTTGGATGCTTTTGCCCCCGATTTCCGCATGGAACTGATGCCGGAACGCTCCACCGGTGCCCGCAACCTCTACCATGTGACCATGCAATCGTACGGAAACGTGACCATCGAAGGCTATTATGCCGCTCCCAAAGCACCGGGAAAATACCCCGCCATCATTACTTATATGGGCTATGGTTCCGACCCGTGGTTCCCCAATACGGACGGTGAACCCGGTTTCGCCAATTTTGTCCTTTCCGTTCGTGGACAGGGCATACAGAAGGCTTCCCAGAAATTGTTCTGGGGCGACTGGATCATTTGGGGTCTGGACAGCAAGGATACGTATTATTACCGCGGTGCTTTCATGGACCTTGTCCGTGGCGTGGACTTCCTGGTTTCTCGTCCCGAAGTGAATGCGGATCAAATCGTTGCCGAAGGCGGCAGTCAAGGTGGTGCTTTCACGTTGGCAGCCTGTTCGCTGGATGCTCGCATCAAAGCAGCCGCACCAACGATACCCTTTCTGTCCGATTATCCCGACTACTTCAACATTGTAAATTGGCCCAAAAGTTCGTTCGAAAATTACCTGAAGGCGCATCCGGATAAAACCTGGAAAGAGGTCTATGAGATACTGACCTACTTCGATATCAAAAATCTGACAGGTTGGATAAAATGTCCCATTTTTATGGCTGCAGGTCTGCAAGACCCTGTTTGTCCGCCACATACCAATTTTGCCGCCTACAATCAGATTCGTTCGAAAAAGGATTACCGCATTTATAAGGATCAGGGCCATGGTACGCCAAGTGAATGGAACGACCTGAGAATGAAGTTCTTCCGTGAAGCTCTTGGTTTGAAATAAACAGAATTAGTATGTTTAGGAAGTGTTCAATAGTGTTTCTGTTCGTCCTGCTGGCCGTTGTTACGCCTATGTTTGCTCAAAAGAACGATCCGGTCGAAGCCATGCTCCGCCAGATGACTTTGGAGGAAAAAGTGGGTCAGATGGCACAGGTTACGGTTGACATACTGTTGGACTTGAAAACGTCCAAGTGGAAGGATTCGATGGTCAATATGGCTTTTGCAAAATACAGCATCGGTTCGGTTTTAAACACTTGGGATAATGTGGCGCACCGTAAGGAAGAATGGGCGAAACTGGTCCGCGAGTTGCAGGAAAAGGTGCTAAAAAGCCGCCTTAAAATCCCGATTTTGTATGGTGTGGATGCCATCCATGGAGTAACATATACCGACGGAGCCACCCTGTTTCCTCAAGAAATAGCCATGGCCGCCACTTTCAACAGAAAGTTAGTAAGAAGGAGTGCTGAAATCTGCGCCTATGAGACGCGGGCCAGTTCCGTTCCCTGGACGTTTTCACCTGTGCTTGATTTGGGAATGGATCCCCGTTGGCCCAGAATCTGGGAGACCTTCGGCGAAGACCCCTATTTGGCATCCGCCATGGCCGTTGAAATGGTGAAAGGATTTCAGGGGATAGATTCCGAACACATTGGGCAACAGAATATTGCAGCCTGTGCCAAACATTATCTAGGCTATTCCGTTCCGGTTTCCGGCAAAGATCGAACCCCGGCCAACATTCCCGACAATGTGCTTCGCGAATACCATCTGCCTGCCTTCAAGGCTGCAGTGGATGCCGGATTGGCTTCAGTCATGGTAAATTCTGGTCTGATCAACGGAGAACCGGTGCATGCCAGCAAACGCCTGCTGACCGATCTGCTTAAAACTGAACTTGGTTTCAAAGGCGTCGTGGTGACGGATTGGAACGACATCGAAAACCTATACCGCCGCGATCACATCGCTTCGTCATCAAAAGAGGCCGTTGCTTTGGCCATCAATGCCGGTATCGATATGTCCATGATTCCGTATGATTTCAAGTTTTGTGACTATCTCACCGAATTGGTCCGAGAAGGCAAGGTGCCCATGGAACGCATTGACGATGCCGTTCGGCGCATTCTGAAGATGAAACAAAAATTGGGTCTTTTTGAAAAACCATACGGCGATCCTGCAGCTTATCCGGAATTCGGGAGTGAAGCGCATCGTCTTGCTGCGCGTGAAACCGCTGCAGAAGCCATTACGCTGTTGAAAAACGAAAACAACCTGTTACCGATAGCCAAAGGCCGCAAAATATTCGTCTGCGGGCCCAATGCCCATTCCATGCGCACGCTTGATGGCGGTTGGTCCTATTCGTGGTTGGGAGACAAGACGGAAGCCTTTACTGCTGAATACAATACCATCCTTGAAGCCGTTCAAAAAGTTTACGGGCCTGAAAACGTGACCTATACGGCAGGTGTCAGCTATAAACCCGGCGGAAAGTACTGGGAAGAACAAAAGGGTGACCTCCAAGAAGCACTACGGCTGGCCGGACAGGCGGATGTGATTTTGCTCTGTCTGGGAGAAAATACTTATACGGAAAAACCCGGAGATTTGCAGGATCTGTATTTGTCCGACCTCCAAACCGAATTGGCTCAAACCCTGGCTGAAACCGGAAAACCAGTGGTTTTGGTATTGAACGAAGGTCGGCCCCGCATTATCAGCAAGTTTGAACCTATAATGAAAGCAGTCATTCAGACGTATCTACCTGGAAATTTCGGTGGAGATGCGTTGGCTGACATTCTGAGCGGTGTTGTGAATCCTTCCGGCAAGCTACCTTACAATTATCCGCGTTATCCGCAGTCCTTGATTCCCTATTGGCACAAGTATTCGGAGGAACAGACCAAAACGACGGGCATGTACAACTACGAATCGGATTATTCGCCGCAATGGACCTTTGGATTCGGCCTCAGTTATACGACGTTCGGGTATTCCAACCTCAAGATTTCTGCCGATGAATTGCCAGTTGGTGGAATTCTGACGGTTTCAGCCGATATAACAAACACCGGAAAAGTGGAAGGAAAAGAGACCGTTCAATTGTATTTATCGGATCTGGTGGCATCGCTTGCACCCGATATGAAGCGATTGAAAGGTTTTGAAAAAATAACACTGAAACCCGGTGAAACCAAGACCGTGACTTTCACACTGACTGCCAAGGAAATGAGCTTCGTCGCTTTGAACAGCAAGACGGTGGTGGAACCCGGTGTTTTTGAAATTCGGATTGGAACATTAACGAAAAGCTTCCGGCTCACCGGAGAATCTACGATAATATGAACAGGATCAAGTATTACCTGACTGCAGTCATGTTGGCCGTTACCAGTCTGATGAACGCGCAAACCAGTGATTTCGTCCGTGTTCGGGACGGGCAGTTCCTTTGTGGTGGGAAACCGTATTACTACATCGGTGCCAATTTATGGTATGGTGCCATCCTGGGTTCCACCGGACAAGGCGGTAACCGCCAACGTTTGATTTGTGAACTGGACGTGCTGAAGACAAACGGCATGACCAACCTTCGGGTGATGATTGGTGCTAACGGCCCCAACGGCGTGCCCGCTAAAGTGCAACCGACCCTTCAAATTCGTCCCGGCGTCTACAACGACACCATCTTTGACGGGCTTGATTTCTTATTGGCGGAAATGGGTAAGCGAGGCATGAAGGCCGTACTTTTCTTTACCAACTCCTGGGAATGGTCCGGTGGCTACGGACAGTATCTGGAATGGTCCGGAAAAGGGAAGGCACCGATTCCCGCCATCGACGGCTGGCCGGCCTACATGGATTTCGTCAAAAAATACGCCACCTGTAAGCAATGTACCGAACTTTTAAAAAAGCACATAACGAACGTTCTGGCACGTAAAAACCGCTATACAGGCGTCAAATACACCGAGGATCCCGCTATTTTCTCTTGGGAAATCGGAAACGAACCCAGAGCGTTTTCCGATGAAAACAAGAAACCGTTTGCCAAGTGGCTGCGGGAGGTATCTGCCCACATCAAGTCCCTGGACAAGAACCACATGGTCACCATCGGAACAGAAGGAAAACACGGTTGCGAGGAGGATATCCGCTTGTTTGAAGAAACGCATTCCGATCCCAATATCGATTACTTGGTCATGCACATCTGGCCTAAAAATTGGGGTTGGCTCGACGTCAAGGACTTTCGCGGTTCCTTGGCCAAGTGCATTGCCAATACGGATACTTATATGAAAGCGCATGAAGAAGTGGCCGCTAGGTTGAAGAAACCGGTTGTCGTGGAAGAGTTTGGTTTCCCCCGTGACCATCACACCTATACAGTAGCCGATGGAACTACCTATCGGGATGCCTATTATACCTCGGTGTTCGAGCGCATTCTCGAAAGCGCCCGTCAGAACGGTGTCTTAGCCGGTTGCAACATTTGGGCCTGGGGTGGTCAAGGCCGTCCTTCCAATCTTTTCTGGAAACCAAGCGACGACTATTTGGGCGATCCGGCTCAAGAAGAACAGGGGCTGAACTCTGTATTCGACACCGACTCAACGGTGCAGGTCATACGAAAATACAGTTCAGCACTCCTTAAAAAAGATGAAATGGTGGATCGGAATGCAACGCCGGAAACCCAAGCGTTTTTCAGGAATCTAAAGGCGAACGTATCCAAAGGCATCATGATCGGTCATCAGGATGATGCGGCTTATGGTCACGATTGGTTCAACCAGCCCGGACGTTCAGACGTTTACGAAACGGCAGGCGATTACCCTTCTGTAGTCGGCTGGGAACTTGGCGGTCTGGATGTTGATCGACCAAGGAATCTGGATTCCATCGATTTCAAGGATATGAAACGCCTGATGCGCGAAGTCTATGACAGAGGCAGCGTGAACACCATCAGTTGGCACGGCTTCAACATCGCCACCGGGGGCGACGCCTGGGACTGCAAACAAGACACCGTTGTCCGCAGCATTTTGCACGGCGGCATCCATCACGAGGCTTTTTTGAAGCGTCTGGATAAACTGGCGGCATTCTTCCTAAGCCTGAAAGATGCTTCCGATAAACCCATTCCCGTTATTTTCCGAATGTATCACGAAATGAGCGGTGCCTGGTTCTGGTGGGGTTCCAAACAATGCACCCCGGAGGAATACAAAACGCTTTACCGCATGACAGTCCTTTATTTGCGCGATGTCAAGCACGTGCACAATCTGCTTTACGCCTATTCTCCCAGCCATGCCAATGATGAAGCTACTTTTCTGAAGTATTATCCTGGAGATGAATGGGTTGATGTGGTCGGTTTCGACTGTTACCTCTACCCGGACGGTACCGATAAAGGCCTGGAAACGTATAAACTGAACATGACCGGTGGCCTCAAAACGGTAACCGCATATGCTGAACGCACCGGAAAGTTGGCTGTCATGGCCGAAACCGGTCTGGAAGGCGTAAAAATTCCGGATTATTTTACCAACATCCTCGGACCTTTGGTCAAGCCGTATCCAATCAGTTATGTACTGTTATGGCGGAACGCGTCATCCTCCAAATTGAGGCAGCATTTTTACGTACCCTTTGCCGGACATTCCACGGCAGAAGATTTCAAGACATTCACAAAAAGTGACCGAATCCTGATGAGCAAAGACGTGAACCTGTACCGAAAAACCCCCTGATTATTCCAATAACTCCCACTATATGAATGACTTTAAACACGCTTTGGAGGAACTCGAAGCAACCCACGAACAATTTTTGAACAGGAAGAATCACCCTGTTGAATCCAATAATGGCGTATACACCCGGTATCAATACCCGATTTTGACCGCCAACCACATTCCCTTGGATTGGCGTTACGATTTTAATCCGGAAACGAATCCCTGGCTGATGGAACGCATCGGAGTCAATGCCGTCCTGAATTCAGGCGCCATCAAATGGAAGGGTAAATACCTGCTGGTGGTTCGTGTGGAAGGAGTGGACCGTAAATCGTATTTCGCCATCGCCGAAAGCCCGAACGGAATCGATCAGTTCCGTTTCTGGGAGGAACCCTGCACGATACCGGAAACCGAAAACCCAGACACGAACGTGTACGACATGCGCCTGACTGCACATGAAGACGGTTGGATCTACGGCATTTTTTGCAGTGAACGCAAAGATCCGAATGCCCCGGCCGGTGATTTATCTGCTGCGGTGGCCACTGCAGGCATCGTCCGCACCAAAGACTTGAAGACCTGGCAGCGCCTGCCGGACTTGATAAGTGCCAGCCAACAACGAAACGTTGTGCTTCATCCTGAATTTGTTAACGGGAAATACGCGCTTTACACCCGCCCACAGGAAGGATTCATCGATACCGGCAAGGGCGGCGGCATTGGCTGGGGTTTGGTGGACGATATGACCAAGGCAGACGTAAAGGAAGAAGTCATCATCAATCAACGCTACTATCACACCATCAAAGAAATGAAAAATGGGGAAGGCCCGCATCCCATAAAGACCGAAAAGGGTTGGCTGCACCTCGCTCACGGTGTCCGGAATTGTGCTGCAGGTTTGCGCTATGTTTTATATCTTTACCTCACCGATTTGAAGGATCCATCCAAACTCCTTGCCGAACCTGCCGGCTATTTTATGGCTCCGGTAGAGGATGAGCGGATTGGTGACGTTTCAAACGTTTTGTTTTCAAGCGGTTGGATTGCAGAAGACGACGGCAAGGTATTTATTTATTATGCCTCTTCCGATACCAGAATGCATGTCGCCACATCGACCATCGCTCAATTGCTGGATTATTGCCTGAATACACCGGCCGACGGATACCGTTCTGCCACTTCCGTTGAAACTATTAAAGCATTGATTAAAAAAAATAAATCCCTATGAAACAAGTCGTTGCGTTGCTACTTTTTTCGATTAGTCTGTCACTATCCGCCCAAAAGTTCGAAGGTTTGGCGTTAACTCCGCCCATGGGCTGGAACAGTTGGAACAAATTCGCCTGCGACGTGAACGAGGCCAAAATCCGCGAAGTGGCCGATGCCATGGTTTCAACCGGTATGAAAGACGCTGGTTATGAATACGTTGTAATAGACGACTGCTGGCATGGGGAACGCGATGCACAAGGTTTCATCACTGCCAATGCGGAACGGTTTCCTTCGGGCATCAAAGCCTTGTCCGAATACATCCATGCCAAAGGTTTGAAGTTCGGCATCTATTCCTGTGCCGGTTCCAAAACCTGTGGAGGCCATCCGGGCAGCCAGGGACACGAGTTTCAGGATGCGCTCACCTATGCCTCTTGGGGTGTGGATTATCTGAAATACGACTGGTGCTACACCGGCAAACGGAATGCGGAGGAAGCCTATACGACCATGAGTCAAGCCCTGCGCGCAGCTGGACGTCCTGTCGTTTTCAGCCTTTGTGAATGGGGTGGAAATAAGCCTTGGGAATGGGCCAAACCGGTCGGCCACCTTTGGCGCACCACGGGTGATATCTACAATTGTTTTGATTGTATCAAGGATTACGGCGGTTGGAAATCCTGGGGTGCCATGCAGATTCTCGACCAGCAAGACGGATTGCGCAAATTTGCAGGCCCCGGTCATTGGAACGACCCCGATATGCTGGAAGTCGGCAACGGAATGCCCGTGAACGAAGAACGTGCCCATTTCACGATGTGGTGCATGCTGGCAGCTCCGCTGATAGCCGGAAACGACCTGCGATCCATGACCATCGAATCCTTGGGTGTGCTTTCAAACCGGCAGGCCATCGCCATCAATCAAGATTCCTTGGGCATCCAGTGCTTCCGCTACGAAATCAAAGATAGTGTGGAAACATGGCTGAAACCACTACAGAACGGACGCTGGGCCTTGTGTTTTCTGAACAGGAGCACCAGTCCGAAAAGTATCAGCATCGATTGGAAAGCGTTTTCAGTAAAAGACCCGTTGAATGGGTTGGAAATCAATACCACCGGTCAAGAAGTATGGCAACTGCTTGATATTTGGAAACCCACCCCCAAAAAGTTGATGAATACCAAAAAGCCCTTGGTGGCCAGCATCCCCGCTCACGATGTCTTGTGTCTGAAAGTCTTTAAATAATACATATTCACTTTATGACAGTCCCTAAACTTAGTCTGAAAGAGAAAGTCGGATACGGCTTCGGTGATGCCGCCGCTTCCATGTTCTGGAAACTTTTCTCCATGTATCTGATGTTTTTCTATACCGACATTTTCGGAATTGCCGCACCGGTCGTTGGCACCATGTTCCTGGTTACCAGGCTTTGGGACGCCGCTTTCGACCCATTCGTCGGTGTCCTTTCCGACCGTACCGAAACCAAGTGGGGAAAATTCCGACCCTATCTGCTTTGGATGATGGTTCCATTCGGCATTATCGGAATCATTACGTTTTCCACACCAGACCTCGGCCCGACCGGCAAAATTATCTATGCCTACATCACCTATTCGCTGATGATGATGGTCTATTCACTGATCAACGTGCCGTATGCATCCTTAATGGGCGTCATGACCGACAACGGCAAGGAACGGACCACCTTGTCCACTTTCCGCATGGTATTTGCCTACGGCGGTAGTTTCCTTGTTTTAGCAATGGCTGAACCCGTCGTCAGCTTTTTCACGAAAATAGGCGGAGGCAACAATCCCCAACAGGGTTGGCAATTATCGGCCATCGTGTTCGCATTGATCGCCATCCTATTTTTCTTCCTCTGCTTTTCGTGGACCAAGGAACGCATCAAACCCATGAAAGAAAAAACGTCGCTGAAACAGGATCTGAACGACTTGTGGAAAAATAAACCTTGGTGGATACTGCTTGGCGCAGGCATTGCAGTGATCTTCTTCAACTCCATTCGTGACGGAGCCGCCATCTATTACTTCAAATATTATGTCATCAACCAAGATGCCATGCAGATTGCTTCCATGGGTGTTACACTGACACTCAGCACTCTCTATTTCGTCATCGGTCAGGGGGCCAGCATCATCGGTGTCATACTTGCCGTACCCATCTCCAACATCATCGGCAAAAAAGCCACCTATCTTGGAGCCATGGTTGTTTGTGCCGCATTGAGCGTTTGGTTCTATTTCATCAACCGAGGTGATACGACTCAGATTTTCATCCTTCAATTCTTTATCAGCCTCACCATCGGAACCACCTTGCCATTGATCTGGTCCATGTATGCCGACACGGCCGACTATTCGGAATGGAAAACCAAGCACCGGGCCACTGGATTGGTGTTTTCGGCTTCGTCCATGTCCCAGAAATTCGGATGGACCATCGGCGGTGCCTTGTGCGGCTGGTTGCTGGGTTACTACGGATTCAAAGCCAATGTGGCGCAAACTGTATTTGCACAGGATGGCATCCGATTGATGCTCAGCATGTTCCCTGCAGTCGGAGCGGCAATAGGCGTTCTGTTCATGTCCATTTATCCGTTGAGTGAAACCAAACTTAAAAAAATCAGTGCTGAATTGGCTGAAGCCAGACAGTTGACCACTTCTGATAAACTCTAACGCATGCAATACGGCCATTTTGACGACGCCAACCGCGAATATGTCATCACCAATCCTCAAACGCCTTGGCCCTGGATCAATTACCTGGGCACGGAAGATTTTTTCAGCCTGATTTCCAACACGGCGGGTGGTTATTCGTTCTACAAGGATGCCAAGTTCCGCCGCATCACCCGGTACCGTTACAACAACGTACCGATGGACAGTGGCGGCAAATACTTCTACATCAACGAAGACGGAACCGTATGGAGTCCGGGCTGGAAACCCTGCAAAACACCGCTTGACAGCTATGAGTGCAGGCATGGGATGAACTATACCAAAATCAAAGGTTCCAAAAACGGCTTGGAAGCCGAGGTGCTGTATTTCGTGCCCTTGAAAACGAAGGCTGAAGTGCAACTCCTGACGCTACGAAATACCTCTTCCAACGTAAAAACCTTCAAGGTATTTTCGTTCGTGGAATGGTGCTTGTGGAACGCTGCTGCCGACATGGAGAATTTTCAACGCAACTTTTCCACGGGAGAAGTGGAGGTTCAGGGTTCAGTCGTATATCACAAAACGGAATACAAAGAGCGCAGGGATCATTATGCCTATTACTCCGTGAATGCGCCCATAGCCGGTTTCGAAACCGACCGGGAAACGTTTTTTGGCCTTTACAACGGCTTTGATGAACCCCAGACCGTGTTGGAAGGGCAAACCCGTAACAGCGTCGCTCACGGTTGGTCACCTGTTGCTTCCCATTGCCTGGAATTGGAGTTGCAAGCCGGTGAAAGCAAAAGCTTCGTATTTGTCCTTGGCTACGTGGAAAATCCACAGGACCAGAAATGGGAAAGCAAGAACATCATCAACAAGAAACCCGCGCTGGAGGTTATAGATAAATTCGATACAACCGATAAAGTTATAGATTCATTCAATGAGCTTAAAGCGTATTGGGACAAACTGCTCAGCGTTTACACCGTCGATTCCGGCAACGAGAAGCTCGACCGCATGGTGAACATTTGGAACCAGTACCAG
>Ga0302205_10000688_pt1 | contig 13700 bp, 10 predicted proteins | sample II_Fen_E1_3_FD_194582 | JGI IMG/M metagenome (GOLD analysis project Ga0302205, IMG submission 194582) | Peat permafrost microbial communities from Stordalen Mire near Abisko, Sweden - II_Fen_E1_3 | ecosystem: Environmental > Terrestrial > Soil > Wetlands > Permafrost | place: Sweden: Abisko...
CCCATCCGTGAACCTGGATAGGCATGTATCCGCCTAAGAATACAGTAGTAGCAATGGAAGCAATGATAAACATGTTCAGGTATTCGGCCAGGTAATAGAACCCGAATTGAAGTCCTGAATACTCGGTGTGATATCCTGCTGTTAATTCCGATTCTGCTTCCGGTAAATCAAATGGCCCGCGGTTGGTTTCAGCATGTCCTGAAATCAGGTACAATACAAAAGCAATCATGGACGAAATATGTCCGTTGAATAAATTCCAGCAATAACGTTGTCCTTCAATCATAGCCGAGAACTGCATGGTTCCTGCCAGTACAACAATAGTCATCAATGCAAAACCTGCGGATAATTCATAACTTACAAACTGGGCACCACTTCGCATGGCACCAATCATGGCATATTTGTTATTACTTGACCAACCTGCCAGCAATACTCCGATAATCCCTAATGACGATACCGCTGTGACATACAATACTCCGATGTTGAAATCGATGGCATGAAGCCCTTGTCCGAAAGGAATAGCTCCAAAAGTAAGCATGGAAGCTACGATCATAAATACCGGAGCTGCAAAGAACAGGAACCGGTCGGCACGGTTAATCTTGACGATCTCTTTCAGCAGGATCTTGATCATATCCGCAACACTCTGGATAAGTCCGTATTTCCCTACACGGTTAGGTCCGATACGAGCCTGAAAGAAAGCGGTTATCTTGCGTTCTGCATAAATCAATATCAGGGCTATTACCGCGTAAGCAGCCAACAAGGCTACACCCACCAACACAAATTCAATCAGTAATACCCAAAATGTAGGTAAGCTGCTTTGCAGTGTCGTGTCTAACCAGGTCGTTAGGTTTGAAATTTCTAATGGTTGTTGCATATATACTAATTACTCTTATTACTAATTACACGAATTTAAAACTAATTACACGAATTAAGACCAGTTCTTTATCGTTATTTTATCAATTAATATCATCGTAGGTTCCTATCTCTTCAAATCATATCACGAAGTTCATATCTCTTCAGATCCTATCTTTTCAAATCAGATCATGAAATCATATCACGAAGTCATATCACGAAGTCATATCACTTTAGTTCTATGCTGCTACCTACTACCTACTTCCAACCAATTAACCAGTTAACCAACTAACCAATCAACCAGTTTATCTGTCAATATCCGGAATCACGTAGTCCATAGAACCACCAATCCCGATAAAGTCGGATATCTTTTCATTCCGGCATATCAAGGGCATAGCAGATACCAATGCCATGGAAGGTGACCTGAATTTCAAGCGGTATGGTGTTTTATCACCTCGGCTTTCAATAAATACACCAAACTCTCCACGACAAGCTTCTACCCGTTGGTAGTATTCTCCTTCAGGAAGACGTATGATTGGTTTTGGTTTGTTGAGGATATCACCGGCAGGAATATTATCAATCAGTTGTTCTATAATGTGCAGTGATTGTTCTATTTCATCCAGGCGGTTCAGGTAACGGGCGTACGAGTCACCTTCGGTACGGATAATTTCTTTAAATTCCACTTTGTCATACAGGGCATAGGGGATATGCTTGCGGATATCGCAGGACCATCCTGATCCACGTCCGGCAGGACCGGTAACGCCATAGTTGATGGCTGCCTCTTTCGACATCACTCCAATAGTGACCATACGTCCCAGTGCAATGACATTGTGTGAGAAGAAACGGTCATATTCCACCAGCTTATCACGCATGTAGGGAATAAATGCTTTTACATCTTTCTGGAAATCGGGATATATGTCGAACATCACACCGCCAATCACATTTTGATTGATAATCAGTCGTCCGCCACAGGTCTTTTCAAAGATGTCCAGGATAACTTCACGTTCACGCATCCCGTAAATAAAGGCTGTAATGGCACCCAAATCATTGGTTTGGCAAGCCCAGGCCAGTAAGTGTGAGTCAATGCGGTTCAGCTCATCCATAATGGTACGGATATACTGCGCACGTTCAGGAACTTCAATCTCAGCAGCTTTCTCCACGCACAGGCATAACCCGTGGCGGTTAATATTGGCTGACAGGTAATCCAACCTGTCCGTAAAGTGAAGTATTTGTGGGTAAGTCAGGGCTTCGCTCAGTTTCTCGATGCCACGGTGGATATATCCGCTGTGCACATCAATCTTCTTTACTATTTCACCATCCAGCGAGGTACGGAAGTGCATTACTCCGTGGGTGGAAGGGTGCTGTGGGCCTATGTTGATAATATAATCGTCGTCTTCGAATATGTTGACAGTATCTTCTACCAATCCTTCCGGTGTTTCGGTGATCCGGGGGGCAATATCAATAATTTCCTTGCTTTCTACGGATACAGGATTTAATTCAGGGTTTGCGTCATAATCCTTACGCAATGGATAACCTACCCAATCGCTGTTCAGGAAAAACTTACGCATATCGGGATTGTTGATAAAGCGGATTCCCAACAGCGCAAATACTTCACGTTCGTTATACTGGGCTGTTTCGAATAAATCGCTTATGGAATAAAGCAATGGATTTTCGCGGTCGTCCGTACTTGTTTTCAGTACAATCTCTTTCAACAAGTCGGTAGAAGAAGAAAGTAAATAGTTTACACCCAGTTGTTCGCCCCGGTCTACGCCGATCAGAAATACCAAAAAATCGAAAGGTAATGCTGTATTGTCGCGTAATGTCTTGGCTAACAGGTGAAGTTTGTTTGGTGCTACTGTCACGGTCAGCTTTTGTTTCTGTTCAATAACAGCTTCCGGTACAGTAGTAAGGATTAACTCTTTTATTTTTTCCATTTATCTTAAAGTCTAATGTCTAATGTCAAATGTCTAAAGTCTGATGTCAAAAGTCTAATGTCTTATATTGTCATTTGTCCTTTGACCTTTGACCTTTGTCTTCCCTTACCTCTGTCTGTTTCCAAGGAATTTTTCCACCTTAATCTTCCGTTGCAGTTGCATCAGGCCATAGAATAATGATTCAGGGCGTGGTGGGCAACCAGGAACATAGACATCCACCGGAATGATCTGGTCAACGCCTTTGATGACGTGGTATGAATTGATAAATGGTCCTCCCGAAATAGCACAGGCACCCATGGCCAATACATATTTTGGTTCTGCCATTTGGTCGTACACACGGCGGATCAGTGGAGCCATTTTATGAACCATCGTACCGGCCACAATCATCAGGTCGGCCTGACGGGGGCTGTTACGGGTTACTTCCATACCAAAGCGGGAAATGTCGTGGTGGGCAGCAGCTGCTGACATAAATTCAATACCGCAACAGCTGGTAGCAAAAATCAGTGGCCATACAGAATTGGAGCGGCCCCAGTTAATCAGTTCGTCGATTTTACTGAGAACCACATTGACACCATTGGCTTCAAGTTCCTTGATATATTCTTCCAGGTACTCGTTGTCTTTGAATTCCGCAGCGGGGATTCCTTTTATATTATCCTTTAATTCCATTTTAATACTCCTTTCTTCCATGCGTACGCCAGTCCTAATCCAAGGATCACAATGAAAAACAAAATGCTGTACAAGCCCTGGTAGCCTAAATCGCGAACGATAGTAGACCAGGGAAACAGGAAGATAGTCTCAACATCGAACATGAGGTACAGGATGGCGTAGAGGTAATACCCTACTTTAAACTGCATCCACGAGGTGCCGTGTGTTGGAATTCCACATTCGTAAGGTTCTCCTTTTTGAAGGTTGTAAGATCGCGGGGCTAGTAAAATTGCCGTACCTAGACCTAGAATCACAAGTGATATTCCGGTAAGTAATACGACCACAAATAGCGATAAACTGCTCATAGATATGAATAAATATAGTTTGCTTAAAAACGCTGCAAAGGAACGACAATTATTTCTATTCAACGAATAAATTTAGCTAAAAAACCCATGGATAGCCCGGGTCCCTCCTTTTGCTATCCCGAGGTAGCATTTAGTATAAAATACTGTGAAACAATTTTATACAGACTTTAATTTTTTAAGTTGTTAATCTGTATTACGGTATATTATACTATATTAATGTTTAAACATGAACTTTTTTGGTTGTTCCCTATAAAAAACCGCAAAATATACCGTACCAATCGTGTACTGAAAAAATAACTCCATTCAATGTTCATCCATTCCTCACACCAGCCGTTGTAACTCCTGAACAGAACCTTATTCTTTGTTTGATTTCCGGCACTTAATGTTCCTATCAAAGAATCAGGTCTACTCCGGAGAGCCAGCTTAGCTGCTAAGGTTGAAAAACAGAAATAAGGTTTTTCTTTTAGATGACATTGGGGGATACCTTCACGGATAAGGCTGTACTATCTAATGATCCGTTCTATTCTTTAATTAGAACAAAAGCTTCCTGATTTTCTCTGTGTCTGTTCAGTGTAAAGAGAGGGTAAAGAGAGGGCAAGGAGGGGTAAACCTCTCTTTGCCCTCTTTTTGCCCTCACTATGCCTTCTTTGAAATATCTCTCTACCCCGAATGAATGAAGTTGAAACGCAGTAACTCCGGTGGGATGAATTGCAACGAATGAACCACAATCGGGAGTGATTTGCGATCCGGGTAAGGATCGACTGCAAGGCTGCTCCAATTCCGGCAACCGAAGGAGGCAGTTCCAAAGCCAAAAATAGTATGAAGGGGGGTATCAATTAAGACATTCATTTATTTTAACTCCTTGTGATGGATTAAATGCGATTGTAAATCCAACAAATAACGTAAAAATAATTAAACTTTTATGTTGCATTTATCCACTTTCCCAGCAAAACAGGCACATCCAACATTTTCAGTTAATTATTTTGCATTTCATCAGGTATCTATTATGATGGATGTTACAATAATATTTCGTAATTTTGATCAACAATAAGTACTCTACCAAATAATTTATTAAAAATCCACTTTATCTATCTCTTTACATAAATTAACTGTATTACCTTGGTGATTCGATGACAGCAGGGACCTTCCACGTTAGTTTATAATCAAAATAATAGAAAACTACAAGTTTACCTTAAATTATAAGTATAAAAAAAAAGTTGATTCTGTCAACCTGGGATTATAATGTACCAATGTGTCGGTATTTATTTTATGATTTATGTGTATAATCGCCTGGTAATTAATATGCTTTTGAATAATTTCAACTAAGGAACAGTTATCTGTTAAACAAATAATTCATGCAAGAAAACGAGCTGGAAATATACATACGAGCAATGGATCAGGTTGCTCATATTCTCTTAACGGATGGACAGGGCACCATTACGTATGTCAATGATAAGTATTGTAGTCTTTCCGGGTATTCGAGCGATGAATTAATAGGGCAAAACAACCGCATTTTCAAAACGGATTACCACTCTGCGGAGTTCTTTAAGAATATGTACCTGGAATTGAACAAAGGGAATATATTTAAAGCCAAGTTTAAAAACAGAGCGAAGGATGGTTCTTTTTTTTGGATGGATGCCACCATTATCCCGTTTTTGGATGCTGACAAGGTCCCGTATCAGTTCTTAGCCATCCGGTTTGATATTACAGACCAGATTAATGAAGTGGCTTTTAAAGAAGAATTTTTAGCGGATATCAGCCATGAAATTCGGACTCCGCTACATGGTCTGTTGAGTATGGTGGATATACTTTCCGAGACCAGTCTGAATAAAGTACAGAAAGAATGCATCAACCACATCAAGGTCACTTCCGATCATTTAGGACATTTGGTGAATGACCTGCTGGATATTTTCAAAATAGATTCAGGCAAGTTACAATTTGAATTAATCCCGATTGATATCCGGCAATTAGTGATTTCAATGGTTGAGATTCTCAGGTTAAATGAAAAAAAGTTTAGGATTAAATTTTCATACAGTATTGATGAGAATATTCAAGGTGCTTTTTTAGGTGATCCGACCCGGTTAAGGCAGATTTTATTCAATTTGCTGGGGAATGCCCTGAAGTTTACCGAAAAAGGGAGTATTACGGTTCATGTCCAGCTGATTGGTGAAATGGATGATTATCAGTTTTTAGAATTTAAAGTGATAGACACTGGCGTTGGTATCCCGCTTGAGAAACAGGAAGCAATATTTGATAAGTTTGTGCAATCGGATGTGAAAGATACCCGGTTGTATGGTGGTACGGGCATGGGAATGAACATAGTGAAAAATCTGATTCAATTACAGGATGGCTGCTTCTCTCTGAAAAGTGTCGAAGGCGAAGGAACCACTTTCCAGTTTACGCTCCCCTATAAAATACTACCATCAAAAGCCGATAAACATTTTGTAGCACGAACCCTCAATTCACGGGAACAACCCCTGCAAAAACTGAATATCCTGATTGCCGAAGATGAGAAATTGAATCAGCTGATTTATAAAAAGCAAATGGCTAAGTTTAACCACAACTACCGGATTGCTGAAAATGGTTTCGAAGCAATCGAATTCCTCCAGCATGATAATTTTGATTTGTTGTTGTTGGATATGCAAATGCCCGGCATGAACGGAGATGAAGTATTACAAAAAATCAGGAATGAAATGCCGGAACCGTTGAAATATATTCCGATTATCTGTGTGTCGGCTACTGTTAACCCGAATGCTGTACAGGCTCTGCAAAAAGCAGGTGCAAATGGCTATCTGACCAAACCATATAAGGAAAATGAATTGGCTGATATTATTCGGAATACATTATTCGAAACCAATCAGAACAATGCCATACACGAAATCAACGTACTACCGGCACAAACAAGATTTGTCAATCTGGAAACATTAGATCAGTTTGCCGGTGGAGATATTGATTTTATCCTCGAAATCCTGGAGTATTTTATTACCACGACTCCTGAAGTCCTGGAAAGCATGCAACAGAATTTTACCACCAATAACAGTGAACTGAACAGGCAATTGCATAAGTACCGGTCACAGGTTTCATTGCTGGGTCTTACTGAATTAACTGAGTTGACTTTGCAGTTAGAAACATTTTTAACTGAAACGGATGATTTTGAACCATATAAAAATGACTTTGAACAAATCATCATTCAATCAAAGGAAATTGTTGAAGAGATAGAATTTTTGATAGCCGAACTTAAAACCAATATAGTTATATGAGAGTCTTAGTAATTGAAGATGAAGTGATGGTACTCAAATCAATAGAGTTTAAACTGAAGAAAGAAGGATTTGAAGTGGCAACTGCCCCTGATGGGAAAGTTGCACTTGATCTCCTGGCTCAGGAAACCTTTGACATGATCCTGACTGATTTAATGCTCCCCTATTACAGTGGGTTGGAGCTGATCAGTTACATCCGGAATGAATTAAACAGCAAAGTGCCCATTATCGTGCTTTCTGCCATTGGGCAGGAAACATCCATCATGGAGGCTTTTAAACTGGGAGCAAATGATTATATGACCAAACCATTTATTCCAAACGAATTAGTTATACGCATTCGCAAAGAATTAGTTAAATAATACCGAAATGAAGTATTTCACCCTTTCCTGCCTCTTTTTGTTTTTAGCAGTTGCCTCCAGTTCAGGACAAACTGACTCGATGATGCAAGTAGCAAAAAATTTGATAAAACAGGATAAATATGCTGAAGCTGAAAAAGTATACATTACAATTCTCGATCGGAATGGTACCAATAACGATGTCCGTTTTGCATTGGGATTACTGTATTCATGGTCGAAGCAATATGATAAGGCAGAGTCTACCTTCATGGTAGTAATTAAAAGTCGTCCCGGGAGCAAGGAAGTCTATGTAGCTGCCATAAACAACGAACTCTGGGCTGAAAAATACAGTCAGGCACTGACTCTTGCTGAAAAGGCAGCCTCAATATTCCCCGAGGATGCCGATATCCTGATTCGGAAAGCAAAAGCCCTCAATAATCTGCACCGGAGTGACGAGGCTGCCCTCTTGTTATCAGGTTTTCAGCGTAAATTCAGGGATAACCGGGAGATAAATGATTTGCTTGAAAACATTAAATCGGGAAACAGGCTCAACAGCATTGGAATCAGTTATACATACGATTACTTCAAGAATGATTCCCCCTGGCAATTGGCTTATTTGCAATACAAGCGAAAGACAGCATTTGGAGCGGTGATTGGCAGGTTTAACTACGCTAACCGGTTCGGATCAAGAGGATATCAAGTGGAGGCTGATGCTTATCCTGCCTTGACATCTAAGAGTTACGCCTATGTGAATGCAGGTTATTCACCGAGCACGTTATTCCCGGTATTCCGGTTGGGAATGGATTATAACCGGAAATTCCCTCATGCCTATGAAGCCTCGTTAGGTTTCAGGTACCTGGACTTCAGATCTTCCAGGGTGATGATATACACCGGCCATATTGGTAAATATATTGGCAATTACTGGATTGCTTTCAGGCCTTATGTAGTTCCCGACAGCACCACAGTGTCACTATCCGGTTTCATAACTGCCCGCCGTTACTTTGCTACTGCCGATGATTATATTGGCTTGCAAATCGGCTACGGAACTTCTCCCGACGACCGTTACCGACTGCTTACCAATCAAAACCTACGCCTGACAGGATATAATTCCAGGATATCATACAACCATCTTTTCGGTAAGAGGTGGATATTAAATGTGAATGGCGCTTATGCCTATGAGGAATACTTTACCTCCCTTTTCAAATCAAAAATAACCTTCGATATGGCCATTAGTTATCTTTTCTAATATGAATACACTGAAAAATTTCACAACACGCTACACCGAGAGTAGCAACGACTTTATCAAAAAGTCAATAGTCTTTATCCTCCTTCTCATCCTGGCACGTTTCGTTGAAATAGTATGGGTAAATAATTTTAATCTTGGCTCGGCAGGTATCGGGTATCAGTTGTATGGGTTGCTTTACGACATCCTGTTTGCCCTTCAACTGAGTGGGTACTTCTTTCTTCCTTACTTAGCTCTGTCGTTTGTAAACCGCAACTTCGCGAATTCTTTTTATATCGTGCTGACCTCCCTGTTGTTCATTGTTTACCTGTCATTAATAGCTTATTTCAAGTATACGGCTATATTATTAGGTTCCGATTTTTTCGCCTACAATTCACACGACTTAATTCACATCGTGCAGGCAGGCAATATCCCCGTATTCTGGTTCTCTGTTTGCTTTATTCTTTTATTTGCATTTATGATATTCATTTACAGGCAGTTTTCCAAAGTGACTTTGAATAAAACTTTCCAATCAGTTTGTTTCATCCTGATCCTGCTATCCCTTTTCTTTACAGGGGTAAAACTGGATGCCAGCCATTTTCACAATGAATATGATTCTTTTTTAAGTGAGAATAAACTGAATTTCTTTCTGACCAGTGACCTGAATTACTATGAAAACAAGATCCGTGTTGAAAATACAAAAAACAAAATACTCGAATCGGCAGCCAATGATACCTCGATTACCGAACATACTATCCTGAATCAGGCTTATTCTTTCTATCATAAGGAGGATACCCCGGATGTGCTGGGTAATTTTTTGAATGTGCAGGCAGAGGTTAAACCCAATATTGTTTTTATTATAGTCGAAAGCCTTGGAACTGCCTATTCAGGTCCTGCCAACTACCTGGGTAGTTTTACGCCTTTCCTCGATTCGCTGGGTGCCAAAAGCTTATATTTCAAAGATTTTATAAGCAGTGCCGGCAGGACTTTCGAAGTATTGCCCACCATGCTGGGATCATTGCCTTATGGGGAAACCGGATTCAGTGATTTGAAAAACCCGCCAAACCACCTTTCACTTCCCCGGTTGCTCCAGAAAAACGGATACGCTACTTCGTTCTTTTATGGAGGCGAGACCAAATTTGACAACATGGATGTTTTTCTGAAAAGGCAAAAGATAGACCATATCGTTGATGGTTCCCTTTTTGACAAAGGGTTAGCGAAGATGCCTTCGGACAATAACGGTTTCTCCTGGGGGTATGGGGATCAGGAGTTATTTACCGAATATCTCAGTTATTCCTCCAAAAGGAAACCTACTACCCCGGACTTTGATGTGCTGTTAACGCTTTCCATGCATTCTCCGTTCTTGCTAAATAACCAGTCTTTCTTTGAGAATAAAGTAGAGGAACGAATGACTGAACTAAAGCTGACGAAAGAGCAACGTGATTTTGTGAGGAATTTTAAGGATAAGTTCAGCACGATCATGTATTTTGATGCATCAATCCGGCATTTATTCCAGGAACTATCCAAACGTCCTTCCTTTAAAAATACCATTTTTGTGATCACCGGCGACCATCGTATGCCTGAAATCCCGATATCCACGCAGGTAGACCGGTTTCATGTGCCTTTAATCATTTATTCACCCTTATTAAAAAGAACAAAAACCATTGAAGCTGTCTCAAGCCAGTTTGACATAACCCCTACTTTTGTATCGTTATTACGGAATTCTTACCATTTGAAATTCCCGGCCTATAGTCACTGGATAGGCTTTGAACTCGATACAGCAGCTACGTTCCGGAGCAGGCATGCCTATCCGATCATGCGGAACAAAAATGAAATGGTCGATTTCCTGGTAGGTACTAGTTTCTTGTCCATGAATAAGGCTTATAAAATCAATAAGGCATTTGAAATGATCCCCGACAACAATCCTGCCACTGCGAAGGAACTCATAAACCGGTTGTATCGTTTTGAACAAATGAATGCATTGGTTTGTCAACAGAATAAATTGTTACCCGATTCTATCTATCTGAAATGGTAAATCACCCGCTTCCTACTCTATTTCTGTATATAATTGTCTGTATAGTTGCTGTCAGCCTACAATTGTATTTGTCAACAAACCTGGTGGCCAAAGGGATTGTATCCTATAAAACCATGAAGACTGTTCGGGTCACCCTATACTCCGTGCTGATAGGAATCCTTTGTGCTTTGTTGTGTTGGCTTGCCGGTAGTCGGATTATTCAGTGGGCTCTCCTGCTGTCACCTTGCTATAAACTCCTGGCGATGGCAGCTATCCTGGTTGCCCTGCGCTCAGAATTCCCCTCTGTTATCTCCCTGTGGAGGTACGCACTAAGATTGTTTAAAACGATCCGGTGGGTACGTATTCTGTTTTTTTTGATACTGATAGGAATCCTGTCTTATCTGTTTTACCTGATGACAGGAGACCGGTTCTTATATTTTATATTGCTTTTTACTCCCGAGTATATCCATCTGACGGTCGTTGCCATCCTTACTCTTTTTATCCTGTATTATGTTCAGGCACATCAGGAGTATGAAGTTTTAAATGTCTTTGGTTCGGTCCTGTTAATCACCTGGCTCAGTGTATTTGTAATAGGTACCTCCGTTCATCTTGCCCTGCATTTCAAATTGTATGTAAAGGCTATCCAGTTATTTCAATACCTGCATCTGGTGTTGCCGGGTGGTTATAAAGCCCTGCCTTACATTATACTGGCGAGCTGGATCATCAATTTTATGGCCCTGATCTATGTTACCGGCAGAAGAATCAGTAATATACTGATTGATTATATTGAAATGAAGATCAGGAGTTCCTACCAGGAAAAGATTATTGAACTCATCTATGATGACTCGTCCGATCAAGAGTCTTCGGTCATTGAAGCAGATTATTTTAAAAAGGTGAAACGGTTGTACTTTACCCGCCAGTTATTCGCGGACGAACTCTTGCGGATGCATGAAATAGTATACGGCAGTTTGCTCCAACGTATTAATCAATTGTTCAATTCTTTATTGTTGACGGATGATGTCCGTAATTATTTGCATAGTCCGCGTTGGTTCTATAAAATCAAGGGTTTACGTATCTATGCTGAATTGGGTGACAAATCAGAAATTACCTATATCCAAAAACTAATTCAGTCAAAGAATTTTGTGTTGCGTTTTGAAGCAGAACTGGCTTTAGCACGTTTAAGTGATGACGAAAAACCTTTATCCTATTTAAAGGACCTTCAGGGCAGACTGTCTGTCTGGGAACAATTAAACCTGATTTACTTCTACACCAACCACCAGAAACCGGTGGGCGATTTGTCCGGGTTGCTTGAGTCGGCCAATGTCTCGGTGATTTGTTTTGGACTGCTCTGCATTCGTAAATTCAATAAGGCTGAATACCGAAGCCATGTGATGGAACTCACCCGGCACAACGACCGCAATGTCCGCAATGCTGCCTACCAGACTTTAGAACTCTATCAGGAAGCTGAAATAGGATCATATATTATAAGCAGCTATGAACAGGAAGCGGTGGCCTCTACTCAAATCGTTATGATCCGCTCCTTGGGACATACCGGTGACGCAACGGCAATACCTTTTCTGAGGGAACATATTTTATCCACAGGCTCTGATGATATCACCCTGGAGTTATTCAGGACTTTGATTCTGATTGATTCAAAACAGGCCTATGAGATCGCACACTCCGATTATTCCAGGTTCAAGAGGCTTTATGAACACGTTACAGAAACCATACAATGATGGACATACTACATTCCCTGTTTTATTTTATCGATACAATCATATTTGTATTCGGAACGGTTATTCTCTCCATCTATATCATCATGGGGGTGTTCTCGGCTTCCGCCCTGTACCGCTACATCCATAAAAACAAGTTTATCGATTATACAGCCATCCTGTCAAGTGATGTTGCACCTCATGTTTCCATTCTGGCACCTGCATACAATGAAGGTAAGAATGTGGTGGATAACGTACGTTCGCTCATGTCCATAAATTATGTCAAGCTGGAGATTATCATCATCAATGATGGCAGTACCGATGATACCATGCCAAAGCTTATTACAACTTACCAGCTTAAGCCTGTGAAATTTGCTATTGATTATAAGCTAGCCTGTCAGGAAATCAGGGGAGTATACAAATCGGAGAATAAAGCCTTTCAGAAACTTATCGTGATTGATAAGGTGAACGGGGGTAAAGCCGATGCCCTGAATGCAGGAATTAATATTTCAGGCAGTGAACTGATTATGTCGATCGATGTGGACTGTATTATTGAGAGTGATGCTGTCCTCAAAATGGTCAAGCCCTTTATTGAGGAAACTGATAGAAAAGTAATTGCTTCGGGGGGTGTGATCCGTGTGGCCAACAATTGTGATGTAGGCATTGGCAAGATCAACAAGGTTCGTTTTCCCAATAAACTGATTGCGGGTTTTCAGGTGTTGGAATATTCACGTGCCTTTATCCTAGGACGTATGGCATGGAGCAAGATTAACGGGTTGCTGCTTATCTCGGGTGCCTTTGGGATGTTCAATAAGGAACTGGTGATCAAGGTAGGCGGATACAATCACAAAACAGTAGGGGAGGATATGGAATTGGTGGTTCGTATGCGCAGGTATATGCACGAAAATAAACAGGGCAAATATGTAGTCAGTTTTATTCCCGATCCCTTGTGTTGGACCGAAGTGCCCGATTCCCTGAAGATATTAGGTCGCCAGCGTAACCGATGGACCCGGGGTACCATGCAGACCCTGTTTATTCATAAAAAGATATTCTTCAACCCCGACTATAAACTCCTGGGGACGATCAGTTATCCGTACTGGTTTTTCTTCGAATGGCTCGCACCCATCGTGGAAGTGCTGGGGCTTATTTATTTCACCTTCCTGATTGTGTTGGGAATTGTCAGTTGGCCGTTCTTCTTAACCCTGACGGCATTGGTCTATTCCATAGCTTTTATGTTGACTTTATTCTCCATCCTCTATGAAGAAGCTACCTTTAATGCCTATAAGCGGAAAACGGATATCCTGAAAATGATAGGCTTGGCACTGCTGGAGCCCATTATCTATCATCCCCTGATTGTCTTCTGGGCC
>Ga0302205_10000709_pt1 | contig 13421 bp, 11 predicted proteins | sample II_Fen_E1_3_FD_194582 | JGI IMG/M metagenome (GOLD analysis project Ga0302205, IMG submission 194582) | Peat permafrost microbial communities from Stordalen Mire near Abisko, Sweden - II_Fen_E1_3 | ecosystem: Environmental > Terrestrial > Soil > Wetlands > Permafrost | place: Sweden: Abisko...
TAAAGCGAATTGCCTTAGCTTTACCTGTCTTTAATATCGACAAATTAGCTGGGGTAATATCCACTTTCTCCGACAACTCATTTAAAGATATCTTTCTACGAGCCATCATTACATCCAAATTTACTATTATCGGCATAATTTCTTGTTAGTACTAAATTATTCTACTTTTTTCTCTGATTTAAAAAATATACAAACCAAACTCAATCAATCAGATAGTCATATCCTGTTCTTCCTTTATTTCAATACTGATTCTCAATATTTCATTCATTATCAGAATCACAACTCCCATTATTATCGGATAAAAGTCGACTACGTTAGCATACGAAAAATTATAATTACTCAAATCTATCATTAATTTCGCTGACAGAACATTTACAATTTGTAAAAATGTGCCAAAAAAGCCAATAGCCAATAATATAAGCCCAATTCTATTTATTCTTTTTAAGTTACGCCTATCAAAAACTTCAGATTTTTGTAGAGATCTTAAAATCTTTACGACCAGAAATGGCACCAAAATACTCAGAGCAAGAACTATCAACGAAAAAACAGAAACAAAAGACTTGAGAATAAGCCATGTACTTGTTTTATCCGGTAAAGATTTAGTCATTATTGTAACATTATTCGGACGAAACAATACTCCTTCTTTGGTATTCAGATTAATTTCAGATTCATCAAAGTAAGCATAATCTTTCGGAGTAACATCGATCAAAAAATAATTGTCACTTCGTTCTTTATGTTCAAATTGGTATTTTGCAGTAGTATAACCAGTTTTTACTCCTTCCCAAAAAGGCAAAACAACACTCTGATAAAGGCTGGCAAAAAAAACAGCCAACAAGACAACACATAAAAATTTAATTCGTTTCATTTCTTCCCGAGCAAAGGTTCAAAAAAAATTATAGACAAAGATATAACATATTTATTTGAATATCAAAATTAATTTGTTGTTTTTCGATAAACAGACTCCAATAAAACAGAATAACTACAGCAAAAAAACAATTACGTAAGAACAAATCTAAAAAAGAGTATTCAATGGCAATTGAATCATACATGTAACAACAACATAATGAATTGGAAAAAGAAAGTCAGATAAGTTTCATTTTTTAGAAAATAGATCACATAACTTATTGAAAAGAAGAAATAAATAATTACTTTTGCAAGCTTTTTCATCAATGTAGGCAAATCTAAGTAAGTTACATTGACATACAAAGCCCAATCCAACTTATTTACATACTCTTAATAATTCACGTCACAAAAGAGAAAATGAAAAATAAATACATTGATCTTATTGAGCAAAGTTTTGAATTTCCAAATGAAGAATTCAATATTGTTGAAAACGAACTGGAATGGTGTGGAGTCCCGCTTATGGATATTATCAAACAGTATGGAACCCCCTTACGTATATCTTATCTTCCTAAAATAGCGCAAAATATACAAAAAGCCAGAAGAATGTTCAACGTAGCTATGGCTAAAGTTGACTACAATGGCGACTACAATTATTGCTATTGCACTAAGAGTTCTCATTTCTCATTTGTCATGGAAGAGGTTCTAAAGCATGGAGTTCATCTAGAAACTTCATCTGCATTCGACATAAATATAATGGAATCATTATACGAACAAGACTTACTTAAAACAGACACTTTTGTTATATGTAATGGATTTAAACGGCCTCAATACGTTGAAAACATTCAAAATCTTATGCGTCTAGGATTCACAAATGTCATCCCTATACTTGACAATAAATTTGAATTAGACTTATTTCTAAAAGACTTTGACATTAAATTTAATGTAGGTATTCGAATTGCAGCTGAAGAAGAACCGAAGTTTGACTTCTATACATCACGGCTTGGTATTCGTTACAATGATATTATTCCATATTACACTAAACACATTGCCAACAATCCGCAGGTTGAACTTAAGATGCTTCACTTCTTTATTAATACTGGAGTAAAAGACACTGCATATTATTGGAACGAATTAAACAAAGCCGTAAATTTATATTGCGAGCTCAAAAAGAAATGTCCTCAGTTAGACAGCTTAAATATTGGTGGAGGATTCCCTATTCAAACACACCTGGATATGGTTTACGATTACGAATACATGGCAGAGGAGATTGTAGCTCAGATCAAAACTATTTGTACGCAAAACGGGGTTCCTGAACCTCATATTTTTACTGAGTTTGGCTCATATACTGTAGGTGAAAGTGGTGCAATGCTATATTCTATTGTCAACCAGAAAAAACAAAACGACAGAGAGCTCTGGAATATGATTGACAGTTCGTTTATGACTACCCTACCAGACACCTGGGCTATAAATCAACGATATGTGTTTTTGGCTATAAATAACTGGGACTCTGAATACGAGCGGGTAAACCTTGGGGGACTAACCTGCGATAGTGAAGATTTTTATAACGCAGAAGTTCATTCAAATGCAGTGTTTCTTCCAAAAATGCACGAAGACAGGGAACAATATATTGGCTTCTTTCATACAGGTGCCTATCAGGAATCTTTGAGTGGATTTGGTGGTATTCAACATTGCCTCATCCCAGCTCCGAAACTGGTCATTATTGATCAGGATGAAGATGGCGAGTATTTCACTAAATTATTCGCTAAAGAACAGAGTTACAAGTCAATGCTAAAGATATTGGGATACTAATCAATATAAAAAAACTCACTCCGAAATAAGGAGTGAGTTTTTTTATAACGACCAGTTGTATTATCATTCGCCCTCTTCAAAATATGTCGAACTTGTACTTAACTTGTTGATAAGTGGGTTAGCATACATCTCGAGCAACTTCTTCATCAAAAAATTATCATCTCTGCCCGCTAGGTCTATTTTGGCGATTTGCAAAGCCAAATACTTCTCAAAATTAAGTTTTTCGATAGTTGAATATTCACTTGAAAAGTGCTTTGTATTTTTTAGTAAATCATAAGCTATTTTATTATTGGCAAAGATAGTATAGTTTGAATGTATCCGTTTGTCAATCAGTTCTGCAACAAGAGTTATCTGCTCATTCCTATTATTAGATTCCAATGCAATCATATTTAGGTCTTTTTCAATACCTCCCGTAATCTCATAAACCACTTTACCTTTATATCCCAAAACACCTGTCTGCATATTGATCAGATCATCCTTAGGGTCTTTCTTATAGCATGAGTCATCACGCTTCTGTTGCATTTCTTTTGCTTTCAAAAAATCACATGGGTCATACTCATATGAAATACTTATGGGGCATATATTCAATCTGCTTAAATTCTCTATAAAACTTCCATCCCCATTCATATTGAACATCTTCAATAAACTCTCCTGTGTTCGGTCATTTGCATCTTTCGCTCTACCTTCGCGTTGAGCTATCCATATCGACTGATTCTTATCTATGATTGTATAAGCTATATACGCCGATAGTCTTTGCGAACTTTCTAAAATATGTCTGGCACTTAGCCCTCTCTTTACTATAAAACTCTTATTAACACGTACCAAATCTTCAATCCACGGATAAATCAATAAATTATCACCTATGGCAATTTCTACAGTATCCATATTCTTCTCGATAAATTTTCCGCACAAGAATGCAGAATCAAGAATAATATCCCTGTGGTTAGAAATATAGAGATAAGATTTAGTAGCATCTATTTTATTTAGACCGTTCAAGTCAATCCCTTTAGTCATATTAGCCTCCAAGTATTGCAGAAAAGGATAAACCATTTCCTTCTGAAAAGCATAATTTGACTTATAGCTCATCAAGCGTTGTTTAATAAGCTCCTTTGGCAAAAGTGGATAAACGGTACTTAGCACCTTCATAAACTGTTTTTCTTCAATCAAATGCTCTAATACAGCATGCACTTCTTCGTTATTATAACAACGAATCTCTTCAAAATTAAATTCCATAATTCTTCTGATTATACGAATTGATACTTTCAATTAATCTCTGTCGGACAGCTAAAACAACAAGCTCAAATAAATAAATATAACCGGTGCAGCCAAAAGCATGCTATCAAATCTGTCCAGCAATCCACCATGACCTGGTATTAAATCGCCCGAATCTTTCACTCCCACAGTACGTTTCATCAATGATTCTATCAGATCTCCAAATGTCCCGAATACGACTATTATCTCGGAAAAAACAAGCCAATTGATTAATTGTATTTCAGGAATAAGAAGTGAAAATACATATCCTGAAAGTAGTGCAAATACAGCTCCTCCAATAAAGCCTTCCCACGATTTTTTTGGAGAAATTCGCTCAAAAAGACGATGTTTCCCTATTGTTACACCAGTCAGATAAGCACCTGTATCGTTTACCCAGATAGTTACAAAAACAGATAACAAAATGAGCGGCTGCCAATCCTTAATAAATAAGATGAAATTGAGAAGAGAGAATGGCAAAGCAATAAATATCTGACCAAGAATAAAATATGCCCAATTATGTATTGGATTAGTTTGCTTTCTATATAATTCAAGGATTAAAACCAGAACAATATAAATACCATAAATTGAAAATGAAGAGTTTTGCCATATACCCGAAGCATGTACAAACGAAGAAGCAAACAACAAAATTCCACCAATTAATGCTACAATTAAATCTACATTTACATTTTGTTGTTTATTAGACAGTTTATGGAATTCACGCACTGCCCAACCACATATTATGGCAAAAAACACAGCAAAAGCGTATTTACTGATTAAAATAGAACCAACAATTAACGTCACAAATAAAAAGCCGCTCAAAGTTCGTTTTAAAAAATTATTCATACGTATACAGGGAATTAAAAATACTTTTCTTAGCTTTATTGTTAGTTTGTTTTGAGCAGTTTCATTATCTCATCGAGTTTTGGAGAAAGGATAATTTCAGTCCTTCTGTTGCTGGCTCTGCCTTCAAGTGTTGCATTAGATGCTCTGGGTGAAAACTCTCCTTTTCCAGAAGCCGTCAATCGGGTTGGGGCGATACGATATTCATTGGTCAGAATCCGAACAATAGAAATAGCTCTGGCTACACTTAAATCCCAATTATCCTGATATATTGCTGTTTTAATCGGGATATTATCTGTGTGTCCCTCCACCAAAATATCAATTTCTGAGTTTTTATTAAGCACATCAGCCAAAACCCTAATTGCATCAATTCCTTTTGACTCGATAGCAGCACTTCCAGATTTAAACAGCAGTTTATCAGACATTGAAACATAAACTTTTCCATTTTTTATTTCCACAGAAAGCTCATCGGATTTAAATCCTAAAAGAGCATCACGCAAAATATTGTTCAATCTTTTGGTTATTGAATCCTGTCGAGCCACTACTTTTTTCAGATCATTTAATGCATTTTCTCTCTCTTGCAGTAGTTTTTCCTTCGCAACAAGTTCAGCAGATTTTTGCTTCAAAGAATTACTGAATTGTTGATTTTGAGAAAGATTTTTATCCAATAGTTCCGCATTCTGTTTCTCAAGTTTAAGAACTCCGGCTTTTAAATTTGAAGTATCTCTTTTCAATCCGAGGATTTCACTCTCACGCGAAGATAAAGTAGTACAAAGAGAATCACGCTCTTTTACAACAGCAAGAACTGATTTTGGAAGAAACAATTTCTTATCCGGTTTCGGATCTCCACACTTATAAATAGGGCTGCAAGATATTATGCCCATCGAAATTGCGATTATTGCAATAACTAATCTGAAATATTTTTTCATATGAGTATTTTTAATAACAGTTACAAAGATAACAAAACTTTGTTCTTTGTACTGAAAAACGACTATTTCTTTTAGCGTTCAAAATAATGAATATAAAAATGTGACATTAAAGCTCACAATCACCTACTGGAGTTCTCTCCCAGACAAAAATAAACCGCCCCAAAAAGAGCGGTTTATTACTATATCGGCAGAGAATAATAATTTATTCTGCTACTTTATCTGCATTTTCTTCTGAAGTATTCTCTGTCAATTCCGGCGTTTCAGGTTTAGTATCTTCTAATGAATCTACATTACCATTTTGAGCCATCAATTCATCGTTTCTTGAAGTCCATGGGCGTTTTCCGAATATTTTCTCTAAATCTTCGGCAAAAATAACCTCTTTTTCTATCAACAGTTCTGCCAATTTATTATGACCTTCAGCATTATCAAGTAAAATTTTCTTAGCACGTTCATATTCTACAGCTACAATATTCTTTGCTTCTGAGTCTATCAATTCTGCTGTTTTTTCGCTATATGGTTTTGTAAAACCATAATCCGAATTGCCCGTTGAATCATAATAGCTCATATTAGCAAGTTTATCACTCATTCCAAAATAAGCTACCATAGAATAAGCACGCTTGGTTACACGTTCTAAATCATTAATTGCACCTGTTGACATTTGGTGCAAAAACACTTCTTCAGCTGCACGACCACCCAGTGTAGAGCACATCTCGTCCAGCATGTGTTCGCGATTAGTCAACTGACGCTCTTCTGGCAAATACCATGCAGCACCCAAAGCCTCTCCACGGGGTACTATAGTAACTTTAACCAACGGATTGGCATGTTCGGTCATCCAACTGATAGTGGCATGACCAGCCTCATGATAAGCAATTGATTTTTTCTCAGCATTCGTTGTAATCTTTGTTTTCTTTTCGAGTCCACCAACGATACGGTCAACTGCATCAAGAAAATCCTGTTTCTCTACAAATGACTTATTTTTACGAGCAGCAATCAAAGCAGCTTCGTTACAAACATTAGCGATATCTGCACCCGAAAATCCCGGAGTTTGACGAGACAGAAAGTTTACATCCACCGTTTCGTTAATTTTTATCGGGCGTAGATGAACATTAAAGATTTGTTTCCGCTCGTGAACATCAGGCAAGTCAACATGAATCTGACGATCAAAACGTCCTGCACGAAGGAGGGCTTTATCAAGAATATCCGCACGGTTAGTTGCCGCCAGAATAATAACACCACTGTTTGAACCAAAACCATCCATCTCTGTCAGCAACTGATTCAATGTATTTTCACGTTCATCATTGCTTCCCATATTTGGATTTTTACCGCGGGCACGTCCTACGGCATCAATTTCGTCAATAAAAATAATACATGGTGCTTTCTCTTTAGCCTGACGGAATAAATCCCGAACACGAGAAGCCCCTACTCCTACAAACATTTCAACAAAATCTGATCCTGACATTGAAAAGAAAGGCACATCGGCTTCACCAGCCACAGCTTTAGCAAGTAAAGTTTTACCGGTTCCCGGAGGGCCAACCAGTAAAGCTCCTTTGGGGATTTTCCCACCTAACTCGGTATATTTTAAAGGATTTTTCAAAAAAGATACTATTTCCTCTATTTCTTGTTTCGCTTCTGCCAGTCCGGCAACATCTTTAAAGGTTACTTTGTTGGTTGTATCGCCTTTGTCAAAAAGCTGAGCTTTTGATTTGCCCACATTAAAGATACCACCTGAGCCACCACCCATTTGACCTGACATACGACGATTCAGGAACATAAAAAGAAACACTAGTAACAATATTGGCAAAATACTATAAAGAAACAAGTCAACATAATTACGGCTATCTTTATAAGTCACATCAGGACTTATTCCATACTTATCCTTAGCAATTCTTACCATTGTTGCAAATTCTTCGGCAGGCCCTGTTACAATTAACAGCCGATCCTTGGAATAAGTCTCATATTCCTTACCATAAACCAGTTTCAGCATTTGAGTGTCTTTTCTCTTCAGAGAGTCTTTCAAAGCCGTGGCATTAGATGCAAAAGATTTATAATTAGCACCGAATGTTCTTTTTAAAACATTTGTATCTACAGCAACTTTAGTATAATCAATTAATTGCGCTTCTACTTCATTTTTAGAACTATACACATCAATTTTTTTTACCATACCTGCTTTTACATATCCTTCGAATGTGGACATGCTTATACTTTGTGGAGGAGTATTTCCCTTAATAAACCACGATCCTATAAGCAGTAATATGATAGTTCCATAAATCCACGAAAAGCTGAATTTTGGGAATTTATTAGTCGGTTTTATTGGCTTTTGATTCGGCTCTTTATTTTCCATTATTTTACTATGTTTTCTTGTTATTTAGTTATAGATAAAACAAAAAACTTATCCATTGGTTTTGATTAAATTCAATAAAATTTAAACATTAAAGAACATCCTCCAATCTTTTCAAATCAGCATCTGACCATAAATGCTCAATATCGTAGAATGCTCTGGTAGGACGCTGAAAAACATGAACTATAATTTGTCCATAATCCATAGCAATCCACTCACTATTCTCAAATCCATCTGTAGCATAGGGTTTCACATTTATTTGTTCACGCACCCAGTCTTTTATTGAATGAGCTATTGCATTGACATGAGTATTCGAATCACCTTCACATATTACAAAATAACAGCTTGGTGCTTCCTGCAATTTTGTGAGGTTAGCTATTACTATATTTTTTCCTTTGCGTTCTTGTATTCCTTCAACAATTTTATTTACAATTTGTTCGTTTTCAATCATTCTGTTATCAAATTACTATATTTACGAAAATGGTTACAAATATACGGTTAAATGCCCGAAAATGAAAATGTTGTTGAGTTGATTATCTTATAATGTTCATTAAATGTATCAAAAAATACATATTAAATTCTAACTGACACGTCTTATCCGATTTGAACATAGCTAAAACAAAAAATCCGATGCAATACTTGCATCGGATTTTTTGTTTTATTTTGTTTTATATCGCTATTGTATTTATTTCAATATAGAAAGGAAAGTTTCGTCAGTAGCAAATTTAGAAAACTCAATATCCTTAACAGCTTTAAGCGCATAAGAGCTATCAAGTTTTACCGCATTCTTAAGATTGCTATAAACAGCATCGCGATCGTTAGTGCGAGCACCAATAACAGCACCTAAGTAAGCTGTAGTTGCATTTGGCTTAGCCACCGCAGACAGCGTGTTACGGGCAGCACTATAATCTGCATTTAATATCTGTAACAAAGCAGCATTATTAGAAGCTACTGAGCCATAATATGTTTTTGCTTTTGCATAATCACCTTTGATAGTATAAATAGTACCTAGACCCTGACTGATATTGCCAGAAGTTCCGGCTGCTTTACCATATGATTCTTCTGCCGCAGCCAAATCGCCTTTAGCTAAGGAAGTAAGAGCTGAGTTGTAATTTATATCAGCTGATTTAGTATCAAGTGCCAACGCTTTTCCAAAGTAACGAGAAGCATCTTCAACATTGCCTTGTTGATATTTAACCACGCCCAAATTGTTGAAACCACGAGCATCTGTAGGATAAACTTCAGTCACTTTCTGATAAACAGCAGCTTTCGTAGTTAAGTCGTTAGTAAGAGTTGCTGCAAAAAGCAATTCTTCTATTGAAAGTTTTGAAGGATCTTCAGAAGCCAATTTAGTGATTTCATCATCAGATTTGCCTGTTACATCTACAGTCAAATTCAAACGAGAGCGACGTAATTTTGGAAGAATTTCTTCTGCAATTGATTTATATGCAACTGAAAGATTTTTGATTTCACGTTCACGTTGTTCAGGATCGGTATACATTGTCAAAACACGTAAAATTACCTGTTTGTCCTGAATGTTGGATTTTTCTAACAATGCCTGGAAACCAGCCCAATCTTCAGCAGTAAATTTAGAGTCAATTTTCACACTGGCTTTCAATTTCTTCAATTCTTTATTCAAGAAATCAGCAGTAACGGCTTCACGTTTTTCAGCAAGATTAGTATTCAGTTTCAAACCTCCATCAGGAGAAGCATAACCAGAGATCTCAAAAGCAGAAACTTTTTGGTTTTGAGAATCAGAAACCTCTTTAATTTTTTTAGTCAACTCAACTACATCAGCAGAGCTGGTTTCAGTTTTGCGGAGTTTTGATTGTTGAATTAAAAACAAAATGTCTGCTTCCTGCATTTGTTGAATAACTCGTTGGAATTTGTCAGCAATGATAACCGGAGTTAATTCAGATGCTTTTGTAGAAACTAATTGAGAAGTAGCAATAATTCCGTCGGCAACTTTTACACTTGGGATTTGATAGGTTTTCTTCTTTGTAACCACATTAAATTCAAGGTAAAGTTCAGACTTTGCCATTTCAGGTACATAATTGAAAGAAGATTTCAAGGTGTAGGTTCCACCTAATTTATACGAAATTGTTTGGTTATTTCCAACAACTTTTTCGCCTTGAAAAGTAACAGGTGTTCCTTTAACTTCTTTGCCTTCGAATTTTAAGACCGGAGTTACAGTAACAGTTGCTTTTTTGGTAAAATACTTAACTGGAAAAGTTCCGGTAATAGTAGCATCGACTTTGCCACCCTTTACCTCAAGTGGGTTAGGATTACATTTAAACAAGCTAGGATCTAAAGCGGTCATGTCTTTAGTACATGAGCTAAAGAATAACGCAAGCACCATCGAAACCGCGAAAAATAATTGCTTTCTCATAAATTTGAATTTTTGTTGTAAATTATTTAATTTCTATTTTAGACATTTTAGCTGCAAATATACAATCTTTCAGCGGAATTGCATTACTTTGCAGGGTATTTTGACATTTTTTGTTAAGCATAGCCCGTATTATTTAAAAAAAACTCAAAAATTGTTGAAAATCAAACATTTTTTGAACAATAAAGTATAATTAAAATGTTTTATTCCACTATTAAAGTAAAAAGATTTTTAAATCTCATCGACTACTTATCCTCTGACAAGATAATTAATTGGGTGAAATTACAAATTTCTTATCGTTTGTCAGTCTTTGGGTGGTTACGAATAAAAAATTTGTCACCAGCCTTCATTTCTGTTGAAGCTTCAAATTACTGCAACCTTCGCTGTCCGGAATGCCCTGTTGGAATTCAGAAAAAGCAAAAGTCGGATAAAGCTACATTAGATATTCATCTTTACAAAAAACTGGTAGATGAGCTAAAACCTACTCTTCAGCATATAATCCTTTATTTTCAGGGTGAACCTTTCCTGCATCATCAGCTCCATGAATTAATAAGCTACGCTCATAAAGCAGGAATTTATACGAGCACATCTACAAATGGTCAATTTATAAACGAAGAAACAGCTAAAAAAATTGTCCTATCAGGTCTGGATAAACTCATTATTTCGTTAGATGGAATTACACAAGAAGCATACCAAAGTTATCGTATTGGCGGTGATTTACAAAAAACACTTCAAGGAATTGAAGAACTTGTAAAATGGAAAAAACTGTTGAAATCGGCAACGCCTCTGGTTGAAATTCAATTTCTCGTATTAAAAACCAATGAACATCAGATTAAAGAGGTGAAACAGCTTGGCAAAAAACTGGGAGTGGACAAAGTCAGACTCAAAAGTGCACAATTATATGATTTTGAAAATGGCAGTGCATTACTGACCAGTATAAACAAATACTCCCGATACAAAAAAAACAAAAGCGGAAAATACGAGATAAAGAACCATCAATCTAACCGTTGTTGGAGGCTCTGGAGCGGAGCAGTAGTCAATACAAAAGGGGATATTTTGCCTTGCTGTTTTGATAAAGAATCTGAATATTCATTTGGAAACATCAGCATCGGCGAATCATTCCTGAGCTGTTGGCATAATGAAAAAGCTTCCGATTTCAGAGGAAAAATCCTCCAAAACCGAAAGCAATTCGAAATATGCAGAAACTGTACAACGTAAAGACAATGAACCAATTTGCTGTAATATTCACTTATTTACCAAATAACTGTTTCCATTCTTCTTCCTTAAAACCGACTAAAACAGTATTCTCCAAAAGCAGAATAGGACGTTTTACCATCATTCCATTACCGGAAAGAATATCAATAAGCTCTTCTTCTGACAACAGTTTCACTTTATCTTTCATGTTGTATTCTTTATAGAGCAATCCACTCGTATTAAAGAATTTAGCTACAGGCAGCCCACTTTTAGCAATCCAGGACTTCAATTCATCCTTATTCGGATTTTCGTCCTTAATGGGGCGATAAACGTATTCAATTTCGTTCGTTTTCAACCACTTTTCGGCTTTTTGACAAGTCCCACATTTAGGATAACAAAGTACTATTGGTTTCATAATCATTTATTGAAAATAGCCTTAAACAAATCGTTCCCGTTCACGTATATCATCAACGCAAGTAGTAGGAACATTCCGGTTGTTTGAGCATATTCCAGAAATTTATCGCTTGGCTTTTTGCCTGTAATCATCTCATAAATAAGATATAGCACATATCCGCCATCTAAACCCGGAATAGGTAAAAAGTTCATGAATGCAAGTATAATTGATAAAAACGCAGTCATTTGCCAGAAAATTTGCCAGTCCCACATTTTGGGGAATAGTTTCCCTATAGATCCAAACCCACCTAACTGTTTTGACCCTTCTTTAGTAAACACAAGCTTGAATTGCTTAACATAGCTCTTCAGTGTTTCTACACCAAAAGTTATACCGGCAGGTATCGAAGCGAGAAAACCATATTCTGTTCGTTTCGTCTGTATATCGGCAAACTTCTGTTGGACTGAAACTCCGAGTTTTCCATCTTCGGTCAATTGTACATTTGAACTCATTAACAGACCTTTTCGTACATAATTAATACCAACATGAGTATTACGCGACGTCTCAAGTTCGCTAACTATATCCTGATAAATAGATAATTGTTTTCCATTAATTCCAACAATGCTGTCTCCTGATTGCATACCTCCTTTTTGAGCTGGCGAGCCTTTTACCACTTCATCAATAACAAAAGGAAAACGAACAGCCACGAAATCAACCTCCTGAGCCTTTAATACCTTTTGAGAAAAATCAGCAGGTAATTGTAAATCAATCAATTTATCTCCTCTTGAAACTACGATATTCTGCTTTCCATCTACAAGCAATTTTTCAATAACATCTGCACGCTGCTCAATAGATTCACCATCAACAGTTACAATTTTGTCTCCGTTTTTAAATCCATTGTCAAGCATTATTTGAGAAAATTGCAATCCGTATTTGGCATTCTTAAGTGGAAGATATTCGCGCCCCCAGGTAAACAAAACTGCCGAATAAATAACCATTGCCAAAACAAAATTTACGAATACGCCACCAACAATAATGGGCAAACGTTGCCATACCGAGCGGGAACGATATTCCCATGATTGTGGTTCCGAAGCCATTTGAGTAATATCCTTGGTTTCATCCACCATCCCGGCTATAGAACAGTAACCACCCAGTGGAAGCCAACCAATACCCCATTCTGTATTATCGGGATATTTACGCCAGTCGCCTTCAGGTAATTCAGACGGAGGAATTTGCTCCATCACCGGCTTACCCTTTGCATTGAGAACAGGTTCTCCGTAGCTATTTACCTTCGGCCGCTCATTAGCCGGAACATTTTTTGCGAAAAACTTATACGACCATTTGCCATTAATCTTCTTTGCACGAATCAATGAAAAATTGGGGTTGAAAAACATATAAAACTTTTCAACGCGAACTTTAAACAAACGCGCAAAAGCGAAG
>Ga0302205_10000710_pt1 | contig 13419 bp, 15 predicted proteins | sample II_Fen_E1_3_FD_194582 | JGI IMG/M metagenome (GOLD analysis project Ga0302205, IMG submission 194582) | Peat permafrost microbial communities from Stordalen Mire near Abisko, Sweden - II_Fen_E1_3 | ecosystem: Environmental > Terrestrial > Soil > Wetlands > Permafrost | place: Sweden: Abisko...
AGTTGTTTGACCTTTCTTCGAATTGATAATCATCAATGAATCATTCGTTTTTAGGAGTTTGCCATAATTCACCATTGAAGCTATCTCAAATTCAGAATCTTTAATAGTCTGAAGTCGATTGAATTGGATATGGACCTTCATTTCTTGTGCGTGAACAGACACACTCAAGTTTATCAAAACCAATAAATTTAATTTTTTTATTTCTAAATGTTTTTGTTTTCTCCATCTTCAGACCAATACTCCACACTCAATTCGTTTTTTTGATTCACAATTGAAAGTAACTCAAGTAGCAGTTATTTTTTGCTCTTTTTCGGTTTGGTTTCTGGCAGTTCTACTAATGTAATTCTTATTAACTTGCTTAACCATTCACTATCCTCAAATTTATCTTCAATTAAAAAACATAGTTTGGCTCCATCATAGGGAGGCAATTCAACTGGTTTACCAATATACTCTTGTCCTCCATTTGTTGGCTTAATAAAAAGTCTATTGTCGCAGATTACACCAAATATTTTTCCATCACTATAAAGTCCATATTCACCAAACATTTTCTTGGCAGTTATAACCCCTGTTTTTTGGATTTGCTCTATAACGAAGTCAACAAAGTTTTGGTCTGATGCCATAATTTCATTCTTTAATTTTTGAAATTTGAATTAATAAATTAGACCTATTAAATTCTTTAAATCAGGTATTGCCCAAATATCAGAAATCTCTATCATTCGACCAAAACCCCACACACCATTCTTTCTTTGATTCACAATTGCAAGTAACATAATATGTGCAATTAAAATTTTACACAAACGGGTGGCTAGGGCGCGATGTGCTCATTGCTAAACTTGAACCTGTTGTAGCTTAGCCGATGTAATAGGCAACTTTTTTGTTTTTTTATTTAAATTCCCACCCAGTAAGTGCCATTGTCACAATCACTTCTGGCCACATTTCAATTGAATGAAGTTTTGATCGTACTGGGTAAACATCAGTTGGAACCCATTTATTATATTTCATCAAATACATTCTTGCAATGTAAATCAAATCTTTTTTAAATGGATTCTGAACATCAAGTACAGTTCTTGAATATATACTATCATTTTCGACATGAGCTAAAGAAATCACAATAGTTTTTGTTGAATCTTTTATCTCTCTAACTGATTTCATATCGACAATTTTATTTCTCTTGACATTAATCTCAATATATAATTTTTCGCCAGGATATATCTGTATGGTATTATTTGGCAATATAAAATTTGATGGTGATATTTCGGCTTGATAAAAGTGAATTTTATCAATCGGCAATTTTAGGGTGAATGCTCTACGAGTCAGTAAATCATTTGATTGGCAAAAGCTTATAAAAAAGGGTAAAAAAAATGTCAGAAGAATAATTGCACGTTTTATGTTTTGTGGGTTTAAATAAATTGCCAAATAGTGAGCAAAGCTGCGCCCTCGAAGATGGTGTGATTTGAGTGGTGATAGGGTTAGGTTTTGTTTATTCATGACTATCCTTCTATTTTAGGTAACTAATTTTTTTTTCAGCTGATTGACAGTTGTTCGTCTATTTTTTAATTATCTGTAATCTCATATGATCCAGAAAAGTTGTCGTCTGTTTGAGAATCCACCATACACCGTAGGGAAATTTGTAGTTGTCGGTCGAATCCTTCGTTCTGATCATCAGCAATTATGTTTATCCACAACTGATCACTATCAGTCTTTATCACAATCAATTGCAGAATCCAATTTTCAGGCGTCTTTCTCTATCAGCCGAAACCGCATTCTCCAATTATTATTTCATGAACATTCCACTACTTCTGAAGCTATTTCCTTCTCTTGCTTCAAGATTGCTGGAAACCTCTTATCTTAACTTTTACGGGAACCAAAATGGCCCGTTTTTAGCGGTTTGTGCATTTTAAATTTCTTTAAATTCTATTCATTTAACCTTTCCGCCAAATTAATCTCATTATCTTCAGTATCCAAAATCACAGCATAATAATAACCTGGTATTTTCTTTGGTGGTATCAAAATTCTACCTCCTTCATCCAAGCATCTCTTTAATGTTTCATCCAAATCAGTCACATGAATCATTAATCTCAATTTGCCGATTGTTTCATCTTTTTTTTGAATCCCACCATTGATTTGACCAACCATATTTGGTATTTTATTCTCGTCAGATAAGGTTGTCAATGCAAAATAATAATTCTCATAATCTGGCGATATATGCCAACCTAAAACTTTTTCATAAAATTCTTTTGCCCTATTCATATCATTTGCTGGCATTTCAAAGAATACAACTGGACTAGTAATCGATTCTTCCATAGAAATATTTTTTTTCGTTATTAATAAAATTTTTCAATCCTATTAAAATCATCGTCATCTGTCGATAACCAGGTGCTTTTCAATATATTGACAGTTGTTCGCTAGTTATTCTTTTTCAATTATCTGAATTCTCATGTTAGCCTGAAAAAATATTGTCTTTATGTGAATCCGGCATTAACCGAATGGAAATTCGAAGTTTTCGGCCGAATCCTCCGTTATGATTATCTGCAATTATATATTTATCCACCACTGATCTCTATCAGCCTTTATTATTATCAATTGCAGAATCCAATTATCAAGTGTCTTCCTACAACAGCCGAAACAGCAATCTTCAATTTTCTTTCATGAACATGCCACAACTTTTGAGGCTGTTTCTTTCTCTTGCTTCATGATTGCAGAAAACCTCTTTGCTGAACTTTGCAAAAACCAAAATAGCCGGTTCTAAACTTAGCCATAACGGGTAGCTAAACCACGTGGGCTTATTGCAAAGCATGAGCCTGCTGTGGCATAGCTAGTGTTTTGCCCAGTTTTATTATTTAACTGTTTTAAATGAATCCATAATCTTCTCTCCCACTTCGCAGTAACTATCATATGTATCCTTCGTACAAGTCAGTGTTAGTACGTAAGCCAAATGCCCTTTAATCAGGTAATACTGCTCAGATTTCAATTTGAATTGTCCTTGAACAGCAGAAAAAATCACCTTTTGATATTCTTGACCAACCTTAGTCAATCTATTACTAGAAAGTATTTCACTGTCAGTCAAAAACATTTTAATCTGTGACTCTGAAAGTTGAGTGTATTGATCCAGATTTTTAACATTTTGTCCAGACAAATCCTGAATCACCAAGTTCACATTCTCTCTGAAATTGTCCTCAGTTGAGGTTTTAGCTGAAAATATCTGAAGTATCACACCATTCTGGCCAGAATTGTCAAAAGCCCAGGTTCCAGGATATCTAATAGAATAATCAGCAGTCTCATAAGTTTTCCATCCATCTAGATTTTTGTCAGTTGTTGATGGCTGCTGCTTTTGTCCACAGGAAGTCAATCCGATTAATATAATAACAAATCCCAAAATCCCAAATCTACTCATTTTCATATTGATATTTTTACGGGTTTAATAATTGCAGGTATTCATTCTTATCGGCCGAAACCGAAGACTTCTATTTCCCTTTCATGAAAGTTGCTCATCTTCTGAGGCTGTTTATTTCACTATTGCAGGAGCCAAAATATGTGCAATTTTTTAATTGGGCATAATGGGTAGCTAGGGCGCGGAAAACTATTTCAACGCATTGTATTACTGAATTATAGCTTATGTTAACGGTAGTGTTTTTTCTTAATGTCTTTCCTCAAAAACCTTATAATGAGTAGGTGTCAGCAATGAAAATCTACTATCGGCTGTAATTGTTGGATGTTATCTTTGGAGATTATTTGCCTTTAATTACAAAAAACGATCCCCGAATTGTTCCAGCTAGTTTAGACTTCTGTCTGGCAAATTTAAACCTCCCGTTCAACTCCTTTGGCACCTCCATCCCTTCTGAAAGCTTAAACCCAACAGCCCGCTTTTTCGGATCATCAACCGTATACAGGACATTGACCGAAAGTCCATCTTCATAAAAAACGTATGTCCATTGGATATTTTCCACTTGAAAATGCGATGTTTCCAAAGGTTTGGCTGCAAATTCAATATCACGTTCTATTTTCAAAATCCGGTTCACATAATCGAGGGACTCACTGCTTTCGTCAGCTGGAATAACGGTAAATTCATGCTTGTATTTGTTCATGAAGTAACGTGCTTCATTAGCGCGTAAACCAGCAAGTGCTTCTGCTACAGGTGACGACTCTAAGCCGACCGTAGACACATTATTAAAATCAACAATGTATTTCATTTTCTTACTTTTTATTATTTTCCAACAATTGAAATTTGTATATATACTTTCCCATTCAAATCCATGTTAGCTTTTATCTTTGCCAAATGGTTTACTTGATTGAAATCGAGAGATAGTCCGCTATCTAGTCCTTCTAGAATGGATGTCTTAAGCGACAGAAACTTACTTTCCTCATCCTCAGGAAGCCTAAGCCCAGTTCGTATTATTTCACTTGCATTTTTGTAGCGTCCTGTTGACAAACAATTTTAAATGAAATCATTAATATATCTTTTTAATGAAATGGAAGTTTTACTATTTATCTTGGCAAATTTCAACAAAAATACCAATTATTGGTTATTATTGATCTGAAATTTTAAAAATTCAAATCTGTAAATATATAGAAATCCCTATCATCATTTTTTAGTTGATTATCTGTATTAATCTTCAATCAGAAAACAACCCTTAAGAATTTGATGAACTAAATAAGAATCGTGTTGCAAGAATGTTGGTATGTACGTTTTTTCATTTTCGCCAACTGGTAGTAACGGCTCGGTAAGTAAATTGCAACGCTTTTGCTTACTGTGACTTAGCTGGTGTTAGCCCTAGTTTTTTTATTCCTTTGGATTTGCTGTTTCTTTATCAGTATTCACTCTTTTCTTTCGGGCTAAAAGCTCATTTAAAAGAGTCAATAATCCTGCGCCCATTAGTATTCCAGAAAAGAAACTCACCAAGCCATCATCAAGTCTTGTATTGGAATCATCCACCAACACAAGGATCAATATTGAAGCTCCAATCAGTAGTAATGAAAAAACAATAATTCTCGTCCTTGTCATAACTCATATTTTATATTAGTAACTTTAATCATAATCTATTATTTCTTTACGAATAAATATCCGATATCAACCGTATGGAATTTCGTCCTTATTGGTTGTAATTCTAAAATCCTATCCAATAAAAATCGACCCTACGATCCCAATACCCGCGCCAATTATTAATGAAAATATTGACATAGGAATGATGGCTTTTCGATCCTTGGAGAATACAATTATCATCACCGGTATTGACAACAAAAAGGCAATACCGGCGCCCTTAATCCACGGTGCAATGTCAATACTCATAAATGGAATTATCAGCCCTAATACAAAGTAATGCACAAACGCTGAAAGGCAACTCGTTTTGTCCAACTTCTGAATAATCATCGGGACCACATCAATCGTACCCGCCGCAAGTCCAATTAGGATTGCAATCAAAAGGTCGTTCATTTTGTCTACTTTATATATGGTTAATAAATCAATCGATATCGGCTAAATTATCGTACAAGTTATCGGCAGTAATCTTTCTCTATCGACAGAAAGCGAAATCTACAAATAATTTCATAATTATTGCAACACTTCTGAGGCTTCTTTCTTTCTCTTTGTTTAACTTTTGCAGGAACCTTAAGATGTGCGTTCTAACATCCTGACTAACTGGTGGTTAGGTCGGGGCGGTACGAAGGCGTATTTCGCCTGAGAAGCAGCCTGTGGCTTAGCTGGTGTTGGCAGCAGGCATTTTGATTCTATCAATTAGTAGTTGGTACTTCTATCCCCCGATGGTTATTTTCTAAGAATCATCTTATTTATCAAATCCTGAATGTCCCTAACTGCAGTATCCTGCGAAGACAGCCAATTAGAAATATCAAGAGTTCCCTTTTGACCACTCTCCAAAATGTGTGATAATCTTTCTTAAGAAACCTCGGGGTTTGCCCCTTAGTTATTCATTTTGTCAGAACTAATAAGGAAAACCCTCCTAATATTGTTGCAGCAATATCTTGATTTGTTTTAAACATTACTTTCCTTGGTAAAAAAGCAATTTTTGATTTCAGTTTCTTTCTTGGCAAATCCAATGAGCCAGCTGTATAAAAGAAATCAACAATATCATATCCAGAATCAACCAATGTCGCAATCGCAGTTTCCTTCATAAAATAATGCAAATGACCAAATGAATTTCGTTCTAATATTAGTTTATTTCTCAATATTGCTTGAACAGAAATGTTTAATGGAATATGAAATATCGTATTTTTTGCTTTGTTTTTACACAATTTCAAGAACCCTAAATAATCATCAATATGTTCAAAAACATCTATCATTAGCAATAAATCAAATTTTTCATTTATCTCCAAAAAGTTTTCTTGCTTAAATTCTAATCTTTCTTTTTCTCTTTGCTTAGCAAGACTTATTGCATCACTTGAAATATCATATCCTGTAAAACAAACATTATTGGGCATTGATAAATGTAATTGATTTAATATTTCACCAGCACCACAGCCTACTTCTGCAATTGATATTGGACTTATTTGATTACGACTTAACATTTTGATAATTTGTTTTGCTTTCCATGGCGAATCCTCAACATGCCAAGTAGGATTGTTTTTTAAATATTCGCCATTTTCATCAGTGTAAATTTTTTCGCTCATAGTTATGTTTTTATTATTGCTTATAATGATGAATAACTCCATTTTTAATTGCTTGTGCAATGAAGTCTTTCATTTCTTAATTTGGTTATATAATCGAAGGAAACCAAATATACGTGTTTTGTCGAGTAGGCCGGAGGAACTTCCCCTCCAGCCTCTCACAGAACCGTGCTTGATAGTCTCCCATCTTACGGCTCTTGTTATACAAAAGTAATCAAGCGTTTTGAAAACCATGCTGCCAGTGGACGAAAAGACCCGGATAGCTTACAGCTAACTGCCGAATCCATCTGCCAGCTTTTTGCATGCTGCCATAAGACCGCTTGTATCGTTTTACCGCCCATTTGATGAGACGCCAGTTGAAGAAACGAAAAATCCGCATCAAGTTGTATTTCCGAAACCTGCCGTAGTAGTTGATCCAGCCTCGAATCATAGGATTGAAGTAATCCGCTATCTTCTTCTCGCTCTCAATACCTATGGAACAATCATAACCAAGAAACATTGAACCGTCATTGCTTGCCGTAGGTCTGGGCTGAAAACTGAATCCGAGGAAGTCGAACTTGACCGTCTTGAAGGGGGCATTTCTGTGCCACGACTTGCAATACACAATCTTAGTCTTACGTTCATTCAGCTCCAGTTTGCAATCGCCCAAACGCTCCTTGATGGAGGTCAGCACATTCTCCGCTTCCGTCTGGCTGTTGCAATGCACGATAATGTCATCGGCATAGCGAACAAAACTAAGGTGCGGAAAAGTCTTTTCCATCCATTTGTCAAAGGTATAGTGCAGAAACAAGTTGGCCAACAGGGGGGCTGATGATTCCACCTTGCGGTGTACCCTCTCCTTCCCTATTCCGTCTATTCCCCTCACGGTCTTCAATGGGTGCAGTCAGCCATCGTGTAATGTACATCTTCACCCACTTTTCTTCCACGTGTCGCTCCAATGCATTCATCAGCAGGTCGTGAGACATGTGGTCGAAGAATCCAGCTATGTCCATATCAATCACCCAAGCGAACTGGCGTACGTTACGTCGTACCTGTGCCAGTGCCTGATGGGCGCTCTTCAATGGGCGGTAACCGTAAGACAGCGGGGAAAACTCCGCCTCAAGTCTTGGTTCCAAATAGGCTTTAATCACTTGTTGGGCAATACGGTCGTTGACCGTAGGGATGCCCAGCTTGCGCATGCGCCCATCCGATTTTGGTATCTCCACCTCCAACACAGGAGGAGGAAAATCGCATCCAGAACTCATGTGATTCCAAAGGAGATAAAAATTGTCCGAAAGACGTTCCTCATACCGCACTATCGTCTCATTGTCTATTCCAGCAGCACCATGATTGCCGCGTACATGTTTGTACGCTTCCCAAACCATCTGTTTGGTAATCGGGTTACTTTTTGTCGAAGCCGCTTTGTCCCTCCCTCGGGAATCCGAGGTTGTCAATGGCAACTCCAACAGTACAACCCCGGCCCTTCGCTCCATTCCCATTACAGGAACTTCATCACTACTACGACCGAGTCCGCCATCATACGAAGCATCGGTATTTGGCCTAACAGGTGTTTGCCCCGCTTGTTCCTTTTCCTTCATATCTCCGTATGACTTCCGCTGTTCCGTAAGAAAGCCTGAATAGAACTCATGCCCCCTAAATGACGCCTGCCGTACGACCAGTAAATCAGGTTATCCGTCGTACTCCTCCCGCTGCGAAAGCTTCCAACGGTTTTGACAGAATGTACGTTTTCTCGACACTTCATAAGGGGTTCACTCTCGTTCATCTTTTCTATTCCTACCTAATCCTTCTAACAGGACTTTTTCACCAACCGCTCAATACCTCGCAGTCACCCGTTCAGCACCGTGGGGCGGTTTGCTGGCATCGCCTGTACGACGCCAGCGGAGGGCCATCCTCCATCTTTCTTACAGCATCCAAACTTCAACATCTGCAGTGAAGATAGGTTCAGCGCACACATGCTTGCCCATAACGGGTAGCTAAATCGCGGCTGGCCAATTGCAAAGCATTGGCCAACTGTGGTTTAGATGATGTTATGGCTCGTTTTTTTTATGTTCCCAATATTGATCAATGATTTGTATAGAGTAAATAAATATCTTAAATAATTATTTAATATCCAGACTTTCTGTTATTCTGGGTACTTTAAAACTACACAAAACTATAGTAGTAAATCCTGGTACACCGAGTTTTATCCAACCAATTTTAGTAGTGCTACCTTCAATCTTTCGAAATCCCACATATCTTGCTTCATTTTTAATCCAGATGTCACAAATTGTTGTTTTTCCAACCATCAAGTATTGTTTATTAGCGAAATAAAGACCACTTTTAGATGTTGTATAAGGAGGTTGTATTGTGTTCCCCAAAACATAGATTCTAGGTATGGTACTTAAATACGTTGAAAAAATAGGATTAGTATTTAAATCTTCTACTCGTGTAGAAGCAGTATCAGTTATAATCTCATAATTGTTTAATGGTTCAATTTTAGAATAAGAATTAGATTCCTGAGGAGCTAGGTTTATCCATGTCGCAAATCTAAAATCAGCAACTCCATCAAAATCTACATCCAAATAAGTCCCATTTGAGAATTCACTTGCAACCTGAATATTATTTAAGGATATCTCATCTGAAATTGATATCGTCTTTGTCACTAAATCAGTTAAACCATCGTTTGAAACGGTCAACTTTACATTGTATGTTCCCATTGAGGTATATATATGAGTCGGATCTTTCTCAGTTGAAGTCGCACCATCTCCAAAATCCCATATGCAAGATGTTGGATAATCCGAACAATTTGTAAATGAGGCATTATACATTTTAGAAATCGAAAAGTCAAAACAAGCCTTTGGCACTCCTGCAAGGGTAGTATAACAAACTTCATTACCAAAAACCGTTACAATACTATTCGTGGCAAATGCACAATAGTAATAGGTCGTGTTTGGAGTCAGATCCGTCATATCCTTTGAAAAGTTACCAGTTCCATTACCTATGATAATCTTTTGGCCTGAAATAACGGGATTAACAGAAGTACTCCAGAAAACGCCTCTTTCAGTAACATTGGCGCCACCATCACCTGAGATCGTGCCAGCGACGTTGGCAGACGTTCTAGTGATAGATGAAGCAGCATCAGTAGATATACCGATAATACCATTTTGAGTCGTAAAACTAAGTTCATTGCCATACACTGTACCACTATTATTTGTTAAATAGGCGCGTACATAATAGGTCGTATTTGGTTTTAATCTCTCCATTGTGCTTGAAAAGGATCCCTTTCCTCCTCCGTCAATCGTTATACTGTCAGAAATGGTCGGAAAAGGAAAAGTATTCCAACAAACCCCCTTTGAGATTGCAACAGAACTATTATTATCATATGCAATTAAACCACCACTTATCGCAGAGGTAGCCATGATAAATGTTGGTGAAATGGTAGTCAATGTCAAGGACCTAGTTGTGAATATCTTTTCATCGCCATATGCTGTTCCTCCTTCGTTCGTAGCAAATGCACGAACATAATAAGTTGTGCTTGAATTTAGATTCATTAAGTCGATATTGAATGTTCCAGTACCAACTCCTTCATCTTTAATAACGCTATCCTTTAATGTCGGATTTGGTTTGAGACTCCAACAAATTCCCCGGTCGGTTACCCTAGATCCATTATCAGAGGAGATCACTCCTCCGGATCCTGCGGAACTTTCTGTGATACTCATTATTGCAAGAGTATCTATAATAGGCTTTGGCATTTCAATCTTTGAACAACCCAATAGTAAATAGGTAAGAGAAAGCGATACCAACAAATGAGCAATTTTAAGAGTTTTCATCGAAATCGTGGAGTTAATTATTAAATCACAAACTGCTGTATTATTCCATTCTAATTTACAATCAAATATGGAATATTGATTTTCTTATTATCAAAAACTTGACGATTGCATTAAAATTGAAAAACGGGATCTAAAATTCTGACTAACGGGTAGGTAGGGCGCGGCCGCCTTAGCGGCTGTGGTTTGGGACGTGTTAGGGCTAGTAAATTTTAAAACCATCGGCTTAAAGCAATGCTTTTCGCGTGTTGCGGAATTGCTCAGAAGCCAGGCTTCAGATATTTATTTACAGATTTCAGCCGATAGCCGGAAAATGGTCGTTGCCAAAATGCACCAACATCAGCCGGAAACCTAAGAGGCCAACACTTTGGCCTCGAGCGAAGCTCGAAGAGCTGCTTGCAAGTGGAATTAACTGCTTAACTTAATGCGGATTTTTTATTGGCCCTAACGGTTAGGTAGGGCGCGGGCGGAATGAAGGCGTATTTCGCCTGAGTGGCAGCCTGTAGCTTAGCTGATGTTAGCGGACGTGCATTTTTAACATGAATAATTTGGAGGTCTTTATTTATCAATAATCAAGTTTACACTATCAGTTTGTATTTTGGTTTGGTTTTATTTCTACATATTCACTTCGTACTTTATGTAGCATCCTAATTTCAACAAACCTATGTAAATTCCGGATTATTATTCAAAACCTGAACTGTATTCCAGCTCTCATGTAATGGTAGCTTTCAAATGCATTAGAGATTTTAAATGTATTAAAGACTTCAAAATCGTGCGTTCTCATTTCAATACCATACCGACACGATAAGGCGACTCTGTCGATGATTTTAATATTGAATCCAGCAGCTGGACCAAACAAATACTCGATGCCATTTCGATCTAAAAATCCATCAACACCTACGGCGAGAAAAGGTTGAAACCAATAGTTGGTAAAACGATATTCCAAATTGACCGGTATTTTGTACATCCTATGGTAATCTTGATACTCCGAATTTCCCTTTATCATTCTTTTTAATACTCCGACCTCAAAAACGAAAATATCTTTTTTTCCATGAAAACCCATACCCAAAGTAGCTCCGCCATAATAATCCCAGGTAGTGTTACTGAGCAATTTAAAATCAGAATTCGTAATGCTAGGTGTTAAATAGAAAGAAACAGGCTGACGAGCTAAGTTTGGGTTTTTAATAACTGTATTCTCGGGAATATGATTAAATTTCAAAACGAGCTTGGTTAGGTTTGATAATGTAGGTATCCTGATTTTTTCAATCTCTTTGAAAAGATCGGTCCTATCTTGCATGTATTTGTATAACGTATCCTGATGCATAGTACTTAAGACCATCCGCCGGCTCCTTGTATAGCCATCATCAAACAAACGTTCACTTTGTTCGAATGGCAGCGTAATCAACGTTGAATCACATTTTTTGGACAAATACAAAACTTCGCCAGTTTTTAAATCAAGCCAATAAAGAAGATCCAAGTCTCCCGAAATAATTGTTTCGAGGAATACCTCACGATTCAATCGGATGTGCTCAACGGTACGTTTATTGAAAACGCGGTTTTCATTGTCAAACTTAAATCCAGTCAACTCATTAATTCCATATTTTTGCGATTTGCCCTTTGGGCTTTGGCGAAAAACACATCCATTTGCCAAATCCGCATTACCGTCAAGGTAAATCCAACCTGCAATCGTATCTTGATCCATCTTAAAAATGTGTCCCGGAACAAATTTGCTTTGAGCAATAAGTGAGATGCTGAAAAAAAGAAAAATCGCGAGGTTAAATGTTTTAAGTATTCCGTAATTCATATATTATGTAAGGTTACTACAGTAAGTATTTTCTGCAATAATAGCAAGTTTTTTTTCAATAACTATACTATTGCATAGGAATATCATAAAGTAATTAATAAACGCACAACTTTATTTCTTTATTATCTCAAAATGGCGATGCTATAAGGTAATGCGCCTCTTGCATGTCCGCTAACGGGTAGCTAGGGCGCGGGCGGAACGAAGGCGTAATCGCCTGAGTGACAGCCTGTGGCTTACCTGGTGTTAGCTGCCGTGTTTTTTATAATATATATCTAATCCCCAGTCTCCAAATATTTGGATTTAAGTCGACTTTCCAATATGATAAATCTTTCTTCCAATCCAAAATTGAATATCCTATACCACCCAAATTTAGGCACAAGCCAAATTTATCTGAAAAGAAGTAATTAAATTCCGGAGATAACGAAGAACCAAAATCACCAAAAAAATCTGAAGAGTTAAAACTTAGATTTTCATCAGCTGTTTCTCCTAAATCCAATGTACCGCCGTAAGGATGTTGATAGTTCTTATATTTTGAATTAAAATTGGATGACAATATCCCATATCCAACTCTTGCATTTATGTTAAGGAATAGGTTATCCGCAATTTGCAGATAATAACCGTAAATAAGATTAGGGAATAATTTGATTGATTTCAAATTCATGTTCTCAATTTGCGAGAATTTCTTACTGAGAAGCGAATTAGTTATATCATTATTACCCCAATAAAAGTCAACACCAAAACCAACATATGATTTACTCGTTCTATAATGCTCTATTGATAAGCATGCATTCAAATTTTCACCACTTGAAGAAAAAAAATTTGTCGCGACCCCACTCGAACTAGAACTCTTATAATAGTTCCCATTCAACGATAAAGAATAATCTCCTTTACAAAACTGTGAATAAACTGACGTTGATACTGTTAGGACAAATAGTATTACAATAAACCTCCTCATTAATCCTCCTTCTTTAAAAAGTACTTATAAATTATTTTCAAATATTGATCATTTTATCAAATTCATTGACAGCTTCTGAGGCTGTTTCTTTCTCCTGGATGTTTGATTCAAGATTGTAGAAACCCTAACATACGGGTTCCAACATGGCCGCTAACGGGTAGGTAGGGCGCGGGCGGAACGAAGGCGTAATCGCCTGAGTGGCAGCCTGTGGCTTAGCTGGTGTTATACGCCGTTTT
>Ga0302205_10000711_pt1 | contig 13383 bp, 3 predicted proteins | sample II_Fen_E1_3_FD_194582 | JGI IMG/M metagenome (GOLD analysis project Ga0302205, IMG submission 194582) | Peat permafrost microbial communities from Stordalen Mire near Abisko, Sweden - II_Fen_E1_3 | ecosystem: Environmental > Terrestrial > Soil > Wetlands > Permafrost | place: Sweden: Abisko...
TTTACTCCGGTATTAGCTTCGGCATTGTTTGCCAATCAGGGAACCGTTACCACCGTATTGCACGGAAACGCCACCGGCAATCCTTCGTGGAGTGCTATCAGTCTTTCGGCAGATGTAACCGGCATGTTGCCGGTTGCTAACGGAGGTACAGGTGCCACAACGGCGAGCACTGCACGCACGAGCTTAGGTGCAGCTGCAAGCGGGGCAAACAGCGACATAAGCTCTCTGACAGGATTGACAACCGCTTTATCGGTGGCACAGGGAGGTACAGGTGCTCAAACTTTAGCAGCCAACGGTGTACTCTATGGTAACGGCACAGGTGCAATACAAGCCCTTGCTCCGGTTACCAGCGGATATGTTCTCACATCCACGGGACTGTCTTCTGCACCAACATGGACAGATCAGTCAAGTCTGAGTACTCCACCTATCAACAAACTGACAACCGCTACGGGAGTCAACGGGATAGACAATGCCGCTTACACTCAGACATGGTCATGGAATTCATTAGCAGCAGGTAACGGGTTGGCATTGACATCAACAAATACCACCACCACCGGTAGTTTGCTTTATGTCTCATCGGCATCGGCAGGAGCTGCTTCAACAGGTTTGGCAAGTTTCAATTTCTCAGGTGCTCACACCGGCAATGGCGTTGGTATAACCGATGCTACAACTACCGGAACTGCGTTGGGAATTACAGGCTCGGGTGCATATACCGGTACGGGATTGTTCAACATTACAGCAAACTCGGCAACTACCGGAACGCTGGCGGCAATTTCTTCCAGTTCGTTGACTACCGGCACGGGATTGAAAATAACAGCATCCAATGCTGCATTAAATTCTACCAACGGGCTACTTTATGTCGCTAATACATCCAGCAGTACGACTGGAATTGTAGGACGTATCCAATCAAATAGCACAGCCGGTTCCGGATTGACCGTATTGGCCAGCGGAAACGTGGGTATTGGAAACATTGCTCCTGCTGTCAATCTGGATGTAACCGGTAGCGGACAGTTCAGTGGAAACCTTACGGTGAACGGTAGCATCAACGCGCCTTCTGATATTCGCCTGAAGACGCATATCGAAACACTGAGTGATGTGTTGGAAAAAATTGATAAGCTCCGTGGAGTACGTTACGAATTTATCGATCAGAAAAAATATGCTACTGGCCCGCAGATTGGTGTCATCGCCCAGGAACTGCAAAAAGTATTCCCCGAATTGGTGAAGAAAGGTACGAACGGATATCTGGCGGTCAATTACTCGCAGCTTACGGGAGTACTCATTCAGGCCATTAAGGAGCAACAACAAGAAATAAATACCTTGAAACAGACTCAGGCCAGGCAACAGCAACAGATAGAAACTATTTTGAAAACATTGCAGGAAAGTAAAGGGAAGTAATAGAAGAAAAGCGGCCTCCATCGGCCCTCGTAGTTGACAGTTGATAGTTGAAATAAAATTAGCCATTGCAAATTGTCCCTCCCTTTGGAGAGTGACTTGAGTGAGTTTACAACAAAAAATGAAAAGAGTGAAAAGAGAAAATTTACGGATAATAAGAATGACGGATGCAGGCAGTTCTATGCGTGCGTTTGGCATGCTGTTTACGGTTATTTGTCTGTTGTTGATTTTGCCTGTTTCGCTTGTTGCACAAATCACCAATTTCCGTACTCAGACAGGGATTCCGGGTATGCCTGTATTATCGGCATCTCCCGCAGCAACCTCGGTCGGTGGACTGTATGCAAACAGCACAGATCGTCTTATCTATAAATACAACGGAACACAATGGATTCCTATCGGTGGAAGCATTACTGCAAATGTTAGCATTTCCCCCAATCCCGTTTTATATAAAGGTCAGGTTGTCTCGCCCGAAATAAGCTATATCTACTCAGGAGGAGTTACTTCAACTTGTAGCTTGTCCGGCAGTACTTATACCTGGTATAGAGCCAATGATGCAGCCGGCACTGGAAAAACGGTTATTGCTTCCGGTACGGGAAATCCGATTCCTTATCCGGTTGTTGCCGGTGATGTGACCAAATATATCGGCTTGGGTGTAACTCCTACCAGCGCATGCAATGTGGCAACATTCGAGATCATTAGTTGGAAACAGGTTTCAGCACTTACGCCCTCTATATCGGCAGTAAACATAAACGGATTAAACGGAGTATATGCTATTGCCGGTCGTTCGCTGACTGCTTCTTTTACGGGCTACGCTTGTGCTCCGGTACTGATTCCAGGTGACGTAGGGGCAAATTGTAGCTACCAGTGGTATTATGCCACCGATGGAATAGGCACGGGCAAAACAGCTATTTCGGGCAAAACATCATCGGCCTATACCGTAAGTTATAGCGATGGTTACACCGCCGGGAAGTATATAGCAGTGGGTGTGACTCCGGTGGCATCCAATGGTGAAACCGGTACGGAGAAAGTAAGCACCTGGTACCTGGTCTCGACGCTTGTACCGACCTATAGTTCGGTGGCACTTGTGGGGCTAACGGGAGGTAGAGCACAAAACACGACAACCCTTGCTGCTCTTAAAGGAGCCTATTCCGTAACGCCCGCGATAACCGGTACGGAAGGTATGCCTACCTACAAATGGTACTATGCTACCAGTGCTACGGGAACCGGGAAAACAGCTATTACCGGACAAACGGCACCATCGCATACGGTAAATATTAATGGCGGATACGGATATAACAGCGACTCGTATTATCTGGCGGTAGGTATTACGCCGGTAACTACCACCGGCGAAACCGGAACGGAGGTACTGAGCACTTGGGCGAGAGTACAACTGCTTACAGCCCCTGATGGTACGCCTGTGTATGAGTTGGTCAGCCCCACAGGGCGGGTGTGGATGGATCGTAATCTGGGAGCCTCGCGGGCAGCCACCAGCAGTACCGATTACCTGGCCTACGGCTCGCTTTATCAATGGTGCCGTGCTGCCGATGGACATGAAAAAATGACATGGACAAGCTCCACAACCGGTACTCCGGTAAATGGTACCACCACCATGTTAAGTGCTACCTCCACTCCGGGACATTCGTTGTTTATTACTACCACTAGTTCATCTTACAACTGGATGAGTACAGCACTGACTAATGGGAACTTGTGGTGGAACGGTACTGTAGCTGGTACTAATAGTCCTTGCCCTACGGGTTACCATGTGCCCACTTTAACTGAGTGGAATGCCGAGTTGGCTCTTTTTGCCGGCAATGGAGGCAATAATGCTACTGGTGCGTATAATTTATTAAAATTGGTTACTACGCCCTTCATTCGCTTCTGGAGTGATGGCTCGCCTATCGTGTATTACGGTATCATCTCTGGCCACTATTGGAGTAGTTCATGTACTTGGAATACTACAACTACATATGGTTTTGTTTTCGGTTACACTCTGAACTTCGACAGCGGCAATGCCAGCATGTCGGAAATCTACTGTCCTGCAAACGGCATGAACGTACGGTGTATTAAAAATTAAAATGTACCATTAGTCTGTTGGGCAAAAAGATGGAATAACAATATATAACTATAAATAAAGGATTCGATTATCCTCGCAGGTTACAATAAAAAAATAAGAAGACAAACAATACTACAATGAAAAGAACTAAACCACAGCAACAATATATTGGTACAGACCGGAACAGCCGGTTCTGTGATGCAGGCATATTGCCTGCTGTTCGCAGGTTTTGTATGCAGCACAGGCACGTGGCTTGTCTTATCCAATTGCGTGTGCTGAAAATTATTTTATTTATCCTGCTCCTGAGTGTATGTTTATCGATACGAGGTTTTGCTCAGAGCAATACCTATTTCCGCACCGAGATTGGGGTGCCTTATATTCCGGTGCTGTCGTCTGCGCCATCGTCTCCTACGGTGGGTCTGGTATATTTCAACAGTACGGATAAGATGATGTATAAATACGAAGGTTCACAGTGGGTGCCTGTGGGAGCAAGCGTTTTTGCAAAGTCAGTCCTTTCTTCTGCAGCTGTTTTATACAAAGGGCAAACCGTAACCCCGGACGTACAGTACATCTATTCCGGAGGTTTGACACCGGCTACCTGTGCGGTATCAGGAGGTACGTATACCTGGTACAGAGCTACCGATGCCATAGGTACCGGTAAGGCAGTTATTACTTCCGGCACCGGCACACCGGCTTCTTATACGGTTGTGTCCGGCGATGTAGGTAAGTATCTCGGGCTGGGAGTGACTCCCGCCACTACTTGCAATGCATCCTCTTTCGAATCTGTTAGTTGGAAGCTTGTTTCGGTACTCACGCCGGTCGTATCTTCGGCGAATGTAAGCGGAATTTCCGGAAGCTATATCATTAAAGGCAATATACTAACCGCCTCGTTTTCGGGATACTCCTGTTCACCGGTGCTTATACCGGGCGATGCAGGAGCAAGCAGTACCTACCGGTGGTATTATGCCACCGATGTTGCAGGTACAGGTAAAACCGCTATTTCGGGAAAAACGACAGCCACCTATACCGTAAGCTTTAGTGATGGCTACACGGCAGGTAAATATATAGCCGTGGGAGTAACCCCGGTAGCTGCCAACGGAGATGCCGGTAGCGAAACGATAAGTACCTGGTACCCCACCACCGCCCTTGTACCGGCTTATAATATGGTAAGCATAGCAGGATTGACGGAAGGTAAAGCACAAGATAACACTACTCTTGCCGCACTAAATGGCACGTACTCGGTAACGCCTTCTGTTACCGGTACCGAAGGAGCTCCTACCTACAAGTGGTATTATGCTACCAGTGCTACAGGCACCGGCAAAACAGCCATTACCGGACAAACGGGCAGAACTCACACCGTGAATATCGGCATGGGATACGGCTATACCAACGACACCTATTACCTGGCAGTAGGCGTAACACCCGCTACTACTACCGCTGAAACCGGCACCGAAGTATTGAGCAGTTGGGTAAAGATACAGGTAACCAGAGCCGTTGATGGCACCCTGGTAAACACGATACTAAGCCCCAGCGGACGTACATGGATGGACCGAAACCTCGGTGCTACGCAGGTGGCTACCAGTAGTACGGATTATAAGGCTTACGGTAGCCTATACCAATGGTGCCGCGCTGCTGACGGGCATCAGTTGATAAACTGGACAAGCAGTACAGCAGGTACAGCAGTGAATGGTACTACCTCTACCTTAAGCACCACTACCAATCCGGGGCATTCGTTGTTTGTTGTTAACACCGTGGCCCCTTTCGACTGGTTAAGTACGCAGCAGGTGTATGGTAGCCTTTGGTGGAATGGTTCTGTTCAGGGAACAAACAATCCATGTCCTACAGGTTTTCATGTGCCCACTTATACCGAATGGAATGCAGAGATTTCTGCCGGTTCTGTCGGAGCATCAAATTTATTAAAACAAACTTTGTCTGGTTACCATGAATTGGATGGAACATTACTAAATATGGCTAATACAGGCTACTATTGGAGTAGTACGATTTCCGGTACGAGTGCCTATCGCTTCAATCTTATCGCTAGTTCTCCTTCCATTAGTAACTTCGGTGGACGGGCATACGGTTTTAGTGTCCGTTGCATTAAAGATCTTGATTATGCGATAGCACCTGATGGCGTTACAAAAGTAGTAGATCTCGTTAGCTCCAGCGGACGTACCTGGATGGACCGAAATCTTGGTGCTACGCAGGTAGCTACCAGTTCCACCGATTATCTGGCTTACGGAAGCCTTTATCAGTGGTGCAGAGCTAGCGATGGGCACGAACAGATAAACTGGACCAGCAGTTCAACCGGTACGGCAGTAAATGGTACCACGGGTACTTTAAGTAGTTCTACTAATCCGGGGCACTCGTTGTTTATCATCAATAGCACCAGCCCTTACGACTGGTTAAATACGCAACAATCGGATGGTAGTTTATGGTGGAATGGTAGTGTAGTGGGAGCCAATAACCCTTGTCCCACAGGGTATCATGTGCCTACCTATAACGAATGGAATACAGAGCTGACCTATATCACTAATTCAACAACGGCTTATAGTGTCATGAAATTAATTATGGCAGGCGAACGCTACTTCAGTAGTGGTTCACCTGTCAATGCCGGTAATTTTGGCCGCTATTGGAGTAGTACGGCTAATGGTACGTATGCGTGGGTCATGGGCACAACCAGCGCTTCAGCTATTATGTCCACCGGCGGCTATCGGACGTTTGGTTTTAATATACGATGTATTAAAAATTAGTGTCACTAAGCCATTTGAAGGGGATATTTGATTAAAAGAGTAAACACGATGGACCATTGACAAGAGATAATAAAATATAGACGAAACTAATTTACATCCTCTATATAGTGGCTTGGGGTAGAGTAATCGAGAAATCACCCCTAACCCCTAAAGGGGGACAAAGAGTGGTCTTCTAGATAATGAGAAAAAGAATAGGATGACCCCAACCCCTAAAGGGGAACAAAGAGTGGTCTTCAAGACGTTGAGAAAAAGAATAGGAGACAATACTAACTCACATCTCCTTTAGGGGCTTGGGGTAGATATACAAAAGAAAACAAAAGAAAACAGGCAATGAAACAAACAGCAATAGAGTATAAAGGTATTTATCACGACGGTATCCCACTAGTGCTCGCTATGTTGTGTACGATTGTTAGGCAGATATCGTATGGGCAGTCTTCTCGTTTTTGGAGAGGACAGGCAACGCTTATTGTACTGGCACTGCTATTGCTTTCCGGGTCGGTATGTGCACAAAATACCTATTTCCGTACCGAAGCGGGAGTGCCTTATATTCCTGTTTTGGCAACGGCTCCAGCACCTACTTCGGTAGGGGCCTTTTATACCAATAGTACCGATAAACTCACCTACTGGTACGACGGCACCAAATGGATTCCGATCGATTTGGGCATTGTGGTTGATATTAACCTTACTTCCAATCCTGTTCTGTACAAAACTCAGACTATTACCCCTGAGGTTCGGTACATCTTCACCGGCAATAATGCCGCTTCCACTTGTACCGTAACCAGTAGTACCTACACCTGGTACCGCGCCGACGATGCCACCGGTACGGGAAAAACTGTGATATCAACCGGCACCGGAACACCTTCTTCTTACACCGTGGTAGCCGGCGATGTAGGTAAATATATCGGCTTGGGGATAACTCCCGTTACGACCTGCAATACGGCTTCATTCGAATCGGTAAGCTGGAAGCCTGTGAGCGCGCTTACGCCTTCCGTTGCCCGGGTGGATGTCAGCGGACTTACAGGAACATCTGCTCTGGCAACCAACTTGCTGGCTGCCACGTTTTCGGGCTATACCTGCACGCCGGTGCTTATTCCGGGTGATGCCGGAGCCGCCAGCACCTACCGGTGGTATTATGCCAATGATGCTTCGGGTACAGGTAAAACGGCTATTTCGGGCAAAACAGCATCAACTTATACGGTAAGCTTCAGCGATGGTTATGCCGCCGGCAAGTACCTGGCAGTAGGTGTAACCGCGGTAGCCTCCAACGGGGAAGTCGGTACCGAAAAAATAAGCACGTGGTATGCCACATCGGCTCTTGTGCCGGCTTACGATGTAGTAAACCTGGCGGGACTAACCGGAGGCAATGCAAAAAATGCCACCACCATTGCCGCCCTTAAGGGTACTTTTTCCATTACGCCTGCGATGAGTGGTGCCGAAGGAACACCCACGTATCAATGGTATTATGCCACCGGTGCTACGGGTACGGGTAAAACATCCATTGCGGGACAGACCGCGAGCACACATACTGTGAATATCGATGGTAGTTATGGCTATCTCAACGATACCTATTACCTGGCGGCTGGCGTAACGCCGGTGGCCGCTACGGGAGAAACGGGTACGGAGGTGTTAAGCACTTGGGTGAAGATACAAGTAGATAAAGCTGCTGACGGCAGTACGGCCGTAAATGAAATTACCAGTAGCAGCGGACGTGTGTGGATGGATCGTAACCTCGGTGCTACCGAGGCAGCCACCAGCAGCACCGATTATTTAGCCTACGGAAGCCTCTACCAATGGTGTCGCGCTTCCGACGGACACGAGAAAATAGTAAGGACAAGTGCCACAACGGGTACGGCGGTATATGGTACCACCGCTACGCTAAGCACGTCTACTAACCCGGGCCATTCGTTGTTTATTACCACTACTGCCACTCCTAACGACTGGTTAGCTTCGCAACAATCTGATGGTAGCCTTTGGTGGAATGGCACTGCCGTGGGAGCCAATAATCCTTGCCCTGCAGGCTTCCATGTGCCTACTTCTGTCGAATGGAGTGCGGAATTATCCAATATTACCAATACAGCAACGGCTTACAGCACATTAAAATTGACTGTCGCAGGTGCTCGTGGCTACGCTGATGGTGTGCTGATCTCCATGGGTAACGTCGGTAGTTATTGGAGTACTACACTGAATGGTGTATACGTTTGTAGTTTTCTCTTTAGTAGTACTATCGCGCTTGTGCGCACTGGTGCTGATTACCGGGGATACGGCTTTAGCGTCCGTTGCATTAAAGATTTAGATGCCCCGCAGGCGCAGAGTGTCAGCGTGAGTGGGACGCCTATGTTGGGGAGTGGCGTAACAGGCGTTTATACCTATGTATCGCCGCAAACTACCGGTTTGGCCGAAGGAACTTCTACCTACAAATGGTATGTGGCTACCGACGGCATCGGTACCGGCAAGACCGCTATCTCGGGTGCTACGGCACGCAACTATACTCTTGCCTCTCCGGTGGTTGCCGGGCAGTATATTGCTTTTGGGGTTACTGCTATATCTGCCGATGGTAAAACGGGTGCAGAGGTGCTGAGCAGTTGGGTAAATGTACAATCATCCCCTACGGTTGCATCACCCGATGGTACGTTGGTGGTGGATATGCTAAGCTCCAGCGGACGTACGTGGATGGATCGAAACCTGGGTGCCAGCCGCGCTGCCACCAGCTCTACCGACTATTTAGCATATGGCTCGCTCTATCAGTGGTGTCGTGCTTCCGACGGACACGAACGTATTACATGGACAAGTGCTACCGCCGGTACGGCGGTATATGGAACTACCACGACCTTAAGTAGCTCTACCACGCCGGGACATTCAAAGTTTATTATAAACCCTAATAGCCCGAATGACTGGTTAAGTCCGCAGCAGGCGGATGGTAGCCTTTGGTGGAATGGTACTACAGTGGGAGCTAATAACCCTTGTCCTGTAGGCTATCATGTGCCTACCTATACCGAATGGAATACAGAGTTTTCTTATATCACAAACTCTACGACAGCTTATAGTGTGTTGAAATTACCTCTGTCAGGCTACCGCCACTTCGTCGATGCTACAATCCAGTCTATCGGCACTCACGCAGATTATTGGACTAGTACTGTTTATAATAGTGTTGCTTACGCTCTGGATATAGTAAGTAGTGCAGCTAGTATGGGTAACAATCCTAGGGCGATCGCATATAGTGTCCGTTGTATCAAAGACCTGAATACTACCCCCGTGGTAGATATCGTAAGCCCCAGCGGGCGTACGTGGATGGATCGAAATATTGGTGCTACACAGGCAGCAACGAGTTCCACCGATTATTTGGGCTACGGTAGTCTCTTTCAGTGGTGCCGTGCTGCCGATGGACACGAGAAGATAAGCTGGACAAACGGTACTACTGGTACAGCAGTAAATGGCATCACTGCAACTTTAAGTAGTTCTACCACTCCGGGCAATTCGTTATTTATTACTACCAGTGCTGGTCCTTATGACTGGTTGAGTACGTCCTTGTCTAATGGAAATGTCTGGTGGAGTGGTACAGTGGTGGGTGGCAACACTCCTTGTCCTACAGGTTATCATGTACCTACCAATGCAGAATGGAATAATGAGTATTCGGGAATTCCTTCTTCCGGACAAGATGCTTGGTTATATAGTCGGTTGAAACTGTCTTTGGCTGGTTACCGTACTGTCACGGGTGTTGTTAGTGTTGTTAGTGCTGGTGTTGAAGGTAATTATTGGAGTAGCACTGTGTATAATAGTGTGCTAGCTTGTAATATTCACTTTGCAAGTACTAATGCTAATGTGGGTGGAAACTATCGAAGTGGAGGAAATAGTGTCCGTTGCATCAAAAATCTTGAAGTTCCGCAGGCACAAAGTGTCAGCATAAGTGGCACTTCGGCAGTGGGTAATACGGTAACAGGCGTCTATGCCTATGTGCCAACACAAACGACTGCTACGGCCGAGGGGGCTTCCGTGTATCGGTGGTATGTAGCTACCGATGCCGCAGGTACGGGCAAAACCGTTGTTACCGGCGCTACGGCAAAAACCTATACCATAGCATCACCTGTGGGTGCGGGTAAATACATTGCCTTTGGGGTTACGCCCATATCGGCTGATAGCAAAACAGGCACCGAGGTGCTGAGCAGTTGGGTGGTGGTAGCTACGCAAACTACTGCTTACGACGGCACGGTAGTAAACGAGTTGGTAAGCCCCAGCGGGCGGGTGTGGATGGATCGTAACCTGGGTGCCAACCGGATAGCCACCAGCACTACCGATTATCTGGCCTATGGCTCCCTCTTTCAGTGGTGTCGTGCCGCCGATGGGCACGAAAAAATAACCTGGACAAGTGCCACTACCGGTACGCCGGTAAATGGTACGACTGCCACCTTAAGCAGTTCTACTGCACCGGCTCATTCGTTGTTTATTACCAATGGCACCAGCCCTTATGATTGGTTGAGTACACAACAGGTTGATGGGAGCTTATGGTGGAATGGTACTGTCGTCGGAGCCAATAATCCCTGTCCTACAGGCTATCATGTGCCTACCTATACCGAATGGAGTGTCGAACAAGCACTTTTTGCAAGCAATGGTGGCAACAATTCCGTAGGAGCCTATAATACATTAAAATTAACGATGGCTGGCTATCGTGGTAGTAGTTTGCCCAGTAGTGCTGGTAGCCTTGGTCGATATTGGAGCAGTACGATATCTGGTACGTCCGCTGGGTCTCTGCGTTTTGACAATGCCATCATGTCCAATGATGGACGAGTTGATGGTTTTTCTGTCCGTTGTATCAAAGACCTGACAGCACCCGATGGTACATTGGTAGTGGATCTGGTCAGTCCCAGCGGGCGTACCTGGATGGATAGGAACCTGGGTGCCACCCGGCAAGCTACCTCAAGTACCGACTACTTAGCTTTCGGCAGCCTTTACCAATGGTGCCGCCCTGCCGACGGGCATCAGAAGATAAACTGGACCAGTGCCACAGCAGGAACTGCGGTAAATGGTACGACCGCTACATTAAGTACCACTAGCACTCCGGGGCATTCATTGTTTATTATTAGCTCTACCGACTGGCTAAATACTCCTCAGCCCGATGGTAGTCTTTGGTGGAGTGGATCAACGGCAGGTGCTAATACTCCTTGCCCTGCTGGCTACCATGTGCCTACTTATTTGGAGTGGACTTCCGAGATAGCTCTTTTTGCTGCTAGTGGTGGTGCTAATACTACAGGGGCATATAATATGCTAAAATTACCCATGGCAGGCTACCGCAGCGGCAATAATGGTGCGCTCGTCAGCGCTGGTAGCGTCGACAACTGTTGGAGTAGTACGGTGAGTGGAGCGGACCCCTACTTCACGGCCTTCAACATTGGCTCTGCCGGGATGACCAAATACATCCGGGCGGGCGGCTTAACTGTTCGTTGTATCAAAGATATTCCATTACCGGTAACTACCACGGTGGTGGATCTGGTAAGTCCCAGCGGGCGTACCTGGATGGATAGGAACATCGGTGCTAGTCGTGCTGCTTCATCCAGTACCGATTATCAGGCTTACGGTTCGCTTTTCCAGTGGTGCCGTGCTGCCGATAATCATGAAAAAATTGTATGGACAAGTGCCACTACCGGCACGCCGGTGTATAACACCTACTCCACTTTGAGCAGTACCACCAACCCGGGGCATTCGTTGTTTATCATAAATGCCAGCAGTCCTTATGACTGGTTAAGTACCCAGCAAACGGATGGTATGTTGTGGTGGAACGGCATCGTGGCGGGAGTGAATAGTCCGTGTCCTTCGGGTTACCATGTGCCTACTTATGCAGAATGGAATACAGAGTTTGCTCTGTTTGCAGCTAACGGAGGTGTCAATGCAACCGGTGCATATAATGTGTTGAAATTGCCTTTGGCAGGTTATCGTGTTTATAGCAGTGGGGCACTCCCCAGTTCTGGTACTGATGGTTACTATTGGAGTAGTACAAATAGCTGGCGTCTTTATTTTCGCAGTGACGTCGTCAGTATAGATATTTCACCATATCGAGCCAATGGTATGAGTGTCCGCTGTATAAAAAACCAAACCGATATCCCCAAAGCGCAGGGAGTATCGATAACGGGAAGCGTGATGATGGGAGCCACGCTAACGGGTGTTTACACCTATGTACCACCGCAGATCAGCGCTTCGGCCGAAGGTACATCTACCTATAAATGGTACGTGGCTACCGATGCCACGGGTACGGGTAGCACTGCTATCAGCGGAGCTACGGCAAAAACCTACATGGTGGCATCCCCTGTGGCATTGGGTAAATACATAGCCTTTGGAGTAACCCCCGTATCATCCGATGGAAAAACCGGCAGCGAGGTAATAAGTGTCTGGGTAATGGTAACGCCCGATGGTACAGCGGTAGTTGATATTACATCTCCTACAACAGGGAAGATTTGGATGGATCGTAACCTGGGAGCTACGCAGGCAGCTACCAGCAAAACTGATGCCAGTAGCTATGGGTCGCTTTATCAATGGTGTCGTGGTGTGGACGGGCATCAGCTACGCACATCAACTACACAACCAGCGCAAATAGCTGCTACTACTACCGGCAATTCAAACTTTATCATTAATACAGACTGGGTCAGTTCATCATTGCCTGATGGTAGTTTATGGTGGAATGGTACTATAGCTGGGGCAAATAATCCTTGCTACACGGGTTACCATGTGCCGACCTATACTGAATGGAATAATGAGCTTTCGGGTATTTCCTCTTCCGTACAAGACGACTGGTTATATGCTCGGTTAAAACTTCCAGTGTCCGGTTTGCGCAACTATAGCAATGGCTCGATTGCCAATACTGGTACTGACGGTTATTACTGGAATAGTACTATATCTGGGACGAGCACATATTATATGGGTTTCAATAGTGCCAATGTTCGTTTGTATATTGACAGCCGAGCCTATGGGTTTAGTGTGCGGTGTATAAAGAATTAGAAGATTATGTAGATAAGCAATTAAAGGTAAGACTACCCCCAACCCCTAAAGGGGGCTTTAAGAGTGGTTTTCGAGATGATGAGAAAAAAAACAGGAACAGCACCCCTAGCCCCTGAAGGGGAACAAGGAGTGATACGCGAGACGTTGAAAAAAGGAATAATAGGAGCTACTAGGAGACGAAACTAATTTCACATCCCCTTTAGG
>Ga0302205_10000720_pt1 | contig 13308 bp, 9 predicted proteins | sample II_Fen_E1_3_FD_194582 | JGI IMG/M metagenome (GOLD analysis project Ga0302205, IMG submission 194582) | Peat permafrost microbial communities from Stordalen Mire near Abisko, Sweden - II_Fen_E1_3 | ecosystem: Environmental > Terrestrial > Soil > Wetlands > Permafrost | place: Sweden: Abisko...
TACCAAAGAATACAGCAGAAACAGCTATCGATACAGCAGGTTTATTAATAAGTATTTCCAGTCTGGTCAACAAATACCCTCTACAGATTAATTCTTCCGTTATACCTGCGGTCAGCGAAACAAATAGAACCAACAATCTATCCTTTTGTAAAACGTGTATCAATTTATTGGCAACATCACTTTTATTATTATATCCTATAAATTTCAGACTTATTCCGATTATTAGAGAACAAATAAACGACAGAAACATGATTTTAAAAATGGACTTCAGGTAAAAAGCAAGTGAGTAGCTCTGTTCGTTCCAAACTAAAAAAGGGTACTTCTCTATTTTTGCCACATATAAAGCCAATAACCCTAAAATGGTCCAGGAGTATAACATATTTAAGTAGACAAGCATTGGTACATTGGTAGAATGAATGATAGTCAGCCCCATCCATTTTAAAACAATCGGCAATGTCAATATAAAAACAGGAACACCAATTCCTATGATGAAATGCGACTTTTCAGATCTGAGTACGGTTTGATTCATAGTTTTATGGATGTTCTTTATGAATAAGCATTCGCCTTATCAACCTCTTCCCAATTAATTTTTTTGTATACAAAAACCCGATTGACATAATAGATAACCCCAAGATAAAAAGGTACCAGAAGCAGACTGGCATAATTAAACCAACGCAATAAAAAGAAATGTAAAAATCCCAGAATAGCAGCAACGATCATCATTCCCATTACTTTGATAAAAGCTGCTCCACCCTGAGAAGCTCTCTTTTCGTTCGAGAACGGAAAAACCAATTCTTGAATATAATAAAACAGCAGAGTAATTAAATAGATGGATAACAAAGCAATTACAACATCAGGAATGGCCTTATAACCCCACAGGCCACAAATACCAACGGACACAAGCAAATAAAAAGGCATAAAGAAGCGGGCAAAAGCTGCTTTGATAAATCCTTTAAAATAATGAGCAGGCGAGGAGAGGGGCATTGTTTTAAAAAGCCAGGTTGCATGCCCATTATTCCCTAAAAGCAATGCTGCAGGAAGACTCACAGCAACAAACATTAAAGCATACAGTATAAATAAATACAGGGGACTATGGATAAGTTCATCCACATTAAAGGAATTCTTACGAAAAAACTGAACGGCAACCATAATGACAATAAAACCGAGCGAAGGTAAAAACGTTTGCATAAACAAACGCTCACGACCAGTCATGGTCCAAACCAGTTTAAACGAAGCTTTTTCTTCCTGACGATGTACAAAGACAGCTAACATCATTCGGTACCAAAGACTCTGGCGAGTGGTTTCCGTTTTTACTTTCGAAACTCTGTCACCTTGTTCCAAATCCATCAGCTTACGATTAAATATCGGAGTCAGATATTTGCCGGTTAAGTAAATACCTATTATGGGAATAGTCAGTGCTTCGACAATGAAAATGCAGTGACGATAATCAAAAACAAAAGAAGTGAATGCTTCCACCAATCCGGAAAAAAATGCCGGAGGTACCAGATAGGTGTACCAATGAACAGGTAATACCATATTCTGAATCTGTGTTCTATCCACCATATTTATTCCAAACTGATAAAAGGCCATAAACAAAATGGCAATAACAATCTGAAAGTACATCAACAGATTCTTCAGCTTTTCTCCACTGGCAAATCGCATGATAACCAGATAAAGCATATTGGCTAAAAACAGGGTAAACAACACATTTAAGCCAATGGAAAACGAAAATACCAATGCCGAAATAATTCCGAATTTTGTAATAGCCACTATAATGGATACCACCGAAAAATTAAAAGCCATCATCGACAAATAAAGCAATACATGCGCATTGCGTGCCAGACTTATGGTGTTTCCTTTAATAGGAAGTGGTTGAATGATCACATTCTCAGAAGTATCAAACAGAATAGTGGTAAATTCGGAAATAATCATCATCGCCATCATGACCATTAAAAAAGTATGGGCAAAATAATAATAGGTAAAGGGCGATTTAATCATTAGCAAAAAAATAGCAAAGAATATCCCGAACATAATCTGAGCAAACGATTGTTTTGTCAAGGCATTCTCGGTTTCATTTTTCGAATGGTTACCAAGACCTTTCATCCGTCGGTTATCCAGGATTAACTTCAATTGCAAGATCCGAATAAACTGATCATAATCCACATCCATTTTTTCGATAAACCAACGGAAAGATTTAAAAAGTGAAAGTAAAAACTTAATCATAGGGCTTATTTTTCGAATGCGTTGATAAATGCTTCTGCTTTTTCTCCATGATTGGTATTACCGGTAAGGCGGGTAAACATTTTCTCCAGATTTTCATCATTCGAAAGTTTGTTTAGTTCCTCAAAAGATCCATCGGCAATCACTTTACCCTGATCAATAAGGATAATCCTGTCGGAGATCTTTTCCACTACATCCATTAGGTGCGAACTATAAAAAATAGTTTTTCCTTCACGAGCCAAATGTGTCAGCATTTCCTTAACCATGATTACCGAATTAGCATCCAGCCCCGATAAAGGTTCATCCATAAATATAAGATCGGGATTATGTAATAATGCAGAGCAAATCATTACCTTCTGACGCATACCTTTAGAGAAAGTAGCAATACGTTGGTTCAGGTTTGGTCTCATCTCAAAGATATTCATCAATGCCTCGGCTTTCGATCGGCATACTTCGTTTTCCAACCCACGCATTTCGCCTATAAACTCCATAAACTCCATCGGAGTAAGAGATTCATACAACACGGCATTCTCCGGTATATAACCCACCTGTTGTTTTATTTCAAGTGTATGAGTCCGAAGGTCTTTTCCGAAAATGTTTATATCACCTTCAAAATCATTTATCAATCCACACAGAATTTTTACTGTAGTAGACTTGCCGGCACCATTAGGTCCTATATACCCAATGATCTGTCCGGATGTAATTTCTAAATTAATCCCGTGAAGGACTTTCTTTTTTCCATATCTTTTCTCCAGATTATGAATTTGTACGATAGTTTGATTATCCATTTTTTGTATAAGATTATTTGAGTTTATATTGAATAAAATGTTTTTGAACTAAAAATAAGAGTAACCACTAAGGCACTAAGAATCACTAAAAGAGTAATATGAATAAGGACACTAAATAAGAATTTTATACTTTGTCTAACTCTGTGTTCTTTGTGTCTTAGTGTTAATATTTCTCTATTCAAGAATCAAAAAAATAAGACCAACCACTAAGACATTAAGTGTACTAAGAATCACTAAAGTGCCATATTAAAGTTAGTTATTGCATTAGTATAATTGCGTTAGTCTCCGAATTAAATATCATATCTCAAACCCAGCTTTACGAGTCTGTTTTTAGATTTGTTGGGGCTAAACTCTTCCTTGAAAGTTGATGACAGAGATTGTTGAAAAGCAGCAACAACCGAAATCTTTTCTGTCATTTTAAAACGAGCTTGGAGCCGGGCAGCAACATTGAGTTTTGACAACATGCTATTATCATTAAAGTCATTGCTTGCATGAATCAAAACACCCGGAACAACACCGGCACCTACATAAAGTCTTTCTTTTAGTAATGGATAAAATACAGAAACCGGTATTGATAAGTAGCTCAAACTAAAATCACCTTTTAATTCAGACTTCAAATAACCATCGGGAGGAGTTGGCACGAAAATATTGCTCGCAGAAAAATACATAGATTGATGCGTAAGAGTCAAATCACGATTAAACCTGATCATTGACAATTCCAACCCGCTTTCTAAGCTGATCTTATTCTTCAAATCATATTGCATACCAATCTGAATATTTCCACCCAGCTTACCTTTGTAGCTTTCATTATAGGTATCTTGCGACAGTAAAGTATAAGTAGTTGCTGCATCAGTTGACTGACTTCCAATAACCTTTTCGGACTTTGGATTAATTGACATATTTCCGGAAGCTTCTACAAAATAATGAATTTGAGCCTGTGAATTAAAAATCAAAAAGATGGAGGAGGAGAGGAGGAGTAATCGTTTTTTCATAATTGAGGATTTTATAAGAACTGTTATCCGATTAATAATTTACAGCGTCAATGTCAGTTTTAAACCTGTACTTAATCTACTTACATTATCTTCGTAAGTATAACTATCGCTGGTTTTATCTTTTAATTTTTTATACTTACCTGGCAAAACCGATGTTTCAATACCTACACTTATAATCTTATTGATGCGATAATCAAACCCGACACCAATTAATCCGGTAAAAATACTTCCGGTGAGTGTTTGATTATAATCCGAAGGATCATTACCTAAAATCTCAGTAGTTTTGTCAATGGAGTACGATTGTATTCCTAAAGCCATTCTCCCAAGGACATCAAAGCGGGAACCTAAAATTGCCTTTTTATAAAGAACTTCAAGACCTGTAAACTTAAGACGAAGCTTATCGCCTAACATACCATTATCTAAGCGTCCATCACCATTCATATCATAATTCTGATAAGTTGTAGTTGCATCGGCTGCATAAGAATTATGGATAACACCCACCCCAAAAGAGTTGAAAAAGGCTCCAAACTCAAATTGATTTACACTGCCATCTTTTAGTTTACTTACTTCATCATGCTGGATATCCCCCAATGAAGAACTTACCGATGCAGTTATATTTCCAAAGCTTCTATCATAACTTCCAAAAAAATGAATATTTCTACCTTGAGCATGTAGGCTGCTTAGTGGAAATAATAGTGTAAATGTTGTAAGACATAGTAGTACAGTTTTTCTCATATATTTTTAATTATTAGTTGATAAATATTAGATATTGATATTCAACCCCATTACATCAATATCACTTTCTCCTATTTCAATGGAATAAATTCCATTGCATCCATATCGGTCGTGCCTATGGCACTGGTTTTATGCACTTGATAAGTTCCGTAGGAACGATCGATATGGATGCTTAGGGTTTCAACCCTAAGCAATAGAAAGATATTAATGCTCAAGGTTTCAACCCTGAGCAATAGAAGAATATATAATGCATGGATAAATCATAAATAAGATAAACATCAACCCAACCCCCTAAAAGGTATTTTAATCTATCCCCATCCATTATATATACTCCAACATACCACTAGGGGTACATCACTTTTTCCTACTTCAATGGAATAAATTCCATTGCATCAATATCGGTCGTGCCTATGGCACTGGTTATATGCATTTAATAAGTTCCGTAGGAACGACCGATATGGATGCTTAGGGTTTCAACCCTAAGCAATAGAAGAATTGGAATTTCAACCTAGGCCACTAGGAGAATAATTCTCTATCATTATAATTCCGAAGGAATTAAATGTAAATAGCCATGTATGCAATGCATGGATAAATAATAAATAAGACAACCAATCACGAAGTGGTTGAATAACTACATCAAAAGTAAAATGAACTGGATTTAACTAGACATTAAATCTGTAGTTTGACCATCTATCTTATCCTCATTTAATTCTTCAGTCTTTTCAATACCAATAGATTTTGCAAATTCAACAAATCTCGTATCATTATTATTGTCTAAGATACTTTTAATTGTTTCTTTAAAATCTGATGATTCATCATCTCCAGCTGCATTGATTATTTGAATCATGTTATTTTGATTGTTCAAAATCAATTCTAAACTTGATTTATCATTCATTACTGCTGATGTAAAAATTGTTCTTAAAGCTTCTTCTTTTTTTTCTAAAACAGCATATTTAAATAACCATTCTCCAAAAAAGGAAAAAAGAGGTAATGTCATATTGCTATCTCTACAAAATGAATCTCTTATGTTTTTGAATGTTGGAGAGTGCTTTTTACCTTGTTTTTCCAATCTAATTATCAAATTATCCCAAATTGCTTTGTTTGGAATAGCAATCTTTCCTGTCGCAATTTCATCTAACACATTTTTTATAGCATCAATAGCATTTTGAGGATATTTATAGTCTACTAGCAATTGACTTTGTTTAAATTCATATGAATCAGTATTTTTTATTGCAGCGTTCCATTGATCAATTGACAATGAATCCAAGAACATTTTTAAGCACGAAATACAATGTTTTGTTAGTTGACAATCTTCTTTCAAAGCACTCTCAATAAAAAATACAGAAGCATATGATTTTATATTTTTTAAATCAATAGCTTCAATATCAAAAGTACTAAATCTTTTTATTAATGAAATTGGCTCAATTTCACCCTTCGAACATATAGCGTCAAATTTTTGCAAAACATTAGTAAGTGTTGCCCTAGACACTCCATAAGCTTTTTTCGTAATTTCTTTTGCTATTTCTCTATATAATGGATATTGATAAAAGGTTTCTAGATTTAAAAGAATGTCACCATAATTCATATAATATTCAATTTTTTGAGCTACTCTCACAACGAAAGAATTTTCTTGTATATTTAAAGCAGCTTCAAAGTAACTTGAATAAGAAGGAGAAAAAGATGTTAGTTTAGAAATACGCATTGCAAGTAAATCATAGTAAAAATCATCATTCTCAGTTAAATTTGTAAAATGAGTATAGATTATTGAGTCTTCTAATTTTACTGTAAGAGGTTTTTTGATTTCTTTATATCTCTTAAATACTATCTCAATTGAATTTTTGTCTAAAGCAGCTCCATCTATAGTAATATGCTTTTCTAACCGACCAACATATTGTGTTAAAGGAAAATTACCTTTGATGTATGGAATAATTATCAGTTTATCAAGATCCTTTTCATTTATAGTTACTAAATAATCATCAAGTTCTTTTTCATTACAAGAAATTTTATATTTTGAATAATCACTCTTTGCAATACTGACAAACGAAATAAAGTCTTTTACTGATGTAAGTTTATTTTCAAGCAAACTATGAACATTAACGTCTTTCACAATTTCTTTCAATTCAAGTATACTTTTATAATAATCATTTGATACAAAATTATTGTCTGTAAGATATCCTTTTAATATTTTAGACAAATATGCTTTAGAGTAAGCTGTTTTAGTAAGTAATATTTTTTGATATGCCTTTAATTTTTGACCCTCTTCAATTCCAGCCTTTTGATATAAACAGTTCCATATATGTTTGCTCAGTTTTGAATGCTCTTCTTTTTCATCCTTGATACTATTTAGTGCCAGTGTTGCATTCTCTACATTTAAAACATCAACAATTGCATTTTCTAAAATGAGATAAAATTCAGGAATGTCACTTATCTTTTGAACTAATTCTGACTCATTATTATTTAATGCTGTTTTTAGTTTATCTGTAAAAATTACTTGTATAGCTTTTTCGGGATCAATTTGATAGAAAAGTGCTGAAATATATTTTGGTAGTTCTTCATCGTTTCGAAACAGAAACAACAAACTATTCATATAAGAAGGGTTAATTATCTCTTCAATAGGATTTAAAGTAATTTTATCCTTTCCAATAATAAATAATGCAATATACTTATCAGGAATTTTATCTCCTACAATCTGTTTAATCGAAACAAATTCATTAATAAAAGCTATAATCTTCCTTGGTGTGTTATCTTTGTTAAGTAAATCATAGATTTGAATCACTTCATTATAATTATCTTGTTCAGATATTTCTTCACCAAATGCATCATTCCATTTTAGTTTGAAATATTTTTTCCAGTCAGTCATAATCGGTGGCGAAACTCTATAAACAACATTAAAAGTTTTGTCAATAAAATCATTTCCGAAACATTTGTTTTCACTTGGATCTCCATTTTTAAAATCTTCACCTTTAAATGCTGATTTGATATGTTCTCTATCAAAAGGAATAATAACACTTATATTTTCATAAGGAGTCTCAGCAAAAAAAACATGTATTGATGACCATAATTCCTGAACCTTTATCTGAGGTAATCTGTCCATATTGTCAAATACAATAACTAATTTTTTATCCTTTAAATCTGTAGATATTTCTGTCATCCAGTTTTTAAACTTCCTTACTGTTGGCTCATCTTCAGAAATAGTTTCAAATGTAGTGTTCTCAATTTGTTTATCTTTATAAACAAAGTACATTTTAGATAGAGTTTTTTTTAGACTTTTTTCTTTTACTAAAAAGCATAGAAATGTTGTTAGGAGTATAATAAATGGGATTGAAGATATTAATAGTTTACGAATGATATGGTGATCACCATATGAACTAGATATAGTATTGCAAATAGGAATTAATATAATTGCCAAACCGCTAAGTAAAATTCCTAGACTTAAACTAGGTATATTCTTTGTTTGTGTCTCTTTTGATTTAGCTAACAGGCGCTTTAATTTATCTCTCCATACTTTGGGAAGTAGTTTTGATTCAATTAAATCATCCGTGAGCTCTTCCAATATTGCTCGTCTTTGCAAATCTTCTTGATGTCCCCATGCATCATATATAAAAAAATGATATTTCTTTGTTAGTCTATTTCTTATCTGGTAAACGACATTAGATTTACCTGACCCCCATCCACCATCAATTCCTATTATTTTACAATCTTCATTGTTAATTAATAGATTCGCAATGTTTGAAGCGATAATATCTTGAGATTTACCTTCAAATAAATCTTCTCCACATGGAGAATTATCTATAAATTGAGGTAATTTGACATTTTCTGGTAGTATAGTTTCTTCATTCATAGCAATATATAATTTATTTATTTTTGAACAATCTATTAATAAACATGTTTTATTACTTTTTTCCGCTCCAAAAATACAAAAAAAATTTATTCACTTAACACAATTTGCAGAAATAGTTGTAAACATTGAGAAAAAAAAGAGCAATGTGGCAAAATAAAAACCGTCCGGACATAAAATCCGAACGGTTTTAGTAGGAGTAGGGCTGTATCAAATGCCTTTTTAAAAGTGCGAATACGCTTTTGTTATATTATTTAGTTGCTTATGATACAGCCCTGATCATTTAAAGGATTACATTACATAGCTGATAATAGCATCGCTCCATACACGTCCCGGATCTGAACCGGCACCAGCTACTTGTATAGAATATGCCTGTCCACGTATGAGGCCATCAACCACTATTTTGTGTTTGGTGGTCGAAGTGCGTTGTCGCACGCTTTTATCAGTCTCCGGATACTCAACGATTTCAACTTCGTACATCCGCGCATTGGGTACTACCTCCCAGGATATTTCCAGACTTCCACGTCTTGGACCCGGATTGGCTACCACTTTTTCCGGACGCTCCAACAAGCCTACCGGAGTTGGTTTACGTTTCACATCAAATCCGGCACTGATAATGGCTGCTTCGTCACCGTTAGTAATGTCCTGCACCTGAAGTGCTGTAGACCCCATGTAACCCTCCAACACACTACGTACCTGACTCTTTTCGAGCGTAAACTGCTTACCAGTCTGGTTTGTCCTGACTAAATACGAATCAAAAACATCATTCTGTGTTTTAATCTGTAATACTTTTGGTTCCAGACTTACAAACTTCAGGTTACCCGTCATACAGACCACAATATTATCCGCTTTATTCTTCAATTCCAGATCAGAATAGCGATTAGGCGAATAATCTACAATTACTTTTACCTTTCCCATAAATTCTAAAAGATTAAATTAATACTACTATTTTGAAAACTCTAAAGACTTATTTATATGCTTATAAACAATATATTACATCATTTTAATGCCAACTTATACCAATATCATCATCAGCAATAGTATGGTATTACTTGTTATGAATAGACTATTACTTGTAAGTAATACCTTATTACTTGTTATGAATACGCTATTACTTGTTAGTAATGCTCCATTACTTGTTATGAATAGACTATTACTTGTAAGGAATGCCTTATTACTTGTTATGAATAGGCTATTACTTGTAAAGAATACTTTATTACTTGTTATGAATAGGCTGTTACTTGTAAGGAATATCACATTACTTGTAAAGAAAATCTGGTTGATGATGCCCGGCCCGAAATTCTTATAAATGATCGAATTTTTATAAAGTCACTTCGGATAAAAAAGCCCTGTTTTTATCGTATTTGCTTTAGCAAAATTGTCCTTCGAAACAACATCTTGTTTCCGGCAGTAAAATAACACTAAAGAAATGATATAAAAAATACTCAAAAGGTAGTATTTTTTGTCATATTTCGACCAAAAATGTAATAATTTCAGAATTATTCATATATTTGCAGTGCATATAGGCAATTGACAGAAGCAATTTTAGATAGATAGCTGCTGTTTTTTAGTCCCGCTGTTTTTTGTTTTAGGTATAAGAGTTATTATTATTTAAAGCCAGTGTTTATGTATAACCAAATTCAAATTACTAGTTTGCTGAAAGAGCTAGATGAAGTTTTTTCGCAATGTAAAATCACAACAGTTCCTGAGATAGATCGGAAAAAAGAAATCTTGTCTGAATCGTTTAGTATACTGGCTCCGGTACAAGGTATGGACTTCTCTATACTTGACCTGAGCAGTGGAAGTTTTTCGTCAGTTAATCCCCGGTATGAGCATTTGCTGGAATGTCCGGCTATTGTTCCTGACAAAAAAATAAGTGAAGCTCCCTGGATAACACTTACACACCCCGACGATCTGGCTTTTATACTATCACTGGCCATAGCTTCGCTGCGTTTTTTAAACTGGATGCCAACCAATAGAGTGAAAGATTTCAGCCTCAGCTATCAGCACCGGTTAAAAGGTGCAGATGGTAAATACCATTGTTTTTTAACCAGCTATAAAACACTGATGCCCGATGTGCAAGGCAAACCTTATATGCTCCTGCAGAATGTAAACCTTAGTTCGTTGGCCGAAAAGGAAGATGATAAACGATATCGGGTTGGTTTTATAGAACCGGCCAATTTAATTGTAAAAAGCAAATTATTCAGGGATAAGGAATTAATCTTCTTTACCCGGCAGGAAAAAGAAATTATCCGCAAGGTAAACGATGATAAAGCTTGCAACGAAATATCCAGCGAGCTGAATATAAGCGATAAAACTACCAAAAAGCATTTTCAGAATATCAATAAAAAAGCAAATTTTCATTCTATAAAACAAGCAGCTCTGCATCTCAGCAAGTTTGGCTTGCTACAATTATTCTCCTTTTTCATTCCTCTTTTTGAGGATTATGCAAAATTAGTTATCTGATATAAAGCATATTATATGAGTTAATTTTATATTGATTTTACGTAATGGGTAGGAGAGGGGTGGATAAAAAATTTGGCTGGCACTGTATAATCTATTGATTTGCATCATTTAGAATTGCCTGTAATAATCTGAATATAATAGTTATACGTATAAGCCTGACTAAAGCAAAACCTAAAATTTGTTCAAAATTAAATCTATATACCGTATTAAAAATTTTAGTAAAATGAAAAAAACAATTTTGTCAGTATTTATTTTGTTTTCTGTATGTTATTCTTACAGCCAGACTACGCAGGATGAGTATTATTACTGTAAGAAACAGTATGCAAGAGCTGTAACAGATGGTTATGAATTACGTAAGGATGTGGATATGGTTTTGGTGCGAAAAGACAGTATTGACGGAAAAGAACTACAAACAATGGCTTTGCAACGAAAAGACAAATCAATTGCCTGTTATTATCTGCAGATGAAAGGTCCGTACAAAACTACAAGCATCACTGTGCCGGATCCACGAAGTGAACATAACATTCTGTCGGACTTTCATAATATGTTTTATTATCTGGATCCGTCCGATAAATTCTGTTTTATGGTCATGACAAATAAACTCCTGAGATTTTGATAGAATTTGAATGCTGTGTAATGCTACGGTTTTATGCGATTCTCAGCCTTTGTGAGACTCTTTTATTTCAATATATTTTTTCCTATAATTTATATTATGTATAGTATGAAACATCGGGAATGGGGACCACCTCCTTTGAACCCAGAACAAGTATGTTTTCCGATTTGCCCACTCCTTGAGTTATTCGTACTTTTGTGGCTAACAAATAAAACTTAAATGAACAAAGAACCAAAATGCCCTAAGTGTGGAATGGAAAATACCTACTACGATTCGTCGATTGAACTTTACGTTTGTCCGGATTGCAGTCATGAGTTTTCGAATGAAGTTGTTGTTGAAGAATTGGAAGATAAAACTTGCAGAGATAGCAATGGCACCGAATTGCTGACCGGCGACAGCGTAACCCTGATTAAAGACCTGAAAGTACATGGTTCTTCTACCGTATTGAAACGTGGAACAAAAGTTAAGTTTATACGCCTTACCGAAGACCCTGAAGAAGTTGACTGTAAAATAGATGGAACCAGCTTTGTGTTGAAAACTTGCTTTTTAAAGAAATAAGATAATAAACTGACCCCAAACCCTAAAGGGGATTTAAAGCCATTAAACATCAGTTTAATGGCTTTTTTATTAATATAAGCTCTCTCCTATTGATTAACTATTAAAAAAACGACCCCGAATTCATCCCGAATTATCGCTAAACCCATTCTCTATCATTGCTCAGGGTTGAAACCTTGAGCATCCATATCGGTCGTTCCTACGGAACTTATCAAATGCATAAAACCAGTGCCATAGGCACGACCGATATGGATGTAATGGAATTTATTCCATTGAAAATAGGAGAAAGTGATATGATGGAATGGGGTTTAAATAGATATAGATTGGAAACAGGACTAATTAAAATCCCCTTTAGGGGTTTGGGGCGGAATTACACACATTAAAATAAACAAAAAACCCCAAAACGTATCGTTCAGGGGCTTTTATATAAATGGAGGGTCACTCCTATTGTAATAACTTTTAATCTCTAATAATTAACCATTTACAATTAATCATTAACCATTCATTATTGTTTTTCTTTCAGATCAACAATCAGATTCAATTCATCCAATTGCGATTGATCGATGGTAGAAGGCGAATCGGCCATTACATCACGTCCCGAATTGTTTTTAGGGAATGCAATACAGTCGCGAATACTATCCAGACCTGCAAATAAAGATACCAAGCGGTCTAATCCAAATGCCAATCCTCCGTGAGGTGGTGCTCCATACTGAAAAGCATCCATCAGGAAGCCAAACTGAGCCTGTGCCTTTTCGGGCGTAAAGCCAAGGTATTTAAACATTTGATGTTGCAGTTTGCTATCATGGATACGAATAGATCCACCACCAAGCTCTACACCATTGATAACCATATCGTAAGCAGTAGCACGTACGGCTCCCGGATCAATTTCCAACAAAGGTATATCATCCGGATTGGGAGATGTAAACGGATGGTGCGTAGCATAAAAACGTTGTGTTTCTTCATCCCATTCAAAGAGCGGGAAGTCAATAATCCAGAGCGGTGCATATACATTTTTGTCACGAAGACCTAACCTCGCTCCTATCTCCAAACGCAATTCGCACAAAGTTTTCTGCGTCTTGCGTTTATCGCCGGCCAGAATTA
>Ga0302205_10000721_pt1 | contig 13297 bp, 10 predicted proteins | sample II_Fen_E1_3_FD_194582 | JGI IMG/M metagenome (GOLD analysis project Ga0302205, IMG submission 194582) | Peat permafrost microbial communities from Stordalen Mire near Abisko, Sweden - II_Fen_E1_3 | ecosystem: Environmental > Terrestrial > Soil > Wetlands > Permafrost | place: Sweden: Abisko...
AGGCGTAATTAAATAGGGAAAAATTTGCATGGTTCGATTTTATTTCGTACCTTTGCACTCGCTTTTCGGGAAAGAAAAGCCAGCGGGGCGTAGCGCAGCCCGGTAGCGCTCCTGGTTTGGGACCAGGCGGCCGCAGGTTCGAATCCTGTCGCCCCGACAAAAGAGTTTGACCATAAAGTCAAACTCTTTTTTTGCATACTTATTTTAATCCTTGCATCGCACGTCTTTTGGTCATATTCGAAAAAGTTGGAATGACTCTCTTTTCTCTTTTTCATACCAGTGGTATCAACTACATAAAATGATCCTATGCTTTCTGTATATACAGCAAATAGATAATAGAGATGTATTGATACGTAAAATGCACGAAAGCTGGTTGTCATTACTTCTTCCGTAAAATAATCTTAGTCATTGTAATTTTGACTCTTCTGACAGATCCTTAGCACAGATCTCATTGAATTTACATTTATCGCAGTGTGGATTTCTCGATGTACATACGTAACGCCCATGAAGTAAAAGCCAGTGATGTGCGAGTGTTAACTTTTCTGTTGGCAGATTTTTCTCCAGTTCCAGTTCTACGCTATATGGGGTTTTGCATCTTTTGGGTACTAGTCCCATCCTGTGACTTACTCTGAATACATGGGTGTCTACCGGCATTACAGACTTACCATACGCAACGGCCTGTATTACATTAGCCGTTTTTCTGCCTACACCGGGCAGTTTAATAAGGTCATCAAGATTGTCAGGTACATTTCCTCCGAAATCCTCTTTGATCATTTTTGCCATTGCAGAAAGGTGTTTTGCTTTGCTATTGGGGTAGGATACGCTTTTGATATAATCAAAAAGTTCATCTTCGGTCGCTTCAGCCATCTTTTCAGCATCGGGAAATGCCTTAAACAAATCGGGCGTGACTTTATTGATTCTTTTATCAGTGCACTGAGCACTTAACATAACGGCAACAAGCAGTTGGAAAGTGCTTGAAAATTCCAGTTCTGTTGTAACGTAAGGCATATCTTGAGAAAACACCTCGACGATTTTGTCACATCTTTCTTTCCTTGTCATAACTATATTTAATGTGTGCGAAGTTAGTAAAAAATATGTTTTAAAGAAAATTATTTCTTCAGAATAATATTCTTTAGACAAATTATTCTTATCTTTACAGAAAATTTCAATTATGCAAGCAAAAAGAATCATCGATTTTCTAAAAGAAATTTCTGCAAATAACAATCGAGAATGGTTTCTAGCTCATAAAGACGAATATGAAATCGTCCGTAAAGATTTTGAAGAAGGGGTATCTATAGCTATTGCTCGATTATCGACATTCGATCCGTCTATATCACATCTAACAGTGAAGGACGTAACTTATCGTTTCTATCGTGACATACGTTTTTCTCCGGATAAATCGCCTTATAAACGACATCTCGGTGTGTATATCTCTGCTCATGGCAAGAAGTCACTTCACGGAGGATACTATTTACACCTTGAGCCTGGTCATTGCATGATAGCATGTGGAAATTACTATTTACCTACAAAAATATTGAATGCTGTTCGCAATACAATAATTGCACGTATTGAAGAATTTAGCCCTTTGGTAGACAATAATAATTTTCATAAATACTTTCCTGAAGGCTTTGGTTATGCGAAGTTGAAATCATGTCCTATAGGTTTTCCAAAAGATTTCCTATACATGGATTATCTGCGTGCAAAGGATTATTGTTGCTGGCATTATGTGGATGATAATTTCTTCGAAGGTGATGGTTGGTTGGATGAATTTGAGAAGATCTGCCGTATAGCAAAACCTCTTATGGATTTTGCAAATGATATTATTGATGACTATGAATAAGATATTTACAGTATCGGTTTTACAAAAAAATAAAAAAATGCCATCCTCTCTATTCCCTTAGTTTCACATTTCAAATGATGAGATGTTTTGTGGATGTGGAGAGGATGGTAAATGCAGAAAAACCCTTTGGTTTTATTTATTAAGTTCGTTCCATCTTGGGGGATTGACGTGTAACAGATTCTTTACGAAGAAATCATAACGTTTGTGTTCACCATATTGTTCACCCATGGTGTGGTGCACTTCTGGTAATACAACAAATTCAAAGTCTTTTCCTGCTTTCTCAAGAGCGTTAACAACTTGATATGTGGATGACGGATCTACATTGTCATCCAGTTCTCCTACGACAAGCATTAAGGGACGCTCTAATTTATGGGCGTTGACCACATTACTGCATGCTGCATAAGTGCTGTCTACAGGATAACCCATCCATTGCTCATTCCACCATATTTTATCCATTCTGTTGTCGTGACAACCGCAACTTGAGTATGCCGCCTTATAAAAGTCTCCATGTAGTAATACGGCTGTAGTGCTTTCCTGTCCACCAGCTGAGGCTCCGAAGATTCCCACGTTATCCGCATCCATGTATGTGTATTTTGCAGCAGCAGCTTTTATCCATAATTCACGGTCTGGGAATCCTGCATCTTTAAGATTCTTATAACAGATTTCTTCAAATTTCTTGCCACGCCAGCTTGTACCCATCCCGTCAAGTTGAACAACAATGAAACCGAGTTCCGCCAGGGAAGACATGTTCCAATTGTAGGATATGAAATCCTTTGGAGTGTAAGCATCACCAGGCCCCGCATAAATATATTCAATAACAGGGTATTTCTTATTGGAGTCAAAATTTGTGGGTCTCTGTATAATACCCCATATATCTGTTTTGCCGTCACGCCCTTTTGCTTTGAATATTTCTGGAGCGTGCCATCCGTTTGTTGTCAGTTTACTTATATCTGCAGTCTCTAATTCTTTTATCAGATGACCGTCTACAGAGCTTCGCAGTTCTGTGACAGGAGCCATGTCTGCCTTAGAATATTTATCAATCAGGTATTTCATATCATTACTGAATTCTACTTTATGATTACCTTCAGTAGGAGTAAGGCAGATAAGGTTTTTCCCATCAATGCCTATTCTGTAATAGTGTATAAGGTACGGGTCTTCATTTTTGTTAACACCGCATGCACTGAAGAATATTATGTTGTTCTTCTCATCCACTTTTTGTACTTCTCTCACGCACCATTCACCACGTGTAATCTGCCGTATGACTTTTGATTTTTGAGTGTCATATAAATAGAGGTGGTTCCAGTTGTCACGTTCACTCATCCAAATGAGTTTGCTGCCGTCTTGAAAGTTGTACCTGAAGTGTCGACTATAGTTGACAAATGTCTTTGCTGTTTCTTCTACTATAGTATGCACCATTCCTGTTTTTGCCGACATTGCAAGTACTCTGTATACTTTATGGCCGCGTTCGTTGTATTCGAACGTTACTTCACCACTGTTGGGAGTCCATTCGAAGGAGTTGAGATCATATTGGTGGCTGAATAGTTCCGTGTTGGCAATCATCTCTTTTCCTGTTTTCGTATCAAAAATACATGGCACTCTGAACGGTAACTCGTCACCAGGTTTAGCATATTCTTGTTTGTGAAGTATCGGTTGAAGTTGGTCGGAAGGTGAAGATTCGACATAATAGACATATCTTTTTTCAATAGGACGTCGTTTGCAAGTCATGATGTATCTGCTGTCGGGTGACCATTGAATTCTGGCCGAATAGTAATTGCTTATCGTCCCGTCTGTACTTAGAATTTGTTTTTCTGAATAAGGTTTTCCTACTTCGTGCAGTACCACATTCTCGCCTTCGATGTATGCTTCCATCTTTCCGTCTGGTGATTTTACCGGATAAGATTCCTTTTCCTCATCCACTTCCATCCAGTGGTGTTGTTCTTGACGGCCGAAATTTTGCTTGTTTGCTGGTTTCTGTTCTTTTATACTGAGATAATTATTCAGTTCCTGCTTTGATTTAAATGAATCTTTCTCTCCATTTTCTGCATTAACAGCAATAAACTGGTCACCGCTGGTTGTATGAATAGTATAGCTGAATATGTCGGCACTGTCTTTCCAATGTATATCGGAAGGAGAGTTGTATACATTCAGACTATTAAATTTGTCATAAAGCGAGTATGCTCGTTTATAATCGGATAGTGTTCCTTGTGCAGCAGCACATAAAGTCTGCATCAGAGCAGCTGTGAATAGTAGTTTTTTTGTTAGTTTCATAATTATTGTAATAGTTCATGGTGCAAAATTACAGATAAATTACGAAATGAATGCATAATCCCAATAACTCTGTACAATATTTGTATGAATTTGGATAAAAAAACTTTGATGAGAATGTAGGATAGGAAGGGTTGGTCGAAGATATAAAAAAAAGAGGGAATTAAAATTCCCTCTTTTGTACGCCCTCAGGGGTTCGAACCCTGGACCCTCTGATTAAGAGTCAGATGCTCTACCAACTGAGCTAAGAGCGCATCTTTTTATTTCTAAAGGAGTGATTTCCTTTTTGCGAGTGCAAAGGTACATACTTTCATTGAAACAGCCAAATTTTTACGGTATTTTTTCTAAAAAAAATATATCTATTCCCTATGCTAGGTCAAAAACATCCGTAGGTTTTGTACGTGGAAGCACGTCTAATAAGAAATCAACACCTGCGATTATTCCATGACTTTTCAATACAGACTCTATTGTCTTTCTTGCTAGTTCTGGATGATTGTTTTCGTTACTGAGATGGCACAACCATACATGGCGTAGTTTCTCTGTCGCATTGTCAACGAGCGCTTGGGCTGCATCGTTATTACTAAGATGTCCACCTTCTCCAGAGATACGATCTTTGAGATATTTAGAATAATGACCGTCCTGCAACATACTGATATCGTGATTAGCTTCAATTACGAGATAGTTAGCCTCCTTAATGTATGACTTCATCTCTTCTGTTACATAACCGGCATCTGTCATAAGGCAGAATACAATGCCTTCGCAAGCAACCATATAGCCGACATTATCTGAACTATCATGAGGTACTTCAAAAGGTGTTATCTCAAAATCTCCCAAAGTAATCGTTTCACCTTTGACAAGAAATTTTGTTTTTTCTTTTTTAGGTTTGTCACTTACACTATAGTTGCGCAATATTCCATTGTGCACAAGTTGGGTGGTATATACAGGTACATTGTATTTATTACTAAAACTGCCAACCGAATTTATATGGTCAGCATGGTCATGTGTTATAAGCACTTTTTTTACCATTTCTAATGACAAATTTTTGTCATGGAAATAATTTTTCAATTTTCGTAAACCTACTCCTGTATCAATTAACATACCATCCTTTTCCGTGTAGAGGAAGTAGCAATTACCGTCACTTCCACTACCAAAGGATATGAATTTTAACATTTTAAATTAATTATTTCGTGCAAAGATAATGCAAAGTAAGCAAAGAACAAAAGATTTTTAATTATTTTTTGTTTCAGGGTTCGGCCTATCTTTGTTTTTTAACAAAGATGGTACGAGCTAAGGAAATAACAAAAGAAATACAGATAATGAAAAGAAAAAACGAAGGATAATCCTAGATATAAATAAAAAAATAGTAACTTTGTTGCCTCATAGAGAATTATTACAACCAAATGAATGAGAAATTTCATATAATCATACCAAAAAGTGACGACCTGTTTGACGATAAACTGGACGACTTGTTTGTGATGTGTCGTGACTATATTAATGAAGAGAAGAAGGAAAACCGGAGTGTTGTTATGGCCAGAATCTTCTTGAGTGATCCTATTAATCAGTTCTTTTCATTATTAGTTGATACCGATTTATATCGGCTTTTGTCACCGAATGTTTCTGTTGTGGGCCAAACTCCACTTGATTGTTCAAAAGTTTCAGTCTTAATATATACGTCGAAGAATGCTTCACGGTATGTATTTAACAGCTTTCGTCTGACTCTTGGGGAATCTGAATGTTGTGATGCGTACCAGCAGTCTATAATCCTGTTTGATAAATATCTTACTTCAATTGAAGGTTCCGGTATGACACTTGAAGGTAACTGTATACGTACGTGGATTTATGTAAGGGATATTGATATTAATTATTCCGGAGTCGTAAATGCCCGTAATGACATATTTAAAAAACATAATATGACAGCTGATACTCACTTCATAGCCAGTACCGGAATTGGAGGAGAGTTTGCACGTCCCAGTTCTCTGATTTCTATTGATTTTCTTAGCGTGAAGGATATTAAAGAAGATAACATTCAATATCTTAAAGCTGTAGATTTTCTAAATTACACTCATGAATATGGTGTGGCTTTCGAAAGAGGGACTCGGCTTAAATTTGAGAATACAGATATCTGTTATATATCTGGAACTGCAAGCATCGATAATGATGGAAATATTCTTTATTGTGGTAATGTTCTAAAACAGGCTGAGCGATTATTGCTTAATATTCAAGCTCTTTTAAAAGCTGGAGAATCAGATATTAGTAAAACAGGTTTTTTTATTGTTTATCTAAGAGATATCTCTGATTATAAAATAATAAAGGATATGATGAATGCCCGTTTCCCGAAAGTTCCAACCGTCATTGTTGAGGGCAGGGTGTGCAGGCCAGGGTGGTTGGTCGAGATGGAATGCATGGCATCGATAAAATAGAATAACTAACAACTTTTATACTATATTTATGTTCAAACGATTAACATTATCTTTGATAGGCTTAGCTGCTACAGCAGTTTTTGCCAGTAATCCTGTATGGATGAATCCAAGTGTAAACAGACAGAATTGTGAGCCGCCGCGTGCGTCTTATTTCGCATTTGAAAGCGAAGATAATGCTGTCAATGGAGACAAGAGCACTTCCGGTAATTTCATGTCTATGGAAGGACAATGGAAATTCAACTTTGTGAAGGATCATAATCTGGCTCCAAAGAGCTTCTATTCAGTTGAATATGATGACTCGAAGTGGGTGAATTTTCCTGTGCCCGGATTGTTTGAAATCAATGGTTATGGTGATCGCACGTATCGTAATGCGGGATATGCATGGAACACCCAGTATAATCCAAATCCACCATATATAGAGGAGAAAAATAATTATACAGGCTCTTATCGACGTTTGTTCTCGTTACCTGATGGATGGAAAGGTGAACAAGTGTTTTTCCATGTCGGGAGCGCAACTAGTAACCTCATGCTGTGGGTGAATGGAAAATATGTAGGCTACAGCGAGGATAGCAAGGTGGCTGCGGAATTTAATATCACAAAATATTTGCATTCAGGCAATAACCTTATCGCAATGCAAGTGATGCGTTTCTGCGACGGTTCTTATCTTGAGGACCAGGACTTTTGGCGCTTTACAGGCATCGCAAGGGAGGTGTATCTGTATGCACGTCCAGTATCGCATGTTAACGATATTAAGATTACTACTGACCTGACTGATAATTATACTAATGGAAAACTTCAAGTACAGCTGACTTCCATAAAGTCTGTAGGTAAGCATGTCACATTGAAAATCTCAGAACTTGGTATCGAAAGTGATTTGCCAATTGATAAAAACGGTAATGCCACTTTTAATATAGATGTTAAGAATCCGAAGAAATGGACAGCAGAGACCCCTTATTTATATAACCTCCTCCTTACTTTGAAGGATTGCGGCAGGTTTGTCGAGTCGATACCGCAGAAAGTTGGTTTCAGAAAGGTGGAAATCAAAGATGGACAAATGCTTGTTAATGGGAAGCCTATATTAATAAAAGGTGTAAATCGGCATGAAATGGATCCAGATGGAGGTTATGTCGTTTCTGTTGACCGTATGATTCAGGATATTAAGATCATGAAACAGCTAAATATTAATGCTGTTCGTACTTGTCATTATCCTGATGACCCACGCTGGTATGAGTTATGCGACAAATATGGACTTTATCTTACAGCAGAGGCTAATATTGAGAGTCACGGTATGGGCTATGGAGATAAGACTCTTGCTAAAAATCCTCAGTTTGAACAGATGCATATTGAGCGCAATCAGCATAATGTGATGACATTCAAGAATCATCCGTCTATTATCGTATGGAGTCTGGGTAATGAAGCCGGTTACGGTCCAAACTTTGAGAAGTGTTACGATTGGGTGAAAGCTTACGACCAGAGTCGCCCAGTTCAATATGAGCAAGCCGGTCAGAACGGTAAGACGGATATATTTTGTCCTATGTATTATGATTATAATGGCTGTGAAAAATATGCTCAAGGAGATAATCCCCGTCCTCTTATCCAGTGTGAATATGCTCATGCCATGGGTAACAGTGAAGGGGGTTTTAAGGAGTATTGGGATATTGTACGCAAGTATCCTAAGTATCAAGGTGGTTATATCTGGGACTTTGTAGATCAGGGCCTTCGTGACAAGAATAAGGCAGGTAAGGAAATCTTTACTTTCGGTGGAGATTACGGAAGGTATCCTGCAAGTGATTATAATTTTAATTGTAATGGTCTTATTGCTCCTGATCGTCGTTTGAATCCACACGCTTATGAGGTAGGTTATTACTACCAGAATATTTGGATTACGGATAAAGGAATTAAAGATGGTAAATATGATGTATATAATGAAAACTTTTATGTTGATCTGAACAATCTTATAATGAAATGGACTGTCAACGTAGAAGGTGAAAAACAACCGGTTGCAACAAGTTCACGCAGTCTCGCATCGGATCATATTGCACCTCAGACAACAAGGTCGTATAATGATGATGAACTTAAGAATGAGTTGGCTCGTGCTCTTACAAAATATGCAGGTAAGGAGATTACTGTCAATTTTGAATTCCTTTCTGACGGAAGTCAGCCTCTCGTAGACAAAAATCAGGTTATGGCGCGTAAACAGTTTGTTGTTGCTCCATACGCTTTCCCAACAGTATCAACAGTAGTTGCAGCTGATTCAAAGAATGCAAAGAAACTAAAGATAACAAAGGATGAAACACTCTCCTACATCGCTCTTTCTGCTAATGGTACTACCGTAACTTGGGGTAAGAATGGTGGTTTCATTGATTATCTTGATATTAACGGACAATCTATGCTTTATGATCGTGTGAGCATACTGCCTGATTTTTGGCGTGCACCTACAGATAATGATTATGGTGCAGGCTTTCAACAACATTTCGCTGCATGGCGTAATCCTCAGATGGATATGAAGAGTCTTGACTGCAAGCCTTCCGAAGCCAATATGCAGGTGGTAGCTGCCTATGATATGCCTTCGGTCAAGTCAAAACTGACCATGACTTATACCTTCACTCCAGAAGGAAGACTCATCGTCAATGAAAAATTGGATACTGATCATCATGCAGAAAAAATGCCACAGCTCATGCGTTTTGGTATGAAGTTACAGATGCCTGAGGAATATAACAGACTCAACTATTATGGTCGTGGACCTCAGGAGAATTATATAGATCGTAATAACTCTACATTTATCGGGAATTATGAGTCTTCTGTTGCTGATCAGTATTACCCATATATCCGTCCTCAGGAGAGTGGGAACAAGACAGATATTCGATATTGGAGTGTCCTGAATAAAAAGTCTTCGGCCGGTCTTACTTTTGAGGGTATTCAGCCTATGGAATGCGAGGCCCTTAATTATCTGACAGAAGACCTTGACGATGGTGATGTTAAAGAGAAAACATATAATAGACATAGTGGTGACTTAGTACCGCGAGATTTTACTGCTATTCATATATCTTCACGCCAAATGGGACTTGGATGTGTTAATAGTTGGGGGGCTTGGCCTCGCCGGGAATATCAGATGCCATATCAGGATTATGATTTTACATTTATAGTAAGACCTTATGTGAAATAATAAAAAGGGCAGGCTTAATTGCTTGCCCTTTTTGCTTCATCTCTGTAATAAAAATAAAATCTTTGATATTTATTTTGTATTCCGCTCGATTTGCACTAAATTTGCACCTAAATAAAAAAGTAATATTATGAATCTGAAAATAAGACTCGCTATAATGAACTTCTTAGAGTTCGCCGTGTGGGGTGCATACTTGACATCAATGGGTAGATATCTTGGCAACATAGGAATGAGCGATAGTATTGGATGGTTTTATTCGATGCAAGGTATTGTTTCTATATTCATGCCAGCTTTTATCGGCATTGTTGCAGACCGGTGGATTCAGGCTCAGCGAATGCTTGGTCTTTGTCATTTTGTGGCCGCCTTGATGATGTTCGCTGCTGCCTATTATGGATATATTTCAGGCTCTAATGCTAAATTCAGTATCTTATTTACTTTATACAGCCTAAGCGTAGCCTTTTATATGCCTACACTTGCTCTTTCAAATTCTGTGGCATATAATGTTTTGACATCAGCAGGCTTAGACACCATCAAGGATTTTCCTCCAATCCGGGTGTTTGGCACCGTGGGATTTATTTGCTCAATGTGGGTTGTTGATTTGCTCGGATTTCAGACAAACCAGATGCAGTTTGTCTTTTCCGGTATTCTTGGTGTTATACTTGCTGCGTATGCGTTTACACTCCCGAGGTGCGCTGTCAGTAGTGGTGACGACAAAAAAACTTTCGTAGATGCTTTTGGACTACGTGCCTTTTCTTTGTTTAAGCAGAAAAAAATGGCCGTTTTTTTCATCTTCTCTATGTTGTTAGGTGTCAGCCTTCAGATTACTAACGGGTTTGCTAATCCTTTTATAAGCAGTTTTGCCACAATTCCGGAATTTGCAGGTACGTTTGGTGTAAATCATGCCAACATACTTATTTCACTTTCTCAGATAAGTGAGACATGTTGTATCCTTTTGATACCTTTTTTCATGAAGCGTTTTGGAATAAAGAATGTCATGCTCATAGCTATGTTTGCCTGGGTTTTACGTTTCGGATTATTTGGATTTGGTAACCCTGGTGATAGGGTATGGATGTTAATATTATCGATGATAGTTTATGGCGTGGCTTTCGATTTCTTCAATATTTCAGGTTCTTTGTTTGTTGACAAGGCGACTGAGCCTTCGATACGATCTAGTGCTCAAGGGCTTTTTATGCTTATGACTAACGGCATTGGTGCCACGATCGGTACTCTTGGAGCGCAGGTAGTGGTGAATCATTTCACTTCATTGAAAAAAATGGGTGAAAACTTTTACTCAGTTGGTGATTGGCAGTCTGTATGGCTTGTTTTCGCTTTTTATGCGATTATTGTCGGCATCTTGTTTGCCTTCAGTTTTAATAGTAAAAAACAGGTATGAAAAGTAAAGAGAGACTTTTCTATTTCTCATCCAATCGCCTTAATGGTACGGATGATATATGCATTATATCGCTTCTGGATGAACCGGGAGTACGAGAAATATCTATTGTATGCGATAAAAGCGTCGGAATGATGATAGAAATGTTTGTATCGAACCCTGATATGCTCAAAACCTCATTAGCCAATGTCTTGGCAGACATCCTAACGCACGAGGCTGATTTTGATATGGAGATAAATATCGAAGGACTTGACGATGGTGTCTATATCACATATATAGTGAATAATACAACCGGCACGCGTATTCGTCTTAAGGCTTCCGAAGCCGTATATCTTTCTATTATTAGTGAAGTACCTATATATATTGACGGAAAGCTGATGAAGACCCAGAGTATTCGTCATAAAAAATTATCCAACAGTTCCCTGTCGCTTCCTGTCAATGCAGTTAGCATGGAAATGCTTCAGGCCGCGCTCGAAAATGCAATTAATGATGAGAATTATGAATTGGCTTCACGATTGCGTGATGAAATTCGTAATAGAAAAACCAAGCCATTAAATCCTGATATAGATGAAAGAGGTTAGGTTTTTTTATGTACCCAATGCTTTCTCTAGTAATGAATTGCCATTAGAGGAGGCAACGCATGCTCTTAGAGTATTGCGTTTGACAGATGGTGACGATATCATGCTGATGGATGGAGTGGGCAATTTCTATCATGCAGAGGTGACTTTGTCTACTTCTAAACATTGTATGTATGAAATAAAGGATGTTTTACCTCAACATCCTACATGGCGAGGGCATCTGCATATAGCTATCGCTCCTACAAAAATGATGGATCGTATTGAGTGGTTTACAGAGAAAGTGACCGAAGTAGGTATTGACGAAATAAGTTATTTGGATTGTAAATTTTCTGAGAGGCGAGTTCTTAAGCTACCACGTTTGGAAAAAATTGTTGTGGCTGCTGTAAAACAAAGCCGAAAAGCCTGGATTCCGGTTGTCAATCCCATGATTTCTTTTACTGATTTTATAAACGCCGAGCGCAAAGGGAAAAAGTATATTGCCCATTGTTATGATGAAATTCCTAAGACTTATCTGTTTGATGAACTAAGAAATTTGAAAGATGATGAATCTAATGATGTGACCGTCCTCATCGGTCCAGAGGGTGATTTCTCTATAGATGAAGTTAAAGCAGCCATCAATGCTGGTTTCGTTTCCATATCATTAGGGAAAAGTCGCCTGCGTACTGAGACAGCAGGATTATCTGCGGCTATGATGATGTATATTACTCATAAAATGGATGAATAAAATGTTTGTTATATTTTAAATATATGAAGAAATATTTATTGATGATGAGTGTTCTTATTACACTTATACTCACGTCTTGTTCCGGCACAGATTATCTGAGTGTTATCCCCCAAGGTAGTCAGGCCATTATTAGTTTTGATCTTGCCGGTATGGCAAAATCTGCAAATTTGGATGCTTCTAAGTCGAATGCTCTTAAATCACTTCTTCATATTGATAATCCGAGTGAGTGTGGTATAGATATAACGAGTAAGGTTTATCTGTTTGAGTCTCCTGATGGTTCGTTAGGGCTTGTTGCAAAAGTGAATGACGATGATGATATGGAGAACTATTTCAACAAGTTGTCCGGTAGCGGAATTTGCAAGAAGGTAACCAAAAACAGGGGATTTGAATGGACGGTTCTTAAAGACAGTTGGGTGATAGGTTTTTCATCGAAAGCAATGCTTGTGATGGGTCCCACTGTTGGCTCCGCTCAAGAGGAGTTAAAACGAACAATGGCAAAATATCTTGATGCCAATGAGGATGATGGAATTAAAGGAACCCCATTGTTTGACAAGCTTGATTCAATGACAGGTGATGTGAATATGGTGGCTAGTGTTGTTGCTCTACCTCAAAAAATAGGAACTCCTTTTCGTTTGGGTGCTCCGGCTGACTCTGATCCTGCCGATGTAATGATTGCTGCAACCATGCAGACTTCAAACAATTGCTTGACTATAACAGGCTCAACGTTTTCTTTCAATACGACAGTGAATAGGGCATTGCAAAGTTCTGCTGCCTCATACCGTCCCATAACAGGTCAGTTCATTCCGTCTTTGTCAGATAGTGATGCTGCTGCTGTTGTTTTGAATTTTGATGGCAGCAATTATATTAAAGTTCTACGTTCTGATAAAGGGCTTCGTGCAGCCCTTGTTGGTTTGAAT
>Ga0302205_10000724_pt1 | contig 13256 bp, 8 predicted proteins | sample II_Fen_E1_3_FD_194582 | JGI IMG/M metagenome (GOLD analysis project Ga0302205, IMG submission 194582) | Peat permafrost microbial communities from Stordalen Mire near Abisko, Sweden - II_Fen_E1_3 | ecosystem: Environmental > Terrestrial > Soil > Wetlands > Permafrost | place: Sweden: Abisko...
TCATCCGTCATTTGCTGCATGGGAATAGTCAGGGTCAGGGTATTGATAAGCTTATCCTTTATTTCGGAGAATACTTCAATCTTTTGTATTTTTAGTTCCAATTCCTTGGGTATAGCCGGATCAACAGCTTCCACTTTTTTGTATTTATAATCCGATCCTCTTTCCTGCACAATGGCATGAACGAACAGATATAAATCCTTTATCATGAATTTGCTGTATTCGATATAGTTTTTACCAAACAATGGAAATTCAAATGCACCCACATAATCTTCCAACGTAAAGATTCCATAGGGATTCCCGGCTTTCGAGGTTCCATGCCTAAAATTAGTAACCATGCCGCCTATCTTCAGGGCCTTTCCCTGCAAAAGGGGCAGGTCCTTCAACCCGACAGTGGTAGTATTGCAAATATGGTTTATTTCAAATTCAAACTCATCCAATGGATGCGCCGACAGGTACATTCCAATAAGGTCGCGCTCTTTGTTCAACCTTTCCAGGGGGGACCATTCCGGTGCATAAGGTATCTCAGGTTTTGTAATCTCTACCGAATCCGATCCTCCAAACAATGAATTGCGAATCATCGCCACATCATTCTGGTATTTGCCTCCATACCGCAGGATACTTTCAAGCACCTGTTCCCCTTTGCTGTTCTCTACAAAGAGTTGCTCCCGCTTAATGTCCGGGAAGCTATCAAAGGCTCCCGACAAAGCAAGGCTCTCCACAGCACGTTTATTACACGCATTCAGATTCACCCGTTCAATCAGGTCGAACATGCTTTTGTACTTGCCATTGGTTTTTCGTTCGTTCACGATAGCCTCCACTGCTCCCTCGCCTACTCCTTTTACACCTCCCAGTCCAAAACGGATATTGCCTTCGAGGTTTACGGTAAATGTCAAGTCACTTTCATTCACATCTGGACCCATAACCTGCATGCCCAGGTTTTTACATTCGTCCATGAACTTGCCCACCTCGGTAATGTCGTCCTTGTTCCGTGTTAAGTTGGCAGCCATGAATTCTGCAGGGTAATTGGCTTTCAGATAGGCTGTCTGGTAAGCGATCCACGAATAGCAGGTAGCATGCGATTTATTAAAGGCATATTTCGCAAATTCCGACCAGTCACTCCAGATTTGCTCCAGCTTTTCAAGAGGTCCATACCCGTTCTTCTGGCACCCATCCATAAACTTCACCTTCAGATGTTCCATCTTGTCGATGAGTTTTTTCCCCATCGCCTTGCGCAATTCATCGGATTGTCCACGGGTAAAGCCTGCCAGGTCACGGCTCAGGAGCATGACCTGTTCCTGGTACACGGTGATTCCGTAAGTATCACTCAACCGTTTTTCCATAATGGGAAAAGGGTATTCTATCTTTTCACGTCCATGTTTCCGGTTGATAAATTGCGGGATATATTGCATTGGACCCGGACGGTACAAGGCATTCATAGCTATCAAATCCTCAAACTGGGTCGGCTTCAGGTTGATCAGGTGCTTTTGCATTCCGGCCGATTCAAATTGGAAAGTACCAACAGTCATGCCCTTGCTGAAAAGCTCGTATGTTTTTTCATCATCAATAGGGATAGCATCGATATCGAGGTCGAATCCCTTTGATTTCTTAATATTTGACAATGCCTCTTTGATAATGGACAGGGTTTTCAGGCCCAAAAAGTCCATCTTGATCAATCCAATCTCTTCAATTACCGAGCCTTCATACTGGGTTACCAGCATTTCCTCATTGGTTTCCTTGTCAATGGCTGTGCTCAATGGAACCAGGTAAGTCAGGTCGGCAGCTCCGATAATAACACCGCAGGCATGTACTCCGGTCTGGCGGACAGTTCCTTCCAACATTTCGGCATACCGCAACGTGCTCGAAAGATTTACGTCCGACGAATTGCGTGCTGCCTGTAATTCCGGAACGTATTTCAGGCAATTGGCAATCGTCACTTTGGGCGACTTACCATCCGAGCCTTCCGGAAATTTATCAGGGATTAACTTAGTAAGCCGGTCTGCTTCCGAAAGAGGTAACCGCTGTACACGGGCTACGTCCTTGATGGACGACTTTGTAGCCATGGTACCATACGTAATGATATGAGCTACACGTTCTTTCCCGTATTTCTCAGTGACCCACCGCAACACTTGTCCACGACCATCATCATCGAAGTCAATATCGATATCGGGCATAGAGATACGGTCAGGGTTCAGGAAACGTTCGAACAGTAAATCATATTTCAAAGGGTCAATATCTGTAATCCGCAGGCAATAGGCTACTACCGAACCTGCAGCAGATCCACGACCCGGTCCTACCGATACGCCCATACCACGGGCCGCATTGATAAAATCCTGCACAATCAGGAAATATCCAGGGAACCCCATGGTTTTCATTACATGTAATTCAAATTCGATCCGCTCCAGGGTTTCAGGATCAATCGTTTCACCATAGCGTTGCTTAGCGCCTATCATGGTCAGTTCTCCCAGGTAATCAGCCTCAAGCTTTACACGTACTGATTTCTCATATCCGCCCAACCTGTCGAATCCATCCCCAAATTCTTCCCGCAACATAGCTTCGGTATAGATACTCCGGTAATGCGCCTCGGTGGAAAAACTCTCGGGAATAGGGAATATGGGCATCATGGCATTGGAATCAATGTCATAGAACTCCACCTTATTCGCTATCTCCAGGGTGGTTGCAATTACCTCAGGCATGTCGGCAAAGATTACCCCCATTTGTTCGGGAGTCTTCAGCCATTCCTGTTTAGTGTACCGCATTCGGTTGGGATCGTCTAAATCCTTTCCCGTGCTGAGGCATATGAGTCGTTCGTGCGCTTCCCCGTGTTCCTCTTCAACAAAGTGAACATCGTTGGTGGCAATGATTTTGGTATTTGTTTTACGGGCCAGTTTAATCAGTTCTGCGTTCTGTACCGACTGTTTTTCGTAGGTCGAGTAGTCAGCATTGGGTTTATCGGTTTTGTGACGTTGCAGTTCAATATAATAATCGTCTCCAAAAACACGTTTGTACCACAGGATGGCTTCCTCTGCTTCCTGCAGGTTCCCTTTTTCTATTTTCTTGTGTATCTCGCCACCCAGGCAAGCCGATGATACGATAAGACCCTCACTGTATTTTTCAAGCAGTTCGTGGTCAATACGTGGACGGTAATACATCCCATCAATCCAGGAAGTAGATACCAGCTTGCACAGGTTCTGATAGCCTTTCTTGTTTTTAGCCAGCAGGATCAGGTGATACCCGCTCCGATCCTCGGGTCCGTCTTTGGACAACAATCCGCGATGTGCTACGTAGGCCTCACAACCAAAAATAGGCTTGAATATCTTATTTTTGTTATCTTCAATCTGCTTTTGCAACCCGGCCTTTTCATCCTCCGAAAGGCCTTCTGCTGCCAGCTGCCTGGTAAGTGCCGAAATCTTATCTTTTACCTTGCCGTTTTTCTTCTTGGTATAATTAAAAAAGTCCTTGATCCCATACATGTTTCCATGATCGGTCAATGCCAATGCATGCATGCCACTCTTGGAAGCTTTGTCTACCAATCCCGGTATGGTAGACATACCATCGAGGACAGAGTAGTGTGAGTGGACGTGAAGATGTACAAAGGAATCCATGTTAAGTGTTTGTTTTTTGGTTGATTACAGGCTCCGGAAGGTTTCTGCAATTGGGTTGCTAAAGATACATCAATTATTGAGAGGAGCGGAATGAAAAGGCATGAAGTTATTGACAATTTTCTGTTTTCAGTCCGATTCTACATCAGGCACTGGTACTGAAGAGGACTATAATGTTCATAAAATGATTCCATCCCGAAAATCCGGGACATAAAAAACACTGAATAAAGGACACAAACAGTTGCCTTTTCCAGTGTTTTTTTATGAAATGCCGATCGTTATTTGTATCCCGGCAGCAGGGATCTTATAGAACCCCCTACTCCATTTTATAAATTACTGCATTGATATTCATTCCCGCACCAACAGATGCGAAAATAATGATATCACCTTTGTTAATGCTATGGTTTTCGAGCTTATTCTTAAGAATCAGGTCGTACAGGGTTGGCAAGGTAGCTACAGAGGTATTTCCTAACGTAGCGATAGTCATTGGCATGACGTTTTGAGGCACATCCGTGATATTATACAGCGCGTAAAGTCTCTTCAGGATGGCATCATCCATTTTCCCGTTAGCCTGGTGAATCAACACTTTGCTGACATCGGATATCGACAGGTTGGCCTTGTCCAGACAAGCTTTAATTGATTGCGGAACCGTATCGAGTGCATACTGATACAGTCTCCTGCCGTTCATTTTCAGGAACAGGTCCGATTTGTTTTCAAATTCAGGGTTATACGATTGACCCATGTGCAGCAATCCGGCGTGCGAATAGGTATCCGAACGTGTTTTATGTGCCAGGATTCCAATCGGTGTGTCGCTCTCTTTGGCTTCAATCACCACAGCTCCTGCCCCATCGGCATATAGCATGCAGTCACGGTCGTGAGGATCACTGATCCTCGACAACACCTCGGCACCAATGACCAGAATCTTTTTGGCATCTCCCGACTTAATAAAATAATCTGCCTGGATTACTCCCTGCAACCACCCTGGACAACCAAACGTTACATCGTAAGCCACCGTATCAGGATTTTTAATCTCCAGCTTGTGTTTTACCTTCGACGCCAGACTGGGCACATGATCTGCTGCCCGGTTATCAAATCGCGTATCTCCAAAATTATTGGCAACAATGATATAGTCTAATTCTTCTTTGTCGATTCCTGCAGATTTCAAAGCTTCTTCGGCAGCAAAGAACCCCATGTCGGAGGTTTTCAAATCATCTGTAATATAGCGTCTTTCGGCGATGGTGGTTATCTCATGAAACTTAGCCGTAATCTCCTGGTTAGGCTTCGTGATCTTTTCCCCATTTGCTTCATAAAACTCATTTAAAAGAAAGTCTTCATTTTTAACTTGTTTCGTTGGAATATAATTTCCGGTTCCGGTTATTACACTATAAATTCGTTTACTCATATTATAAATTTAAATGGACTTGTATTTAGTTATTAAACTATTTTGTTGAAAATATTTTTTATGTTACTATCCTTCTGTTCGATCAACCGGGTCTGACGGATCGGTTATTCGAATCGGTTATTCCGTTCAATTTTCTGAAATCCCGTCAGGACACAAATCTGCGATACCGTCGCTTCAATTTCGCCCGATACCGTAAAGGCTGCCTGTGAATAAAAAGGTTCACGCGTTGCCAATGCTTCCGAAATAAATTGTTTTAGGCTTTCTCCTGTCCGTCCTGCCAGCAAAGGTCGTTTGTTGGCATGCGAGTTCTCCAGGCGGTCGGCTAATTCGGCCGGTGATAATTTTAAATAAACAGTCACCCCCTGCCCATTCATGTAAACCATGTTATCATAGTAACAGGGAGAACCACCTCCGGTCGAAATCACCACCTGATCAAATTCAGCAACTTCGTGCAAACTCTGTTGCTCCAGCCACCTGAATTTTGCTTCGCCTTGTTCCGCAAATATCTGAGATACCGATTTGAATTGTTTTTCTTCTATATGGGCATCCAAATCAATAAAAGTATACCCCAACCGGGCGGCCAGCAACTTACCCACAGTGGTTTTTCCGGACCCCATATACCCAATCAGAAAAATTCTATTCATAGTGAGCTACTTATACTTGCTAAAATCAAACACTTACGTATTTCAAGTGTAGGTTACAAAAATAGTGATAAATTTTCAATAGTTAACTGATTTCAGGAGAAAAAACCCATTTTTTGAATTCAAATTATCTTTTTGCTATGAAATGCGCCATTTTTTACGCTATCTTTGCATTAAATTCTTTACTTAATTGCCGTGGAAAAAGAAAGTGCTGTTTTATTGCTTTTTACCGGTGGTACCATTAGTATGTCCGAAGACCCGACAACCGGCGCATTACGCCCCATCGACTTCGACAGGCTCCAGGAGTATTTGCCGGAGCTCAAACAAACCGGCATCCGTGTGAAAAGTATCCCATTCCTCCCCCTGATCGACTCATCGGATATACACCCTCCCGTGTGGGAAAGGCTCGCCTTACTCATCCAGGAAAATTACAACGACTTCGACGGCTTTGTAGTATTGCACGGCACCGACACGATGGCTTATTCAGCCTCGGCAATGAGTTTCATGCTCGAGAATCTTGCCAAGCCTGTCATTTTCACAGGAGCCCAACTGCCCATTGGCATGATGCGTTCGGATGCTAAAGAGAACCTCCTGACAGCCATTGAAATTGCTACTGCCAAAGAGAACGGTAAAGCCATTGTTCCTGAAGTCTGCATCTTTTTTGAAGATACCCTTTTCCGGGGTAACAGGACTACCAAGAAAAATGCCGAGCATTTCAGCGCCTTCAATTCGTACAACTATCCCCCCTTGGCCAAGGCAGGGGTTCATATCAAGTATTTCCGCTCCTATATTCATTATCCATCGGCCGGCACCAACCTCCGGGTACGTACCAAGATAGACCAGAACATCGCCATCCTCAAACTCTTTCCGGGCATTACCGAGCAGACTGTGAATGCAATCCTCCACATCCCCGACCTGAAAGCCATAGTCCTCGAAAGCTTTGGCGCAGGCAATGCCCCCCGTCGCCTGTGGTTCTACAATGCCCTGAAGGAAGCCACCGACCGTGGTATCCTGATTGTCAACAAAACGCAATGCAGTACAGGCTCTGTTGAAATGGGAAGGTATGAAACCAGCATCAACCTGGTTAATGCCGGTGTTATGAGTGGTTTTGACGGCACTACCGAAGCCATCGTTACCAAACTCATGTACCTGCTGGGGGAATATACCTCGATGGACGATGTCAAGCATCGGCTTAGCTATAGCATGTGCGGTGAAATGACGGTGATTTGAGAAGAGTTTGAAGTTTGAAGGGTTTGAAAGGTTCGTGTTTCGCATTCCGCGTTCCGTGTTCAATGTTCCGCGTTCCATGTTTCTGAAAATTAAAGTATCCAGCCATTCATAACAGCTTTAGGAGAAAAACCTGACATCGTCGAAGACATGTCAGCGTTAATGAATCTTTCCCCGATATTCCCTGAATGAAATCGTGCCACGTCTTGCCGCTACCAGCGGATCAAGCCAACGATTTACCCCCCTCTGCCCAGACACCAAAACAGTTGATCAACCGAGTACGGAATTTATTTTTCATACACCTTGATCCACTGTTTTTTAGTTTGACTCAAAGCCCACCCGATTTCTGCATTGGTCCTAAAATCTTCCTGAGTTTGTCATCACGATCGGAATGGCGCAACCACAAGAGCCAGTAGAAACAAAAGCGAAGACAATCCACAATGGGCACCTCAGAACCCAACACAAAGACTCCCGTCCGAAATACAAGAATCATCAGGAGCCGGACTATTAGTTGCTTAGCCAAAAGCCTGTTTCAGGACTATACTCTATCCCCATCATAACGCAGATGTCCCTTAGATGACCCATAGATGTCCCATAGATATCCCATAGATATCCCATATCATTATAAGGTTGGGATATCTATGGGACATCTGTATTGAAAACAAGTTACATTTCAGATAATACAGCATTATGATAGTGAATCCGGGAAGACAGAACGCACCCCGTCTGAATGTCACCGACCAACCAGCCGGAAAGAGGGTGTCGATAGAAGCAGGCCGGAAGGGTAGCTTAAGAAGGGCACTGAAAACCGGATAACCATGCCGCAGGGATTTATTTCAATAAAAAACTCTTTAAGTAATTCAAAGTATTTAATGATATAGAGTAAGTTTTGACCCCCAACCCCCAAAAGGGGCTTAAAGACCCTGTATTTGAATAATTGCTTATACCAAATATCATCTGAAGAGGTACTCTTACTCCCCTTTTGGGGGTTGGGAGGTCAGAAATAAAATAGTTGCAAATACAATCAGTTTATATATTTAACAAACACATCAATATTTATTCCTGATTATTTATAGGTTTCAATTGTGAAATTATTAATATATTTGCAGAAGTGTTTCACAGGTTCAGACATTGAAGCATCATCAACTATCCATTTAAAAAACAATGAATTATAAACTGCAAAAAGCCATGTCAAATGGAACCGGGACTAAATATAGATTTCTTGTTCTATTCATTTTCATATCAACACTTGCTTTCGGAGGTTCTCCTAAAAAGCCGGTTGATGACAGGAATATCAGACCTGGATACATCCCAAAAGCAGGTTTTGTACCGGATGCTAAGACAGCCATTAAAATTGCAGAAGCAATATGAATCCCGATCTATGGTGAGCACATATACAAAGAGAAACCATACACGGTGAGATTAAAAAAAGGAGTATGGTCTGTTGAAGGATCGTTGCCAGGAGAAAGTAAGGGTGGCGTCGCATTCATTCTGATTCAAAAATCAGATGGAAAGATTTTGAAGGTTATTCATGGGAAGTAAGTGAGTGACCGTACACCAAAAGTTCCATTATAGAGTGAACAAGAATCATACTGCCAACCCGCTTGCTGAAGTGAGCAGGTAGGTAGAAATAAAAGTTCTCAGTTGAACAGCGTTGATAAATCCCTCCCGTTGTATTCGAACGACACGCCCTGACCGATCAGCAACCGGGCATAATTCCTGACTGAATTAAACTCAGCCATAAAACCGAATTCATGCAAGGACATGGCGCATTTATAGAGGCGAATAGGCCAGTTATGCCAGGTCTGATCGGGAGCGGGTGCAGGTACCACAGCCCCCTGTTGCAAATCCCAGCCCCAGGAGAGCAGGAGCAATTCAACACCCCGCAGGTAGTTCCGAATAAATACAGCATCCTGTTTTAACTCCTGGATTTCGGATGCAAAGACCACATATTTAAAAGCAAACTGACTGGGATGGCTGTAGGGGAACATCCACCAATCGTAGTGGGTGGAGTGGAATTGCTGCCAGTCGTTATGGCGTGCCCATTCCTCAAACAAGGTTAACTGGGAGGCTTGGGCATTTTTCAGGGAATCGAGCCCAACGAATTCAGGATGTTCGTTTTTAGTTAGTTCCATAGGGTGTTATCATAAGGCACCCTTAAGGCAGGGTACCTGAATTAAGATACATCTTCCAATCGGCAGCATCTCCGTTGAAAGTATTCAAATCAACCAATCCTTTTATACCATCCAGCTTGCCATTGTGGGCATGTTGCCAGAACAGCCAATTGCGGTCATCGGGGATAATGCGGTCCTTGTTGAAGGAACAGATCCAGATCGGGTTGTCATAGAAAAAACCTTTAATAAACCGGTTATAGGAATTGATATTGGTGTAGATAATCATATCTATCCCGTTCTCCATTTTCACTTCGCGTAAGAAAGCAGCAACTTCTTGTCGTATTTCCTTGTCCGACTTCACAATAGGCATATTCCCCCATTCTTCTACATCCACTACGGGGGTTAATTTGCCATGTATGTGTTTGGTATGGTTCAGGAAGTTTGCAGCCTGCGTTTTACCCGGCTTATTGAACCGAAAGAAATGATACTCCCCGACATTCAACTTCACATGAGTGGCAGCAGCGACATTAGTCTGGTAATTTGGATCGAGATAATCTTCCCCTTCGGTAGCCTTGATATACACAAAGTTGATGTTTTGCCTTTTGATCTTCTTCCAATCGATGACCCCTGAATGGCGGGATACATCAATGCCTGTGATGGGGAATTCTTCTCTATCCACGAGTATACCCTTGGGAAGAAAATACGCACGGACAGCAAGGATCAACAGCACGATGAAACAGGCAGAGACAGCAAGGATAATTATTTTAATAGTTTTTTTATTCATAAACAGGGGTGTATCTCCGGACCGGGAGCTTTCCATCAAGGTTTCAGGATCCGGATATCAGGGAATAAAGGTACTGAAAAATGGAAATAATCCAATCATTCTGAACCCAATTAATTTGAGGAATATTCCGCAAGCCGCCGAAAGAACGAATGCAGGATATGCAAGCCGAATCATTTCAGACAGTATTTTAATTAAAAAGAAGAAGAATCCGGGGATAGAAGCAGTCTCATTCCAACATACGGCAGCACAGGACATTCAGCACTTGCCCCGGGCATGGCAAGGCATCTACTTCCTTTTTTCACCTCACAGACACAAATACACCACTTTGTAATACCTTTTACACAAAACCGTAATACCGGGATATTAACTTTGGAAAAATTATAAACCCTCAAGTTATGAATCCATATAAAATTCTGGTAGTTGATGCAGATGAAAACATGTGCGACATACTCAGGACCAACCTGATCAACAATGGCTATCAGATTAATATTTCCCACTCAGCCGAAGAAGCATTGCGAAATGATATTCAGAATTATAACTTAGTATTGCTGGATGTGGCACTGGGAGTGATTTCAGGGTTCAAGCTGGCACATATAATCCGGAACGACCCCAAAACGATCAATACCCCCATAGTATTCCTGACCTCCAGGAACAGTGAAAACGACAGGCTGACGGGCTTTAGCCTGGGGGCTGATGATTATATTACGAAACCTTTTTCGATGCTCGAATTACTGGCACGGATACATGCCATCATCAGCCGGATCAACACCAGGAGGATGTCAACAGTAAAGTTTATCTCGCATGAAGGGTTGTACCTGAACCTGACCAACAAACAAGTAGTGCTGGAAGGAGAACACATCTGGTTCACAAAAAAAGAGTTTGAAATTCTAAAGCTCTTGTTGGAAGACAAAAACAGGCTTTATACCCGGGAAGAGTTGCTGGCCCGTATCTGGCATGAAGAATCATTTGTGCAAATCAGGACCATCGATGTAAACATTACCCGGATACGTAAAAAAATAGGATCCTACGGCAAGAACCTGGTGACTAAGCTGGGATCGGGATATTGTTTTGAAGGATAAATACATTTACAATTTATCCATTTACAATTTAATAAAAGAATTTTAGTACCTGACAAAAAAACAGTATCATTACTAACAGACACAAAATAAATAGATTAAAGCAATACATCACCACAAAAGTCAAGCTTACATTCCACCAAAGTCAATATTAAGTACACATAAGATTTTTGGTTTTTAGTATCAGATTTTAAAAGGATTAGTATTTTTATTTTTTATATTCTTTCCTGTAACATCTAATTGCTTTTGTGATTATTTTATGACTTTTGTAGTTCCTCTTTCCTTTGTAAGTTACTCAATATAAATCTATTTTGTAAATACTGCTTTTTTTGCCATGTACTTCGTAAAAGAATATAAAACACTGATGAGAACTCATTCGTATTAAAATGAAAAGGTACAATGAAAAGTAGGCTGTTGATGATACTGGGTTTGAGTTGCTTCATATCCACGTTGCAGGCACAAAAGATCGGGCTGGTATTAAGTGGTGGTGGTGCGCCGGGGATCGCCCACATAGGTGTTCTAAAAGCCCTGGAGGAAAACAATATCCCGGTGGACTACATTGCAGGGACTTCAATAGGGGGCATCGTGGGTGGAATGTATGCCATGGGAATGACACCCGATGACATGATAGAAGTCCTGAAATCGAATGATTTTAAAAACTGGATATCGGGGGAACTGGAACCTGAGAATGTTTATTATTACCGGTTATCCGATCCAAAACCGCGCATCATCGAGTTAAGGATACAGATCAACAGAAGGAAAGCCATTCCATTAAAGACCCGGATCCTGCCGCCGAACTATATATCGCCAGCCCAGATGAATTATGCTTTCGTGCCTTTATGCGCCCAGGCCAATGCTGCTGCGGGAGGTAATTTCGACAGCCTGATGATTCCATTCCGATGTGTGGCTTCGGATGTGTATAACAAACAGGCAGTGATCCTTCGCAAGGGAATACTGGGGGATGCCATTCGTGCCTCAATGGCTTATCCCTTTATATTCAAGCCCATCAACATAGAGAATAAACTTCTGTTTGACGGGGGCATCTACAATAACTTTCCGGTAGACGCCATGAGAAGTGATTTTAAACCGGATTTCATCATCGGGAGCGTAGTGGCATACAACCCGCCGAAAGCTGAGGAAGATGACGTCCTGATGCAGCTTCAGAATATGATCATTACCCGTACCGATTATTCACTTCCGTCATCCGAAGGGGTATTGCTAAAGTTTGACCCGGAGAAAGTAAACGTTTTCGATTTCAATAAAGTGGACGAACTGGTCAAGAGGGGGTATGACTCAACGCTCAACCATATTGACGAAATAAAAGCCCGGATTCCACGACGCATTACCGGCCCTGAAATGGCACAACGACGAAAAGCCTTCCGGGATAAATTTCCTGACTTAAAATTCCGGGATATCCAGGTGACCGGAGTTGACAGCCTGCAAAAACAATATATCATCCGATCCTTTCGGCTGAAAGAAAAAGAATTCAGCTTAGCTAGTTTCAAGCAATCCTATTTCAAATTGATTTCGGATTCTAAGATATCCGAGGTACTGCCCCATGCAGTTTATAACCCCTCGAACGGGCTGTTTGACCTGAAGTTGGACGTAAAAGCCGAAGAGCAACTGAAAATCATGCTTGGGGGCAATATCTCCTCTAAAAACTCCAACCAAGGCTATTTGGGACTAATGTACCAGAGACTGTCGGATTATGCCCAGACGGCCTGCCTGGATGCCCAATTTGGCAAGTTTTACTACGGGCTGGCACTGGACACCAGGATTGAGATTCCTTCGCAAAAAAGCTGGTATCTGAAAGCGTCGGCAGTGATGCATGAATTTAAGTACAGCGAAGGGAACAGCCTGTTCGATCAGGAAAACTTAAATTTGGATTTCAACAGGAATGAATTATACAGCAAACTAAGCGTGGGTACACCCCTCACCATGAATGAAAAATTTGAATTTGGGGCAGGTTATGGGGTATTGACGGATAATTATACTCAGAATGGTTCCGGGTTGAATTCGACTGCCGGTCATGATAAAAGTACGTACACAATAGCCGGTTTGTTTGGCCGTATTGAAAGCAATACTATGAATAACGGCATGTATCCAACGAAAGGATTCAATTACCTTACTTCCGTTCAGGTATTCAACGGGCAGGAACGATATAAACCGGCAGTCTACAAAGCCCTGACTGCTTCGAACAATCAGGACAGCTGGATGCAATGCCGTGCGAAGTTTGACAGGTACTTCCCCTTATCCCCCCGATTCACACTAGGGACCTATGGTGAACTGGTATATTCCACCCGTAAGTTGTTGCAGAATTATACAGCCACCCTGATACAGGCTCCGGCTTTTCAACCAACTCCCTACAGCCGCACGACCTTTAACGGGACAATGAGTGCCAATCAGTGGGCAG
>Ga0302205_10000729_pt1 | contig 13210 bp, 11 predicted proteins | sample II_Fen_E1_3_FD_194582 | JGI IMG/M metagenome (GOLD analysis project Ga0302205, IMG submission 194582) | Peat permafrost microbial communities from Stordalen Mire near Abisko, Sweden - II_Fen_E1_3 | ecosystem: Environmental > Terrestrial > Soil > Wetlands > Permafrost | place: Sweden: Abisko...
AACGCACTGATTGAAAAAAAGAGCTCGTTCGTAGACATGATCAACCTCGGCATGGAGAAAGTCATTGTCGGTCAAAAACATTTGGTGGAATCGTTGATGATCGGATTGCTGTCCGACGGTCATATTTTGCTGGAAGGGGTTCCAGGACTGGCAAAAACACTTGCCATCAAGAGTCTGGCATCCCTGATTGATGCGAAATACAGCCGCATTCAGTTCACACCCGACCTTTTGCCAGCCGACGTGGTGGGTACCATGATCTACAGTCAGAAAAAGGAAGAATTCGCCGTCAAGAAAGGACCGATTTTCGCCAACTTCATTTTGGCTGATGAAATCAACCGTGCCCCGGCCAAAGTGCAGAGTGCCTTGCTCGAAGCCATGCAGGAACGCCAGGTGACCATAAGCAACAACACGTATGAATTGGATGCTCCATTTTTAGTTATGGCTACTCAAAACCCTATTGAACAGGAAGGTACTTATCCGTTGCCTGAAGCCCAGGTAGACCGTTTCATGTTGAAAGTGGTCATCGGATACCCCAAAAAGGAAGAAGAAACCTTGATTATCCGTCAAAATATTGGCGAAAAGCTTCCTCCCATCATGCCCATCCTAAAAACAGAAGAAATACTCGAAGCACGCAAAGTCGTTCGTCAGGTCTATATGGACGAAAAAATCGAACGCTACATCGTGGACATCGTTTTCGCCACCCGCTATCCGGCTGAATACGGCCTGAAGAACTTGCAGGAAATGATTTCCTTCGGTGGTTCACCCCGTGCCTCTATCAACCTAGCGCTGGCAGCCCGTTCCTATGCCTTCATCAAACGTCGCGGCTACGTCATTCCCGAAGACGTCCGTGCAGTATGCCACGATGTTTTGCGTCACCGCATCGGATTGAGCTACGAAGCCGAAGCCAACAACCTGACCAGCGAGGAAATCATCAGCGAAATCTTGAACGCGGTCGAAGTACCCTAATTTTTGAGCATGGAAACCAGCGATTTACTGAAACGCGTCCGACGGATAGAAATCAAGAGCCGCGGTCTTTCCCAGAACATCTTCGCCGGCCAGTACCACACTGCCTTCAAGGGCAAGGGTATGGCTTTTTCCGAAGTCCGGGAATACCAGTTCGGTGACGATATCCGAAGCATTGACTGGAACGTGACGGCACGCTTCAACCATCCCTATGTCAAGATTTTCGAGGAAGAGCGGGAAATGACAGTGATGCTGCTGATCGACGTGTCGGGCAGCCGCATGTTCGGTTCCAACCACCAGCTCAAACAAAACATGATGACAGAGATGGCAGCCACACTAGCGTTTTCAGCCATTCAGAACAACGACAAGATCGGGGTAATTTTCTATTCCGACAAACTGGAAAAATTCATTCCTCCCAAAAAAGGAAAGAAACACATTCTGTTCATTATACGGGAACTCATTGATTTCCAGCCTGAAAATACCAAGACCGATTTGAGCGGTGCCTTGAAATACATGACCAGCGTCATCAAAAAACGCTGCACAGCTTTTGTCTTGTCCGACTTCATCGATCCGAAGAGTTTTCAGACCGACCTGACCATTGCCAATCGTAAACACGACATCGTAGCCATTCAGGTGTTCGACAAACGGGAAACGAATTTGCCTTCCGTCGGATTGATACAAATCAAGGATGCAGAAACAGGGGAGGAGCGCCAAATCGACACGTCCTCAGCCAAAGTCCGCGCCATCTACCGTCGTTGGTGGGAAATACAGCAGCTTGCCCTGCAAGATACCTTTCAGAAAAGCAAAGTGGATTCGGTTTCCGTTTCAACCGATCAGGACTATGTAAAAGCCTTGATGAACCTGTTCAATCTCCGAAATTAATATGTTTAAGAAAACTCTCGTCTTGCTGGGTCTGATCCTGACGCTTTCATCGCTTCAGGCGCAACAACGGGTCAGCGTCAAAACCACCATCGATTCCAGCGCACTGATGATAGGTGAGCAAACCCTGTACCATGTTTCGGTTTCAGGCCCTGCCTCCCTACAGTATATTTTTCCGACCTTTCCGGGCGATACTTTGGTGAAAGGTCTGGAAATACTTAACCGCGGAAAACTGGATACAATCAGCATCAATAAGGAACGGATCGAACTGAAAACCGACTACTTGGTAACCTCGTTTGATACCGGCCTTTATTACATTCCTCCTGTAAAAATATTGGCAGGCACCGACACCTACGAAAGCAATAATCTGGCGATCAATGTCTTAACCTACAAGGTGGATACGGTTAAGATGCAAGTTTACGATATCAAGGGCGTTCAGAAACCGCCTTTTGTACTGAGCGATTATTGGGTGGAAACCTGTATCTTCCTATTGTTCTATGCGTTGGTACTGCTGTTTATCTGGTTATACCTGCGTAAAAAATTCCCTAAGCTGAAAGGAATAACCATTGCTCAAGAAAACTTGCTCCCGCCGCACGTGGTTGCTATTATGGAACTGGACCGATTGAAAGCAGAGAAAATCTGGAAATTCGGCAAAAACAAAAAGTACTACACCGAATTGACGGAGATCATCCGCAAATACATCGAACGCCGCTTCCAATTCAACGCCCTGGAAATGACTACGGATGAAATCCTGACCCTGTTCAAACGCGACAAGTCCACTCAATCGGTCTATCAGAATCTCAGTCAAATCCTACAATTAGCTGATTTGGTGAAGTTTGCAAAAATTGAACCCTTGGAAAGTGAGAATGAACTTAGTATGATCAATTCTTATCTCTTTGTAAACCAGACCAAACAGGAAGAAGTGAAGTCCATCGAGGAACAAAAGGAAGAACTGATTAAGGAAACCTCTGAAGACGAAATCAAGCCAGCGGTTTCAAATTCAGATGATTTGAATAAATACATGCCCAAATGACGTTAGCCAATCCATATTACCTGTATTTGCTGCTCCTTCTCATCCCAGCCGTCGCCTGGTATGTGATGCGCCGTAAAAACCGCTTTGCGACACTACAGGTATCCAACAGTTTTGCCTTTGAAGGATTGAAACGATCCTGGAAAAATCGACTGGAACACGTTCCATTTGTACTGAGAATGATGGCGTTTGTCCTGATCATCTTGGTACTCTGCAGACCACAGTCTTCCAACAGTTTTCAGAATGTCACCACCGAAGGCATTGACATTGTCATAGCGTTGGATATTTCCAGCAGCATGTTGGCCGAAGACCTCCGGCCCAACAGGTTGGAAGCAGCCAAAAAAGTCGCGTCCAACTTCATATCGGGACGTCCGAACGACAACATCGGCTTAGTACTTTTTGCTGCTGAAAGCTTTACGCAATGTCCTCTCACAACCGATCATACCGTGCTGCTCAACCTTTTCGGAAGCATCAAGAGCGGTCTGATTGAAGATGGTACGGCCATCGGTCTTGGTCTTGCCAACGCTGTCAGTCGTATCAAGGACTCCCAAGCCAAATCAAAAGTCATCATCCTTTTGACAGACGGCTCCAACAACCGAGGAGACATCGATCCGATCACGGCTGCTGAAATCGCCAAAACCTTCGGTATCCGCGTTTATACCATCGGCGTCGGGCGGAAGGGCAAGGCTCCCTATCCATTCCAGACTGCTTATGGCATTCAATATCAAAACATTGACGTCGATATTGATGAACCGCCGCTTCGGCAGATTGCCCAGACCACCGGGGGTGAATTCTACCGGGCAACCAGCACCAACAGCCTGAGCAGCATTTATCAAAAAATTGACCAACTGGAAAAAACCAAGATGAATGTTCACGAATATAGTAAGAAACACGAGGAATATAGGATATTCGCAATTGGAGCACTTTTGGTGCTACTTTTAGAAATCTTATTGAGAAATACCATCTTACGTCGTCTTCCATAAAACAGTACGAACCATGTTTCGATTCTCTAATCCAGAATATCTCTATTTGCTGCTCCTGATACCGGTTATCATATTGATTTACCTGCTCATAAACATCAGACAGCAAAAACGCCTGAAAGCCTTTGGTGATCCGGCTTTGCTGGCACAGCTCATGCCCGATGTTTCCTACCGAAGACCGTTGTTGAAGTTCATTTTGCAGCTTTCAGCAATCGCCATTACCATCATCATGATTTCAGGGCCGGAATTCGGTTCCAAACTGGAAAAATCCAAACGCAAGGGTGCTGAACTGATGATTGCCCTCGACGTATCCAATTCCATGTTGGCAGAAGACATACAACCCAACCGTCTGGCAAAAGCCAAACAGATATTGTCCAAACTGGTTGATAAACTGAAAGATGACAAAATCGGACTGGTCGTTTTTGCTGGCGATGCGTTTACTCAATTGCCCATTACCTCCGATTACGTTTCGGCCAAGATGTTCATGAACACCATTTCACCCGAACTCGTACCCACGCAAGGTACAGCGATTGGAGAAGCCATCGGCCTGTGTATGAAATCATTTCCTCCAAAAGGCGAAGCTGAACGCGCCATCATACTCATCACTGATGGTGAAAACTTCGAAGATGACGCCACGGAAGCCGCCAAAGAAGCTCAGAAGGAAGGCATCAAGGTTCATGTGGTCGGACTGGGACTTGAACAAGGTTCACCCATCCCAATGCCCAACAGTAGCGATTTCCGTAGGGATAAGGAGGGTAACGTAGTCATTACCAAGCTGAATGAAAAGATGTGTCAGGACATCGCTGCCGCTGGCAACGGCATTTATGTGCGTTCGGACAACTCCAATGCGGCAATTAAAATTTTGGAAGCGCAATTGGACAAAATGACTAAAACGAACTTGGAATCAGCAGTTTACAGCGAATACGACGAACAATTCGACGGACTTGCCTGGATCGTTCTCGTGTTGTTGGTGGCCGACCTCCTGATTATGCAACGCAAAAACAAGCATTTACGCAACGTCAGATTGTTTTGATATGAAAAAGACACCCTATATATTACTCGCATTGATGATTCTTGCAACTTCGTCAGCCATTGCACAGAAGGCTGAACGCAGCGACGTTAGGAAAGGCAACCGTCAATATGAAAAAAAGAAATACACGGAAGCAGAAATCCAGTATCGTAAAGCACTGGAAATCAATCCGCATTCCAAGGAAGGAGCCTACAATCTCGGAAATGCACTTTATAAACAAAACAAACCCAAGGAAGCACTTGAACAATATCAGAATGCTCTGAACGTTCAGAACGACCCCGTTAAAAAATCACAGATTTTCCACAATGCCGGCAACGTATTTATGGCAAACAAAGAATACGACAAAGCGGTTGATGCTTACAAAAACTCCTTGAAAATTAACTCTGGAGATAATGAAACCCGCTACAACCTTGCCTTGGCTCAAGCCATGCTGAAAAAGCAACAACAACAGCAAAAACAGAAAAAAGACAATAAAAAGGACCAAAAGAACGATCAGAAGGACAAGCAGAAACAACAACAGAAGCAGGATGATCAGGAAAAAAAGCAAAACCAGAACAAAAAACAGGATCAACAGCAACAGCAACAGGAGCAGGTTTCTAAGGAAAAGGCACGCCAATTGCTGGATGCATTGAGTCAGGACGAAAAAGATACGCAGGAAAAGGTCAAAAAGCTTCAGATGCAGCAAAGCAAATCTCGCAAAACGGACAAAGACTGGTAAAAAAACGTAATTTTACAGATTGATAAAGCATATTGAAATGAGGAACAAATTGATACTGGCATTCGTCCTGATGTTGAGCGGAGCAAGCCTTCAACTGATGGCGGCCGACGCGGTGACATTAACCGGCGATGCACCCAAACAGGTCATTATGGGGCAATATTTCAACCTGGTCTATTCAGCAAATACCGAAGTTGAGGATTTACGTATTGCTGAACTCAGCGAGTTTTTTGAAATCCTTTATGGTCCATCCACGTCGATGAGTTCATCAACCACCATTGTGAATGGGAAGTATCAATCTGAAACATCGTATGGTTTTACCTATGTGCTTCGTCCAAAAAAGACCGGTACCTTCACAATTCCTGCTGCAACCGCATCCGTCAATGGAAATAAAATTAAAAGCAACTCTTTATCAATAAGGGTTTTACCTACTGACCAGCAAAGTGGGGGAGGTCAAACTCAGCAAAAATCATCCTCTGCAGCTGCAGCACCCTCGCAAGACGGAGGTTCTTCACAATCCGTTACAAACGACCAGGTTTTCATCCGTGCCATTCCATCTAAAACACAGGTGTCTGAGCAGGAAGGATTACTGGTTACCTATAAAATATACACCAGAGTGGACATTTCCGGCATGCAGAATCCTAAATTCCCTGAATTTAAAGGTTTTATGGCACAGGAAGTTGAAGTTCCTCAAAACAGGCAGTGGGATCTGGAAAATTACAACGGGGCCAATTACCAGACCACCATACTGAAACAAACCGTGCTTTACCCCCGTGAAACCGGGAGCCTCTCCATAGAAAAAGGTTCGTTTGACCTGGTTCTTCGTGTCAAGAACCGCAACACCAGGGTCCGAAGTATTTTTGACGACTTTTTTGACACCTATTCCGAAGTTAAAAAAACGGTGTATTGCAACAGCGTCAAGATCAATGTCACACCCTTACCTGCAGGCAAACCTGCCGACTTTTGTGGCGTGACCGGCAGTCTGAGCATGACTTCATCCATCAGCAGTCAAAAGGTGAAAGCGAACGAAGCCGTAACCATCCGCATCAAGATTTCCGGGAATGGCAACATGAAAATGATTCCGACGCCTGAACTGACTTTTCCAGCCGATTTCGATCCCTACGATCCCAAAGTGGATAACTCCTTCAAGAACACCACTAGTGGCGTAAGCGGCACCAAATCCATCGAGTATCTGGTCATCCCCAGATTCCCGGGTACATTTGATATTCCTGCCACCAGCATCAGTTACTTCGATTTGGCAACGCACAAGTACAAAACGTTGACCACACAACCGTACACCATTGAAGTAGCGAAAGGCGACGGCAGTATTACGAACATCAGCGGAAAATTTGCAAATCAGGAACAACTCCGATTGTTGGGTTCAGACATCCGATATCTGAAAACCAACATTCAGCTACAAAAACAACCCCAACTCTTCTTTGCAACGCTACCTTTCTGGCTGGCCTACCTGATACCCTTGATTTTCTTTGGAATCATGCTCTTGCTGAATCGTAAAAAGTTGAAAGACAATGCCGATATTGCCAGAGTTCGCAACCGGAAAGCCAATCAAGTGGCTGTCAAACGCCTCAAGCAAGCATCCGCATTCCTGAAAGAAGGTAAAAAGGATTTATTCTACGATGAAGTACTGAAAGCACTTTGGGGATATACCAGCGACAAGTTGAGCATTCCGCTCTCCAAACTCGATAAGGAAACCATTGAAACACAGCTTACTGAAAGCAAAGTAGGAGAGGATATCCGCAAGGAATTCATGGATATCCTACAAACGTGCGAATACGCTCGTTTTGCACCCGGAGATGCTGTAGCTGCCATGGATAAACTGTACGAACAGACCATGGATGTCATCAACAAAATGGAAAATACGATTAAACGATAAGACGATGCGCCACATACTGAGTACTCTTTTTCTCGTCCTGTTCGTAGTTTCAGCTACGGCACAAACGAATACTTCCGATTATACCCAACGGAAAAATACTACCAATTTCGAACTGAAAGGTAATGAGTCACCAAACAAATTGCTTGAAATGGCTGCAATCAGCTATTCCAAAGGCAATTACTCACAAGCCGCCAACCTGTATGAAACCATTCTTCAGAAACAGGGAATATCCGACAAAGTCTATTACAATCTGGGGAACGCCTATTATAAGTGTGACCGTTTGGCACCTGCCATCCTGAATTTTGAACGGGCATTACGTCTGAACCCTGGCGATGCCGATGCCCGCTTCAATTTGGAAATGTGTCAGGCCCGTATTGTCGACAAAATAGACCCAATAGGTATGTTCCTGATAGCCAGATGGTATCATGCTCTTGGTAATCTCCTCAACAGCAATGGGTGGGCCTATATCAGCATCTTGTTTTTCCTATTGTTTATCGGATGTCTGTTTGCCTATTTTTTCGCCAGAAGGCGTTGGCTAAAGAAATCTGGTTTTTTCGTTGGAATCCTCCTTTTAACCTTCAGCACTCTATCCTTGGTTTATTCAGCTCAAGCCAGTCACCATATCACCAATTCTGACGAAGCCATATTGTTTACTCTTTCCGTAACAGTGAAAAGCTCTCCCGATAAAAGCGGAACCGACCTTTTTGTATTGCACGAAGGTAGCAAATTGAAAATCCGTAGCGTTCTGGGAGACTGGAGTGAAATCGAACTGGAAGACGGCAATGTAGGATGGTTACTTTCCAAAGACATTCAAATCATATAGTCATGAGTATATTCGAATCATTAGTCACTTGGGATAAGAGTCTATTTTTGACTCTCAATGGTTTACACACAACCTGGATGGATCATTTCATGTGTCTGATGTCCGAAACAGTTGTTTGGTTGCCTTTTTTCCTCTTTTTCCTAATCTTTCTGATCCGTAACAACCAATCGAAAAGTTTGTGGTTGATTTTGACTTTTGCACTGCTCATCACGTTTACGGACCAGATTGCATCTGGGGTATTCAAACCCTTGGTTGAACGCTTACGTCCAACGCATGATCCTTCGATGGCAAATCTGGTGCACATTGTCAATAATTACAGAGGTGGCAGTTACGGCTTTTTCTCGAGTCATTCCGCCAACGTGTTTGCTTTTGCAGGTTTAAGCCTTCTGCTCATCCGAAATTGGGTTTATTCAGTTTGCATCCTCCTTTGGGCAACACTCATCTCTTATTCGAGAATCTATCTGGGCGTTCATTTTCCCCTGGATATTCTGACCGGTGCTGTTTTTGGTTTACTCTCTTCCGTTGGATTTTATTACCTCTACAATTCGTTGAATAAAGTCAAGTCGGTCAAGCGCGCCAGTAAGGATAGAAGGCGCCGAAAAACGACAGACGGGTTCTCACAAAATCAAGTCGTTCAGCTGAATTCAATTTTAGCTATCGTACTGGTTGTGTGCTTACTAACCTCATATTACTTAACTTGGTAAACGCCTGTTTCAGCGTTACTAAACTGTGTCAAAAAAAAGAGTTCAATTATTTTATTTTTCCGTATAATTCATTACATTTAGAGCAGTTTTTAATATAAAACACAGTATTAATCTCTTTAAAAAATACGGCCATGGTAAAAACAATCACATTTAACGAACTCCGTAAAATCAAAGACAGTTTACCTTCCGGAAGTTCTCAACGCATCGCTGACCAATTAGGCATATCCGTTGAAACTGTCCGGAATTATTTTGGGGGTTCGAATTATCGGGATGGCAAAAGTGCAGGTGTACACATTGAACCGGGACCCGACGGAGGTCTGGTCATGTTGGATGACACCATAATTTTAGATTTGGCCATGGACCTATTGGATAAACACAAATCTTAAGTACACCATATAAAATAACGACCACTCCCCAATCCGGAGTGGTTTTTTTTTATCTTACCCAATAACATTTCCTTTAAGGAAACTTTATTTCATTCAATGAAACAATCTAACTTTAAACTATAGAAACTTCATCTTCCTATTCCGTATTTTTGTCATGCCTTCATCATGTCCATTATTTTGAATTTACCTAAATTTAATATAAATGGAACACAAGAATCAAGGAGTGTATCTGGTTTATGCACTCAACCTCAACAAGTCAGAACCAAGTAGCATCCAACCTGGTAAGCCACTCTACTTTTCAAGTCGTGAAAGTGCTGAAGATGTCATTAGACGCTATCACGAGATTTACCATTACTTGTACAATTCCGATTCCAGCGTTTATTGCTTGGTTTTGGAAAAATACGCACTGGATTCTCCGTATCGGTATCAATTGTCAACCTGGGTCTATTCTGCAGAAGGCCACTTTCTGTCGGACTGCGTCGTACCCGACGACGGCCCTTTTTTCGGCAGGCAGAGAAGCGGCATCTGCCACGAAATCGGGGAAATCGTCGAAATTCCTTACGGAGAGCGTTTAGTATTCGGAATCGTTGTCGAGCAGCCTCTTTGCTTAAACGAAGAAAACCGGATCGATTACGGCTTCACAGCCTCGGATGATTGCTACACCGTCATCCAATACCCTGAAAATGAAATCCATTATGCACATTCACCCATGGTTTTCAAACCATCAACCTTCGTTTCTGAAAGTGTCAGGGATGAATTGCAAACAGCCTTTCAACAAATGATGCAGGGAATAAAAAAGGAATGACTACTGTCTGATCCACTTCATGGTTTTTAGACCATTGACAGTCCCTACTCGAATAATGGCCATTTTCTGATTTTCCGGAAAATCAATACTGAATTCCCGATCATTAATAGCATCGTTTTGGTAAATAACACTTCCTGTCAGGGAAAAGGCAACGACTGACAGAATCGTTTGAGTTGAATGGATTCGGGCTACAGAGCCGCTACCATCATATGTGATCGTCAACGGTTTGGATTGTATGCTCCTTTCAGAAGTATAAACGTTTCCAGCGCGAGGAAGATATACATTGGGTGTGGGTATGCTGTCCAATCCTCTTCCAAGCCAATAACCGAGATGTGGTGGTTGGTTGTAGCAATTGTTTTCCCATGCTACTCCAAGTCGATACACTGGATCATGCATTAACGTCGGGATCCGGTAGGAGGAAGGAATCGTTGTGGTGAATAACTGTATCTGACTGGAATCCAAGCTGTTCATCATAAAGATCTCTTCCCGCCAATCACCCAAGATATCTGCACTGAGGCAAGGTGTTGCCTTCGTACCGTTAATTGATTGGGCATTTCCATATTTGTACAACGTGAATAAACGTCCTGCAGATTTTGTTGTAGATGACCATTTGTCCAACTTGGTTCCGTCGAGCAATTCATCGAGCAGATCACCATCCCAGTATATTCGGAAATTAACGGAAGGCTTGCTGGAAGACAACGAATCCCCTTTGCACGTATAAACATTGGGGCCAGAGGAACTCCACATTTCATGACCACGTTTTGTTTCGTCAATATCGGCTGAACATCCGCGACCATTATCACCACCCGTTTTAGTACCCCAAAGAATCTTTCCGGTGGCGGCATTGTGCAATTCATATCCATAAGCTGCTGAAGCATCTTCATGCACTTCCCATACCTCCAGGCCGTCTATGTCTGGATCCAAGTCACATAAATGCATGGCATCACCATGTCCCAAACCGGTACGGTACATCAGTTTTCCATCGTCATTGATGGCAGACGCTCCATAAATGATTTCATCATTACCATCATTATCCACATCGGCCACGGAAAGATTGTGGTTCCCTTGTCCGTAAGCGCCTACACCACTTGTCGTGCCTGAATCGTAGAACCATCTCTGTACGAGTTTGCCATTTGTCAGGTCATACGCTGCCAAGGTGGTGCGTGTGTAATATCCACGGCACATGACCAGGCTTGGATGAATGCCATCCAGATAAGCGACGCATGCCATAAAACGATCGACCCGGTTGCCATAACTGTCTCCCCAAGTTGCATTTGAAACGACACCGCGTAATGGATTATAAGCTATCGTGTTGATATTAGCTCCAGTTTTTCCGCTAAAAACGGTCAGGTATTCGGGTCCAGATAGGATGTAACCACTCGAATTCCGATAATCAATGGACGGGCTATCACTGTTCATCAATACATTCGCACCAGTACCGTCTTTGGTACCTGGAGCCGTTTTGCAAGCCACTTCAGCCATACCGTCACCATCAAAGTCATAGACCATATATTGCGTATAATGTGCACCAGCCCTGATATTTACACCCAAATCTATACGCCAAAGGAATTTCCCGGTCAATTCATAAGCGTCCAAATAGACATTGCCTGTATAACCACTTTGAGAATTGTCTTTGGCGTTGGATGGATCCCATTTGACAATGAGTTCATACTGACCGTCCCCGTCCAAGTCGCCAACGCTACAGTCACCCGGTGAATAATGATACCCGCCGGAAGTGTTTTTTCCACTGGCAGGTCGGTTCAACTGGATGGTTTTATAAATATTTGCCCAAGGAGTGACGGATTCGGAGGTATCAACTTCCACACCGTTTAAAACAGTACGAACACTATATGTGAAATCGGTATTTCCTTGTGTGTCAATTGTATTGGTGGTCGAAGTCAATGGTGTAGCGTTCACTTTTATTTTGCCATCCCTGTATAGGTTAAAACTGACTTTTGGATCGTCCGTTGCCAGATACCTCCAACTTACGAAAACACCACTGGTAGTTTGAACGGCAACTAGACCGCGGTCCAGGTATTCCATCTGACGTTTTAAAGCATGGGCAGGAGTAAGCAGGATACAAAAAAGGCTTGATAGCGTCAAAAAAACAATTTTATTTAATCTCATAACTGCAGAATTAGATTTAAGTGACAGCGTTTGCTTGTGAACCCAACCAAATTGTGGATCTGCCCAAGTCGGAATGCATTGTGTTTTTCAGGCAGCCAAATTACAATATGCCTTATTTTATAAGGTTAGATTTCTGACAAAAAACCATTGAAAATTGATATAATAAATAGTTGCATCCCTTTGATTATTAGGGAAGCGGGATTCGAAGTTTCGCTTCGCTGCACTTCGTTTTTCCGCTTATTAAAATCCCTCCCGACCTCCCTTTGAAAAGGGAGGAGAAAGAAGCTTCGCTTCGCATATACCGAGTCTATTATTTCCTCCCTCCGGGAGGTAGGGGGTCGTGGGCTTGCAAAAAAATAACCTGCTACTACTGTAACAGGTTATTTGCTCTCAACGTCGGGGTAGCGGGATTCGAACCCACGACCCCCTGGTCCCAAACCAGGTGCGCTACCGGACTGCGCTACACCCCGTTTTCAAGTCGGGTGCAAATGTAGTCCTTTTTTCCGAATGCACAACATCAGCTCTTGCCTATTGCGAAAAAAAAGTCGATATTTGTACTTTAAACACCCCTAAATACATGTACAGAACGCATACTTGCGGTGAACTCCGCATCTCCGACGAAAACAAGACAGTAACTCTATCCGGTTGGGTTCAGCGCAGCCGCAAAATGGGTGGAATGACCTTTGTGGACATCCGCGACAGGTATGGCATCACACAATTGGTATTCAATCAGGAAGTTGACGCAGAACTTTGTGATCAGGCAAACAAACTTGGACGCGAATGGGTCATTCAGGCCATCGGTTCAGTCGCTCAACGCTCCAACAAAAACCCGAATATGCCTACCGGGGACATCGAAATGATTGTCAATCAACTG
>Ga0302205_10000734_pt1 | contig 13164 bp, 7 predicted proteins | sample II_Fen_E1_3_FD_194582 | JGI IMG/M metagenome (GOLD analysis project Ga0302205, IMG submission 194582) | Peat permafrost microbial communities from Stordalen Mire near Abisko, Sweden - II_Fen_E1_3 | ecosystem: Environmental > Terrestrial > Soil > Wetlands > Permafrost | place: Sweden: Abisko...
TTGCCGCCGGCGACGTGGCCGATCCGCATTACCGCCAGGCCGTTACGGCAGCAGGCAGCGGATGTCAGGCAGCCATTGAGGCAGAACGATATCTGGCAACCTTGAAAAAGTAGAAAAAAACGGGTGTATCGTTTGCAATTTTCGTTAAGATTGCCTACTTTTGCACCTCCATTCGTGAAGGGTTATCAAGCGGCGCTGCAGGTTTGCATCCCACCCTCCGGAGTATAACTTTGATAATTAATAAGTTAATGTACGCAATTGTAGAAATCGCGGGTCAACAGTTCAAAGCCGAAGCCGGTAAAAGACTGTTCGTTCACCGCCTCGAAGCAGAACGTGGTTCTGTGGTTGAATTTGAAAGGGTGTTGTTGCTCGACACCGACGGTAAAGTGAAAATCGGTGCTCCCACCGTAGCTGGTGCCAAGATTGTTTGTGAAGTTCTTTCACACGTTAAGGGTGACAAAGTCATCATTTTCAAAAAGAAACGTCGCAAAGGTTACAGAAAATGCAACGGTCACCGTCAGTATTTTACTGAATTGAGAATCAACGAAGTAGTAGCTTAATCCTTAAATTAGCAAAGACAAATGGCACATAAAAAAGGCGTCGGTAGTTCTAAGAACGGACGCGAATCAGAAAGCAAACGATTAGGCGTTAAAATTTTCGGTGGTGAAAAATGCATTGCAGGCAACATCCTGATCCGTCAACGCGGAACAGTTCATCATCCGGGTGAAAACGTAGGTATAGGCAAGGACCACACATTGTACGCTCTTGTGGACGGTGTTGTAAAGTTCCGTCGCGTTAAAAACGACCGTTCTTTTGTTTCCATCGTTCCTCCTGCTGAATAAGCAAAAACGAACTAAAAAAAATAGAGGCTGACTCCAATGAGTTCAGCCTCTATTTTTTTTAGGTAAATTGAATTTATTTCGTCAGTTCCGCAAATTTGCGACCATATGCCACACATTGTTCGAGGAAACGATCATCGGGCCTCCAAGCAGCGCTGATGGGCTCCATGATCATGTCAAAGCCTGCTTCCTTCAATGCATTTCCAATCACTTTGGAAGACAAGTCACGCCAACCATACGTACCAAAGGAGGCTGCCTTCTTGTTTTTAAACTTCATACCGTTGATGAATTCCATCAAACCGGCAATCGTATACAAAACGCCGTTGTGAACGGTCGGAGAACCGAGCAGTATGGCTTTGGATTTGAAAATCTCCAGCATCAGGTCGCTGATGTCCGTATTGGAAGCGCAAAAAAGCTTGACATTCACCGTCTCATCCCCTTCGTTGATGCCCTGGACAATTTTTTCAGCAATCATTTGAGTTCCATGATACATGGTGTCGTAAATCACACTAATCTGATTCTCCTGATATCCGTTGGCAAATTCAGCGTATTTGTCCAAAATTTGCTTGGGATTATCACGCCAGACGATACCGTGGCTGGTGGCAATGCATTCGACCGTCAATCCCAGTTCCTTTAATTCTTCCAACTTGCGTACAACCAGATGACTGAACGGGGTAATGATGTTGGCGTAGTATTTATAGGTTTCATTCCAGAGATCACCCTGATCCACCAAATCATTGAAAAGCAATTCGGAACAAAAATGTTGGCCGAAAGCGTCGTTGCTAAACAGGATGTTGTCACCGGTCAGGAAACAGAACATGCTGTCCGGCCAGTGAATCATGGCTGCCTGAATGAAGATGAGTTCCTTACCATTACCAACGGAAACTTTATCACCCGTTTTCACCGGAATTAGGTTCCAGGTTTTGTCGTGATACAGGCCAGTCAGTGATTTGATGCCGTTTTCGGTGCAATAGACAGGAGTTCCGGGAATTTGTTCAAGCAGCTCGGCCAAAGCGCCACTGTGATCGGGTTCGGCATGGTTGCACACGATGAAATCAATCTTCTTCAAATCGATTTCCGTACGCAGGTTCTTGACGAATTCGTGGGAAAAAGGCTCGTACACCGTGTCGATCAAGGCGATCTTCTCTTCGAGTACGAGGTAGGAATTATAGGAGGAACCTTTGGTGGTGGTGTATTCGGAACCATGGAATTCACGGAGTTCCCAGTGGTTTTTGCCCACCCAATACACATTATCTTTTATATGTTTTTTCATACGAACATTATTTGCTGATACACACTCTTTGTGTACAACAAAAATAAGGATTTTTTTTCGTTTATCAAGGAGCCTTTCTTGCAGGCAATTCAAAGAAAAAGGTACTTCCCTCCTTGACAACGCTTTCAACCCAGATGGAACCGCCCATCATTTCGACGTAGGCTTTAGCAAGGGAAAGTCCCAAACCGGAGCCTTCATAAGCCCTGGTGGTAGAGCTATCGACCTGAACAAATCGATCGAAAACATCTGATAATCGGTCGTTTGGGATGCCGATTCCGGAGTCTTTGACATAAAAACGAATTCGATCGCCTTCCATCGTACATCCAACTTCGACGGTTCCTCGTTTGGTATATTTTACGGCATTTTTAAGCAGAATGGACAATACACTCGAAAGTTTGGCTCGGTCACAAAAGAGGTGGAAACTATTGTCGGGCGTTGGAAACTTATTGATGAGTTCCAAGTTCTTACCCTTGACTTCGCGCAAGAAAAGAGCGGAGAGCATCGCATACAATTCAGCGACATCGGTCTCTATATTGTTGACCTGCAGCTCACCTGAATCGATGCGGGACAATTCGATGATGTCGTTCAAGGTGTTGAGCAAGCGTTCGCTTCCGGACTTGACCGACTTCAAATATTCTTCTTGTTCGTCTTTGGTCACCCCGGGTTCCTGCATTAGGGAGATAAAGCCGTGAATGCTGTTCATCGGGGTTCGGATTTCGTGACTCATGTTGGCCAGGAAGGCCGATTTCAGCCGATCACTTTCCTCGGCACGCTCTTTGGCAATGATGAGTTCCGCTTCGGCTTTCTTTTGAAGTGTGACATCGCGCGAACTGCCTACGATACCGACGATTTGTCCGTTTTCATTCCGTATCGGAGACTTGCGGACATCCTGATAGGTGAATTTCCCATTGATGGTACCGAGTTCATCGAACATGCCGGGTTGTCCGGTTTGCAAGATGAAATCGTCGGTGTTCATGCTGTTCCTTCCAAAATTGAATCAATTGGGGTCTTGTGGTTGCTTGTTTTTTTCACGCGACAGAAAATATTCCAGGGTTTTTCCGATGGGTTCCTCCGTATCTGAGGCTTTAAGCAACTCATCACAAATCGCTTTGTTCACAAAAACATAGTTCATGTCCAAATCCTTGGCCCAGAGCATGTCCGGCATATTGTCGGCCATGAGGCGAAACATCGTGTACAAACTCCGATAGCGTTCTTCGGAAAGCTGTATCTCTTTTTGCTTTTCAATGGTTTCTGTAATGTCCCTGATTACAATCAGGCGGCTTTCAGGTTTTGTCTTCAGTGGTATTTTAGTAATCTTGTAAAATTTGCTGCTGTCGGTATCCGAACACTCAAAAATCTTAATGGACTCGTGTGATAACAAAGCCTCTCGCAAACCAGTCAAGCGAACGTTGATATGGCTGAAATCCTCTCCCAAAATAGGCTCTTGCTCCACCCCCAACTGGTCCTTTGCAGCTTGGTTGATATCCTGCAATCTGTTGATATCGTCCAAGACCAGAATCCCTTCCAAAAGGTTTTCGACCAAAGCCTCCCGCGCTATGGGCACCAAATCAAGCAGCCGAACCTTAAGAATGGCAAAAATGAACAGTAGTCCACTGAGGCTTATGCTTCCAGGTGTCAAATCGAAACCCTGCACTATATTCACATCAAGCATGTAGAAAATACTGGCTACCCAGGGACAGAGACTGGCAATCAGGATGATCCAACCTTGTGAACGGAATGTTTTCTGATGTTTCAGGATAAATTGAGCCAACAGAAACGTGGCCCAGGTCATCAGAATGTAGTTGTAACTCAAGTAACCAATGAAAAATCCGATGCCATGGTAATAGGTGATCAGATTGGTAGAAGCATCGATGGCGGAAAATTTGGACCATATCAAATGATGGTATCCATTGGTCCAAACAAGTATCAGCACGATGAATGGTACGACCATCAATTGCATGATTGTTCGAATATTTGACAACCGCTTCCTTCCGATAAAACGATAAACAAACATCAAGTACAATACGGGGGTTGTAACCACTGCGATGTACGAAAACTTAGTCAACAACACCTTGCTTTCAATTGTAGTGGCAGCAGATTCCAAAAACACGATGAAGGACCAAAAGGTTACCGAAGTCATCAGAATACCCAACTCTTTGGCACCTTTCGATGTGCGGCGCCCCCATGCCAGGAGTGCCACAACAAAAGCAACCAAGGTGGTTGCCAGAAAGAGCAAGGAATAAAAAGTAAAATCCATGGCATTGGATTTTGATTCAAATCACTATTTTTTCAGCCATGTCCAACGGTGCCAAAGTGCCTCCATCGGACCCTGCTTATGGTGTTTCAACCACCACGTGCAAAAAGCGGCTTGAAACAAAAATAATACAATACCGAGCAAAAGGTACCAAAAAGCATCCGTAATTTTATACAAACCCAATCCAAAACCATAATAGATGAAAGCGCCGATGAAAGACTGCATCATATAACTGGTCAGACTCATTCGCCCAAAAGGTAACAGGCCGGAAATCAACCGCTTAAACCAATTCGTCGAATACAACAGTACGATGGAGGAAACCAATAGAAACACCATCGACAAGTTCGACCAGGAATAATGGATGCGCCACAACAATTCTCTAAGCTCATGATCGGGGAAGAGCTGACTCATATTTGGTTTCAAAAGTGTAAAAATCAAGACGCCCAAACCTGAAAAAATCAGTACTTTTTTCCAGAATCGAGTGTTTTCCGGCTTGCTTTCAAAATAACCGCGACGACCCATCAGCATGCCCAGCATGAACAAGGCAGGTGCCTGCAGAAAACGCCCTTTCTCCCATGACCAGAGGTAAACAGCCATTTTTCCGTTGGTCATGTTGCCTACGATGGCATCGATGAAGGAGTGACCGCTCAAATAGGGATACTGTCGCCCGAAATAGGCCCAGGAGGCAGGATCGGATAGTTTGTTGGCCGGATGCAGCAACTGATGGACGACATCGCTCCACATCAACGGCTGCAAGAGCATCAGTATGGCAATGAGGAGTACCGTTCGGTCACTGAAACGTGCAACAAGAACCAGCGTGAAACCTAACAATGCGTACATGGATAGGATATCGCCTTCGTAAAATAAGGAATTGACCAGGCCAAAGCCCAGCAACAAAAACATGCGCCAAAGAAACCGACCTCTGAAATCCTTGCCCTGATCCGTTTGCTTCTTATCCATCAACCAAAACGTAAAACCAAAAAGCAAGGCAAAAATGGCGTACGATTTACCTGCCACTATGAATTCAATGAATTCCCAGATTTTACCATCGACAACGGCTCGCCATGCCGGAATGTGTTCCGGGTTAAAAACAAAATCGAAATGTTCCAGGTTGTGGAGGAGCAGAATGCTCATGATGGCATAGCCACGCAAGGCATCCACGACATCAATGCGCTTGCTGCCGGGAATCAGTGACGAAGGGGTTTCCATCGAACGTCCTTATTTGGAAACGACTCGGATCTTAAAGACAATTTTACGAACCGTATCGCAACCTTCCACCTGAATGTTGGGGCGATGGGTATCGGAAGGAAAAAAGAGGAGAAACGTACCCGGTTTGGCTACGATGTATTTGGCTTTCTTTTCGTTGGGCTGGTAGAAACCTACGTCCTTTTTGGAATCGTATTGCATCACCACCTTGGCACCATTTACCGGTGCGATGCCCATTTTTTCAGCGCCGCGGGCAATGTACTGCAAATCAACCTTTTGACAGTGGGCTTCCCATTTGGTCTGTTCAAACGGACGAACCGAGGGAGCATCTGTGATGGTCAGCGTGACGTTTGTGCTGTCCAAGACATATTTGCCTACCGGAAACGTCGTAGGGTCGTTCTTGGCCAGCCAATTGAAAACCAAATCCCATGCTGCCTTGTTTCGATGGTACTGACGGGCAAAATCCACTACATTGACGGACTTGTCAGCTTTCAAGGTCATATCTCCTGCCCAAGCACCTTTGTTGAACCATTGGGTGGCAGTCTTTTTATTCCAGGCATCACCAGCCTTCTGAGCTGAAACGGACGTTGAAAGTAACAAGGACAGGGCAATCAGCAGGATACCGGATGTAATTCGTTTCATGGCGTTTAGGTATTAAGTTTTTATTCGGGCGCTTCGTAGAATTCAATTTCAACGATGCGCAATTCATCTTTCGGATCCGATTTAACAGGATTGTTTTTATCGAACAGGTCTAAATTCTTATTGGCTTCCACTTCGACGATGGAACCAAACTTGTCTTTTTCGGCACCAGCACCCAACAATTCTATCCGGACCGATTCGGTCGTGACACCTTTTTTCATTGGCAGGGTGATGTAACCGAGGCTTTGGGGAGTCATGCCTTCCCAAAGGACGGTATTGTCCTGCGACAAGACACGAATTTGGTAGGACCGAGTTCTCCAACCGGTGAGTTTCATGCAAATTTCGGATAGTTGAGCGGCACGAACCAAGTCATACTTGATCCAGGCGGAAGAGCGAGCGCTGTTGTTCCTCCATTCCGTTCGTTCATTGTCGTCAATGCTGAAAATGGCTTCCTTCTCATTGGCACCGGCGGTGATATCCATGACAGAAACCGGAATGCGGCTGACCACATACGATGACGTGGTTGGCGTCGCACCACGGTCCAATCGGCCAGGCAAGCTGGCTGAAGGAATCCAGGTGGACAAACCTTTGACCACTTCCACGGGTTGAACGGTAATCGATATGCTGTCCATCTTCAGGTTACCTGAGGTAACTGCAATACGGACGTTACCTGCCTTGCGGGTAGACCGAAGGAGCACACGATTCACGCCACATTCCACTGGCAAATCCTTGGAACCTGAGTAGTTGTCGGGACCCTGGGCGATGCCACCGATGAATTCAACCGGCCCATCAACGTCAAAATGGATCATGTCGTTTGCAAGCGGACAGCGATAACCGTTACCATCCACCACTTCCACTTCAGCCAAAATCATGTCGGAACCATCGGCATGAAAACCGACCGGGCTTTGAATCAGGTTCAATTTCAGAGACTTTGGTGCACCTGCCGTACGAAGTGTATCCTGTGTCTGCACATTATTTTCAGAATCGTAGCTGACCGCTCTGAGTTCGCCCGCTGCGAAGGCAACATTTGGGAACGTGTACCAAAATCGGTTGCTTTGAGTGCCGAATCCAAGACTGTGGTTGTTGAGGAATAATTCAACCTTGTCACCGGTGGAAACCACATAGACGTTTTTATTCTGGCCAAAAGTGTAATTCCAATGACCAACAATGTGTGTGTGGGAAATTTCTGTATCCACCCAACCGTCCCACATCACATAATGGGCCCACCAGGCGTCTTTCTTGATGCGCATCGCATCGACCTTGCCGCTCGTGCGGTAGTTTTCGGCACCGCGGTGATGGGTGTTGGAATCGGAAAAAATGATGCTCACACCACCTGAACTGACGCGTTTGCCAGTACCCGGACGTTCACGCCAGAAGTCGTACCAGCGGGTGACCGCCTCCATGGCAAACATATCCTGATTGTGGTTGTAGGCAGATGCATCGGCACCTCGGTAAAGGGGCCCCTCCCCTTCCTTGTGGTTCGGATAAGACGCTTCATCCCAATATTTGCGGTAAGCCTCATCGCGGGAATATTCCATCGCCCACATCGGAATGTGCGCGCTTTTATTGATGTACAGCATTTCGCCGCCGTATTCCGCAACCTTGCTGTCCAGCATCTCACGACTGCCGATGGCGCGTCCGCCTTTAGGGTCGAATTCGTCGCGGATGGCTTTCATCTGTTTCATATGGTCTTCGCTGACACCCGTATTCCCTGATTCGTAGAAAATTACGCTGGGGTTGTTTCGGTTGTAAACGATGGCGTCCCGCATGGCTTCGGTTCGTTGTTCCCAACGGCGGTCATCCACATCTTTTTCGGAATCGCCGGCAGGCATGGATTCAAGCAAACCAACACGGTCGCACGATTCCACATCCTGTTTCCAGGGGGTGATGTGCATCCAGCGGACCAGGTTGCCATTGCTTTCCACCATCAAGCCGTTGCTGTAATCGCTCAGCCAAGCGGGTACGGACATGCCGACACCAGGCCATTCGTTGGTGGTACGCTGCGCATACCCATGCATTTGGAGCACTCGGTCGTTGAGTTTGATTACGCCATTTGCGAATTCGGTTTTTCGGAAACCGGTCGTGGTTTTCTCCAGGTCGACTACCTTTTTACCTTCCACGATGGCAGTAGTCACTTCGTATAAATAGCCGTACCCCCAGCTCCAGAAATGGACGTTCTTAAGAGTTGCAAAACAAGTGACGACTTTGGTTTCTCCAGGTTGAATCGTTTGTTCATCCGACTGGAACTCGCGGACCATCAGGGCTTCCCTGTCTCTGACAACGACGTTGAGCCGAAGCGTTCTGGGTTTTTTGCTATCGTTCCGTATTTCGGATTCCACGTGCAAGGCGCAGCGTTTGCCACGAATGTCAAAATCAGATGCATAAATATACAATCCTTTGGTTCCCAGGCTATTATATAATGGCAATGTCTGATACAACGAACTGGTGGCATGCAGCCAGACGTTTTTTGGCAGTCCGCCGTAATTGGCGTTGAAGTTGCTGTCGTTCCACTGAAAGGCAGAACCGGTGGAACGTTCCTTATATTTCCAATTATTATCCACCCGAACGGCGATGACATTGGCTTTCTTAGGTCCGAATTGCAGTTTGCCGGTCAGATCGAAACCGAAGGCATTGATGCCATTTTCCTGCAAACCCAGCCGTTTACCGTTCACCCAGACTTCAGCAGCTTGTCTGGCTCCCTCGAATTCAATGAAAACCTTGCCACTTTTCAGATCGGCCGGCAAATAAAAGGTCTTGCGATACCAAACGACCGTATCCGTCAGTTCTTCGATGGAAACTTTGAATGCCTCGGAGCCATTGAAGGCATAGGGTAAATTGACGGATTTCCACAATGCATCGTCGTATTGGGGATTTTTGGCCAAAGAATCGTCGCCGACTTTCAGTTTCCAATCCGGATTGAAATTATAACGGGTACGCTCAAAAGCACTGGTGAATTGCAACAGACTGATGCAGAAAAGGATGAGAAGAAAGAACCTCTTTTTCATGGAATTGCTAAGGATTTTAAGGAAAGCGTCGCACCTCCCAAAAAGGGTGTGCGACGCAAAAATAGGCAAAAATATGGACTCGTGTCCTTATAAGGATTTTTTTATGATCTGTTGAATGTCGCTACCCTGTTCTTTTTTCAATCGAACGAAGTAAATGCCCGGGGCCAATCCGGATACATTCAAGTTGACGGAGGTATTGGATGACACCTGGGTTTCCTGAATCTGGACACCCTTGGCATCCAAAATCTGGAGGCTGGCTTTTCCGGTGAAAGCGCCGGTCTGTACCTGACACTCCTTGTCCACCAACGTAGAGGTGACCTTAAAGCCGTTGTTGTTGGTTTCCCTCAAGGAAGTCACATTTCTGGCAACGATGGTCCCATTCGTGTACAACGTCGTAGTATCCCAATACATGGTGGCACCTATATCCGGCAGAGAAATCGAATCGAAACGGGTTGTTCCGATGGAGGCTGCTGTAAACAAGGGGAATGTAAATCCATCGGTGATCATCAATTGCGAAGGACGGCTGACAGTCAGAATTCCACCAGGGTTGAAGGCTCCGCTCATCACCAGCTTGTCGCAGGTCGCCGAAACGCCACCCAGCACTTTCATCGTGGTGTTCGATTGGGTCAGTAATGTCAGCGAATTGTTGATGGTGATGGTTTTTACATTCGCATTGCCCGGTGTTCCAGGTTGCAGAATGGCTCCTGTGCGTACCGTAACAACCCCGCTGATGGTGGGATTACCATTCAGTGTCGCACCAGATTCCAGCGTCACTCCGCCTCCAATCAAGCCTGTTCCGTTCAGGATGGCTCCGTTCTTGACCAACACGGTTCCGGTTCCGGTTGCACTTCCAGTCGTATTGGCAACGGTCAGCGTTCCTCCATAAACCGTAGTGGTCGAAGAATTCAAATTCGCATTCGTCAGTGTCCATACTCCGGTGCCATATTTATTGACGGTGACTCCGGCTGAAATGATGCCGCTGAAGGTTGCCGATTTGTTGTTTGCACCAATGTTGAAGGTTCCGGAATAGATGGAAGAAGTAGCCGAACCTGCCAAGCTACCAATGCTGGATGTCAGGTTCAAACCCGAAGCAGAGCCTTCAGCATAATGTCCATATGAAACATTGTCACCCAACGTAACGGATGCATTGCCCAGACCATTGGCAGTGCTCATACGGAACTGAGAGCCCGTGATGTAAAGCGATCCAGTAAAGGCAGACCAGTTTCCGGTCATATCACAGCGGACATAAGGCACATTGACTGTCAGCGCACCAGATCCGGTCAAGGTTCCGGCAATCTTGCAACGTTGACCGGCCCATATTTTGGCATTGGCACCAGCCGCAACATTTACCGCATAATTGAACATAGGCACTTGACTGGTGCTGTTGTTGTTGAAAATGGAAACGGATGCATCACCCTGCAATTCGAGTGATGATCCAAGTACACCGAAGGTCGTGTTGTAAGTACCCATGGCGATTGTTCCGGCTTTGACCACCGTTCCGCCCGAATACGTTGTTGGACCTCCGTAGGTGACACTCAATTGACCCACACCTGTCTTAATAAGTTTTCCAGTGCCGGCAATAATACCTTTCAAAACTGCAAAGCTGTTGGCTAGCGGAATATTGATGGTGGCATCTCCAGTAAGCGTTATGCCGCGGTTTGTAGCAGTATTTACATTGTTTACACGAAGCGTGGAATTATTAATCACCAGATTGGAGGCCACAACACCCGCGGCGCCGATGGAACTTGCCAGACCGCCGTCGGCCAGTGCGGAAACTTCCAGCGTTCCGCCATTGACAATGGTGGCGCCGGTGTAATCACTTTTAGCCGTTGTCAAAATCAGCGCAGACGTACCTGTTTTGGTAATGCCACCCGTTCCGCTGATACCGGTTTCACCCTTGAAGGTATAATCGCCCAGACTGTTGTCGACCACGATGGATGCGGGCGACATGTAATCGGTCATGGTGATGGTTTTCGTGGAAGACTCATCGTTAAATAGTAGTTGGTCACCGTTTACGAACGGGGTGGCATCTTCACCGATTTGGAAATTCTCGGTGTTGAAATCCCAGGTTGCCGAAGCAGCACCGGCCCAAACGACACCCGTTTGTGGAGCACGCTGGCCTTTGATGACTAATATCAGGGTATTGTTGCGAACTTTAAGCGCGGTGGACATGCCTTTAAGGCCCATCACCGTGAATTTGGAGGAGTCGCCGGTCAAGGTCCCCGTCCATCGAACCAACGGATATTCCCCGGCAAAGGGCTTTTCTTCGGAAGGCTTGATGTTCAGGTAATTCATGCCGTTCACCGTCAGGTTCCCGTTGATTTGCAAGGTATCCAACTTAATGACCGTATCCGTTGCCAATGTCCCTTTGGATTGAAGGTTCATTTCCAAATATACACTGCCGGGCATGATCAGATTGCTGTTCACCGTGATTTTACCAAAAGGTTTGGTCAACGTACCAGGTGAGAATCTGCCCCCTTCATAATTTAATCCCGGCTGAACCGTAACGCCGTTGATCAACGTGGCATTGCCTGCCAACGTTCCTTTGGCACGGATTTCCGGAACACTGACCAAGCTTCCGTTCAGCTCCAAAGTGCCTTCTGAAATGATGGTTTTACCGGTGTAGGTATGCGAACCATTCAGCACCAGTCGTCCGTTCTGTGATTTCCACAATTCCATATTGCCGGCCAAAACACCGGTGCCACCAAAGGTATAATCCTTATTCAAAGGAGGTTGTGCATAAACAACGGAGGGTTGCAGCGTACCACTCAGACGAACGGTATCCGTATTGGTTCCGGAAATGTCGAACATGACACTTTTCCCATCCACAAAGGGTTGAGCCGTACTTTCATCATAACCGGTGAAGGCGTTGGCCGAATTGTTCCAGGTTGTCCCCGATTTCCATACCAAATCCGTTTTGACGAACGGAGGAAGCGGCGGTTGCGGCATGTCGTAACCCAAATAATAATCGGGGAAAGCGGACTGGTAATACCCTTTGGTGGTGGTCTGTCCGCGATAAGCTGCATCCTGCATCAGGCAATAAAGCCGCACATCCGTGGGATAATCGGTGGTGAAGGCATAAAAACCGTCACAACCGGAGGTGGAATCGTTCACATAATATTTTTTGCGCAAAATCACTTCTTCACGCCAGTCACCGCCAATATCGCCGAAGAATGCAGGGCGACAGCCGTATTCAGCCTGAACGGTCCAATTCATCAAGGAAGCAAATTGAATCAGACGGTTGTTCTGATAGGAACCGTTTCCGGCGTATTTGGTTATCATGGCGTTGGCGCCTGCACCGTCTTTGGCATCCAGTATTTCACGGTCGAGCTCACCGTCCCACCACATGCCTTCCTTAGGCATGTCCACACCACCAATGTAAATGGCATCACCCTTGCAATTGTAAATATTGCCCATGGTGGACCACATTTCGTAGCCTTTGTAGTTTTTATCGATGTCCATGCATTCGCCGCGACCTACATCGCCTACCCCGGCCAAGTACCATTTCTTGATGGCAACTCCGGTTTTGGCGTCGTACAATATCTGACCCAGCAAATCGCTTGCATTCTGCTGAATGGCAAAGGTTTCCAGTCCTGGGCGATCGGGATTGATGTCTCCCACCCGGAAACGGTCTCCGTGCGAGATGAAGGCACTGAACAGCAGACTACCATTGTCATCCAGCGTATAGCCACCTTCCAACATTTCGTCCTTTCCGTCCAAATCAACATCTCCCACGCGAATCATGTGGAATTCCGCAGCCCACTGGTTGTCACGGTTCCAAGTATATTTTTGCTCCCAAGTGGTCGGTTGGCCGTTTACGAATTTATAGCCCCAGGCAGTCACGTAATAAAAATGGGTTCCCCCGGTGGAGCGGCATTTGTATTCCATCACTACGCTGGGATGCACTCCGTCTTGATAGGCTATGCCCATATGGCCGGTCAAACTGCT
>Ga0302205_10000737_pt1 | contig 13158 bp, 7 predicted proteins | sample II_Fen_E1_3_FD_194582 | JGI IMG/M metagenome (GOLD analysis project Ga0302205, IMG submission 194582) | Peat permafrost microbial communities from Stordalen Mire near Abisko, Sweden - II_Fen_E1_3 | ecosystem: Environmental > Terrestrial > Soil > Wetlands > Permafrost | place: Sweden: Abisko...
AGGCAAGATATCGACAAACGCTACAATTTTTACATAGCCTCCAATTTGATATGGAGTCAAATCGAACGAATTATTTCTATAAAAAAATCCTAATCTTCGAAAAAAATAGATTATGGATACTAAATTACAATTTTATACGTTTTGAAAAGTATTCGACCTTAATGAAAGTAACCTACTTTTATTTGATTGAAATCACAATCAAATAAAAGTGCTTATCTTTGCACGCTAATATTTAAATATGGATAAATCTTGACATGAAAATCGCAATTGTACATGATGAACTTGTTAGACGTGGTGGAGCCGAACAAGTCGTTTATATAATGCATCAAGCTTTTCCTGATGCTCCAATTTACACCAGCTGTTACAATCCAGCCTTGACATACGATGGATTTAAGGAGTGTAATATCATAACCAGTTGGTTCTCCAAATTCGTTAAAAGTGAGAGAATGCTTAAAGCGTTGTTCTTTCCTTTCAGTATTTGGGCAATGCACGACTTGAAGATAAAAGGTTACGATGTTGTGCTCATGTCCACTACGACCTGTGCCAAATATGTTAGCATTGAACCTGGCACAAAAGTAATTGCATTTTGTCACTATCCTTTCAGATTGGCCTGGTTCCCAAATTCTTACGAGGCCTATCGATCATCAAAGGGTTTGTTCCGTTGGGCTTTTAATTTTGCGATTTCCCGGATTAAGAAAATCGACCTTAAGGCCTCAAAAAATATTGATTGGTATATTACAAACACACCGCAAATTGTAAAAACCATTCAAAACTGCTACCATCCTGAAAGACCTATTGAAGTGATTCCAGCGTCTATTGCCATGCGGAATTTCTTTGTTGCTGAGAAGCCACGGGAGGATTATTATTTGGTGGTATCAAGGTTGGAGTCGCATAAAAAAGTTGACCTTTCCATCCTGGCTTTCAATAAAATGCCTGACAAGAAACTGATTGTTGTCGGAATGGGTACTGATAAGGAGAAACTTCATAAGATGGCCCATTCGAACATTCAATTTCTAGAGGGATTGAACATGGCCAATATTGCCGATTTGTATGCAAACTGCAAAGCACTTATTTTCCCCCAAGAAGAAGATTTCGGGCTGGTACCCATCGAAGCCAATGCTTCCGGTAGACCCGTTGTTGCTTATGGAAAGGGTGGAGTCACATTCACTATGATTCCATATACGAATGACGCATCGAAAGCTACATCCGTTTTCTTTGATATACAAACTCCGGATGCGATTGTTGAAGCAGTAGCTAAATTTGAAACCCTAACTTTTGACCCATCTTTTATTCGTAATCATGCTGAACAATTCAGTGAAAGCGCCTTTATCGGGAAACTGAGACGTTTTGTCGAAGAGAAGTATTCCGATTCGTCCATAGTTAAGTAATGCCCAAAATCTTAGCTTGATACTTGAATAATGTTTGGAATAAAGAATAGCCGGATTTTACTTTTAGGTGAGACAAGCACCTGCACCGAATTGAAAGAGATGCTTCTAAAAAAGAACTGTGTAATCTTCCAGGATCCAGTTCAACAGTCCTCCTTATATTCTTATTTGGTTGATCAGAATATTCAATTTGTTTTTGCAGATCCCACTTGGGAAAAAATGAAATTGGGTACTGAATCTTTTCGTGACTTATGCTATAGATCAGGGGTTCAGTTATGGATATATCCTTTAAAAAACAACAAGTTGTATAACCAACCTTATAAATCCTTCCTGTTGCCTTCTGAAAAAAAGGGTGCATTATTTTTCAAACGATTGTTTGATGTCATATTCTCCCTTTTTACCATTATTTTCCTATTGTCTTGGTTCGTCCCTATATTAAGTCTCTTGATAAAATTGGAATCCAAGGGGCCCGTCTTTTTCAAACAAAAAAGAACGGGATTGAACAACAGAACATTCAACTGTTACAAGTTCAGAAGCATGGTTGTCAATTCATTCTCCGATACACTTCAAGCCTCCGCTTCCGATTACCGGATCACCCGTTTGGGGCATCTCCTACGTAAAACAAACATCGACGAACTACCACAGTTTTTCAATGTCTTACTTGGGAACATGTCCGTGGTAGGTCCCAGGCCTCATATGTTGAAACATACGGAAGAATATTCCATGAGCATTGATAATTATATGTCAAGGCATCTGATGAAACCCGGAGTAACCGGATTGGCTCAATCATGCGGGATGCACGGTGAAACCGACCAGCTTTGGAAAATGGAGAAGCGGCTTGAATTCGATATTGAATACCTTAAAAAATGGTCCTTCTGGTTGGATCTTAAAATTATTATTTGGACTGTTTTCAAGAAAAAAGATGCTAATTAAATCAACATTTTTATGAAAAAAGTATTTACAACCTTACTTCTACTCCCTTCGCTATTTGCTATTGCTCAGACCAACCTTCAGGTTCATTACGACTTCGGAAAAAACCGCAAGTACGTCACTTCAACCTTGGAAATGTTCAAACCCGATAAGTGGGGGAACACTTTCTTCTTTGTGGATTATGACTTCAATTACGGCGCTGACAAACATCCAAGTATGTCCTATATGGAAATTGCACGTTGCATCAACACGTGGGGTGGTCCTTTCAGCGCACACGTTGAATACAACGGGGGTATTGGCGGATATCCCGGTGGTTCGTATGCCATCAATAATGCGTGGTTGGGCGGTTTGGATTATGGCATGCACAATACCGATTTTTCCAAGACTTTGAATCTGAAAGCACTTTATAAGCACATTGTCGGCAAACAAGAATCCGCACAGTTCACTGCTGTATGGGGTCTCCATTTATTGGATCGTAAAATCAGCCTAACTGGTTTTGCCGATATATGGCTCGAAGACAATACCAATACGGATGGTTCAAAAACAAACTATACGTTCATCAGCGAGCCACAATTTTGGTACAACTTCAACAGCAACATGTCTGCAGGTGGCGAAGTGGAATTGTCCAGCAACTTTGCCGGAAATCATGGATTCATGGTGAATCCTACCTTAGCCCTCAAGTGGAACTTCTAATTCGTTGCAACCATGTTTGAAAAGTTCTATCAACTCAAAGCGCACGGAACGACCGTAAAAACTGAAGTCTTAGCAGGGATCACAACGTTCCTGACCATGGCTTATATCTTGTCCGTAAACCCGAATATCCTATCCGCAGCGGGCATGGACAAGAATGCACTTTTCACTGCAACGGCCGTTGCATCCATTGTAGGTACGTTGGCAATGGCTTTGTTGGCCAAGCTACCTTTTGCACAGGCTCCAGGAATGGGGATGAATGCATTCTTTGCGTTCGCAGTAGTTATCGGAATGGGTTGTTCCTGGGAATTTGCCTTGACCGCCATCTTGTTGGAAGGCCTCATCTTCTTCATTTTGAACACGTTCAACGTTCGGGCAGCCATTGTCGACGCTATACCGAATACGCTGAAAAACGCCATTAGTGCGGGCATCGGCTTATTCATTGCGTTCATCGGCCTGCAGTCTTCGGGCATTGTCGTCAATAACGACGCTACGCTTGTAGGGATCGGCCACATCACTTCAGGGACTGCATTGTTGACGCTGATCGGCTTGGTCATCACCTCCGTATTGCTTATCCGCAAAGTCAAAGGAGCCCTACTCATCGGCATCATTGCCACGGCAGTAATTGGTATTCCGATGGGAATTACCACGTACAGTGGCATCATGGACGTTCCGCCCTCTCCTGCACCCTTGTTCTTCAAGTTTGATTTCTCACAGATCTTTACGTTCAAAATGCTGATCGTGACCTTTACGTTCCTGTTTGTGGACGTATTCGATACGGTAGGAACACTGATTGGTGTTTGTTCCAAAGCTGGCATGCTCGATGCAAACGGACAGATTCCCAATGTGAAGAAAGCGTTTTATGCCGATGCCATTGGCACCACTTCAGGCGCTATTTTTGGAACCAGCGCTGTAACCACCTATGTGGAAAGTGCAGCTGGTGTTGCCGAAGGAGGCCGTACCGGGTTGACCGCTTTGGTCACTGCAGGTTGCTTCGCCCTGGCATTGTTCTTTGCTCCGTTGTTTCTGTCCATTCCCAGTGCAGCCACGGCTCCCATCCTTATTCTGGTAGGGCTGATGATGCTTTCACCGATCAAGGACATTGAACTTGACGATTATGCTGAATCCATACCTGCCTTCATCTGCATCATTGCCATGCCGCTCATGTACAGCATCGCTGAAGGCATTTCCCTCGGATTGATTAGTTACGTGTTGCTCAACATGATAAGTGGCAAGTTTAAAAAGGTTTCCATTGGCATGTATATTCTGGCTATCCTGTTTATTCTGAATTATATTTTCCTGCAATAAACAGCTAACAAATACTGGTAAAGGGTTGTACTCCAATTGGGGTGCAACCCTTTTTTTATGGGATATATGCTCCCCTAATTCTTTTAAATAGCCATATTTGGTGTGAAATGTGAATTAACCCCCTCTTTTTTGGTATTATTACGTATAAGCTTTCAATCACGAACACTTATTTTTGTAATATGACGATTAGTGTGGCATTGCCATCTGGCATTCACCAACTTTAATTTATCTATCGACTATGAAACACACTTGTACCCTAACCCGGGTTCTTTGGATGTTTTTCGGTATTTCGATGCTGGTTTCATGCACCGACAATATGAAAGATTATTACAAAGAACCTGAATGGCTAAAGGGAAGCATTTATCAGGTTTTGGAAGACCGGGGTGAGTATACCCAATTTCTGAAAGGCATTGATTTGGCAGGGTATAAGCCCATGGTCAATGGCAAAAGCATTCTGACAGTGATGGCACCTACCGATGCATCCATGACCACCTACCTGAACGAAAATTACGGTGCAGGAACGACGATTGAGAGCCTTCCAAAAGATGAGTTGAAGAAGCTGATCGGTTTTCACATCATGTATTATGCCTTTGACAGAAAGAAGCTCATCAATTTCAGACCCAACGAAGGCGATGCAGCCACGGACGAGCAAAAGGATCTGAATGCAGGCCTCTACTACAAGCACCGCACCAAGAGTCAGGATACCCTTTCGGTGGAAATCGATACGATTGGTTCATTTGGAGTCGATTCTGCTGCAAAAAAGGTAAGTGTCTATCACCTTGAACGCTTCCTTCCTGTTTTCTCCTATCGGATGTTCAACACCAAACAAATTGATCCCAAATACAACTACGAATATTTTTATCCGAACACTTCCTGGGCGGATAATTCCGGCTTTAATGTTTCCAATGCTGCTGTAGATGAATACTCTGTCATAGCCGACAATGGGTACTTGTATTTGGTGGACAAAGTACTCAAGCCTTTGGAAACCATTTACAAGGAAATTTCCTCCAACCCCCAATATTCCGATTATCAGAAGCTGTATGACAAGTACGGCTATTATTTGAAAGATGTCAACCTGACCTTGAATTACGGTAATGGTATTGATCTTTACCAACACTATTACAACGCCCCGCTGCCAAATATTGCCAGTGAGTGGCCGGTCACCGATTACACCAAAATTGCCGACCTCACACATACCTCCTACAGCGTTTTTGCTCCCAGCAACTCGGCGTTGAGCACCTTTTTCAATGATTACTGGAAAGTTGGCGGGTATGATTCACTTCATCAGGTGAGCCAGAATTCCATCCAATACTTGCTTTTCAACAGTGTTTACTCAGCATCGGTAGTCTTTCCGGAGGAAATAACCAAAGGGACTCTGATTAACAGTTATGGAACCGTCATCAAATTCAATGTGGACGAAGTACCTGTTGAAAACCGGAAAATGTGTGTGAACGGTTCGTTCTACGGATGTGACGTACTGACGCCGCCGGCCATGTTCGGATCGGTCACTGGCCCAGCTTTCCAATACAAGAAATTCAGCTATTTCCTTAAAATGATGACGACGGCGGACCTTGTGCTGACCTTGTGTTCGGATGCGACCAAGTATTTTATGCTGTATCCCACCAACGATGTTATGAATGCTGACGGCATCACCATGACCAACGACATTCTGAAACGTGGTACAACAACCATTGCCAGTTCAGCCCAGCAAAGTTATGTCTACGGGCATGTGGTCAGTTTGGACGGAATCACGGGCACGTACACTTCGCTCCCAACAACTGGGGATCATGTGATGCGTACCCTTTCTCCGGGCATGGTTCTTTATTGGTACATGCATAATGGTAGAATTACCAACAGTGTCAAGTTCAACGATATGCTTACTATACCAACCGCCACCGAGGACGATGTGTTCTGCAATTTGGAAGAACTCAGTTTCCGTAATGGTTGGACGAACGGCAAAAGCTATGCTTACAGCAACAGCAAGAAGAATTTCCTCTTTGAAGGATCGCTGGACAATGCCATTTATGGGTCATTTGTTCCCATGATGATCAACAACAGAAACGATGCAACCAAATTGTACTATGGTTTTGTGCAATTGCTTGACAAGTCGGGCATGCTGGATATTGAAACACAGTCCATCAATGCGATGTTGGAAAGTTGCCTGATGTTCCTGCCGACGACAGATGCGCTGAAACAAGCCATCATTGAAGATAAAACGGTGAACAAAATCCCTGGATTGTCCACGACCAATTCAGCCGTAACAGATGCCAATTTCTTTGCCAATTGCCAGGTAACCAATGCCGACTCCTTGCAATATTACCTCAAACAATACTTTATCCCTCAAAGTACGGCGGTCATCTCCAATTATCCGTATGTCGGTTGGAATGAGACGACTCCCGGTGGTTTGATGACGCTGCAAGCATACGATGTGTACAGCCCTGACGGAAAAGTTACGACCATCACCACCAAGATGAATGTGACGGATGATGGCAGCAAACTAAGCGTTCAGTCGATGACCAATGAAGGTGTTCTGAAAGGATCAAAAGTGGATGTCATCAATACTTTTCATTATTTCCCCTTCATCTTCAAGGATGGTTGTGTTCATTTCATAAATGGGATTCTTTAAGGACTGTAAGAAAAATCGATGCTATGAATAGAAAGATAGTTGGTTTAATGATTTTCATGATTCTGCTCGGGTCGCAGGTGCTTCAGGCGCAGGGCGTCCGTTATATTAAGGGGAAGGTTTATGAAATCATCAACAATAAGAAAGAGCCCAGCACTGGTGTCAATGTGGTGATTTCGACCGAACAAAATCGTTTGCTGATTGGTACTGTCACCAACATCATGGGGGAATATTCTCTGAAAGTGCCTGCCGACGGTGCCTACAAAGTTGTTTTTTCATTTATCGGGATGAAACCCCAGTCGTTTAGGTACACTGGTCAAACCGAGTTGAATGTGACGATGCAGGAAGATGCTCATTCACTCAATGATGTGGTCATTACGAAGCAACGACAGGAAAAGAGCGAAATGGGTATTACGATGCGTGAACAGACTTCTGCCACTCAAAAAATCAATATGGATGATGTGGTGAAGAATTTGCCGGTTTCTTCCGTTGAAGAAGCTCTGCAGGGACGTCTCGCCGGTGTGGACATCATCGCCAGCGGTGACCCGGGAGCCAAGAGTTCCATCCGTATTCGTGGTACTGCTACGTTGAATTCGAATTCAGACCCGCTTATCGTCATCAACGGCGTTCCTTATAAGACCAACATCGACGACTCTTTCAACTTTTCGACGGCCAATCAGGAGGATTATGCCGACATGCTGAACATCAACCCGTACGACATCGAAACCATTGAGGTTCTGAAAGATGCGGCATCTACTGCTGTTTATGGGACAAGCGGGGCCAACGGTGTGCTGTTGATCACCACCAAAAAAGGAGTCAAAGGAAATACGCATTTCACGCTTTCTTCCAAGGAAACGGCCAAGATTGAGCCTGCAGCCATTCCAATGCTGAATGGGGACCAATACGTGGCCTTCGTTCAGGATGCCATCTGGAATACGGCAAATGCACAGGGTATAGCCAATTCAGCAGGGTATCTCAAACTGCTTTTCGATACGCCGGAAATCAATTACAATCCGGGCTGGCGTTATTTTGACGAATACAACACCAATACCGACTGGCTTTCGTATGTAAAGCAGAATGCCATCATCACGGACAACAGCTTTTCCATGTCAGGTGGTGGAGACAAGGCAACTTACCGTTTTTCTCTTTCACAGATGGACGAAGGGGGCACGACTGTTGGCACGGATTTAAAGCGTATTACGACCAGTTTGAACATCGGGTACAGTTTTTCGGACAAACTGAAGGTGAATGCAGACTTCTCCTATTCCGATGCAGATAAAAAGGCGCCTTGGACTGGCAACGTTCGTGCAGAGGCGCTCAGTAAAATGCCGAACAAGAGTCCGTTCTGGATTGATAATGTTACTGGCCTGGCTACCGACAACTATTTTACCAGACAAAACAGTCAGGAATTTCAGGGTGCCTTTGATGGTTCTTCCAACTTCCATCCCATCATCATGGCTAACGAAAGCTATAACAATACCAGGCAAAAGGAGGAAAACATGACTTTCCAACTGAACTACGACATTTTGACGGGTTTCACGTATGTGGGTTATGTTTCCATGAAGTTCAATACCGTCAAATACCGTACGTTCCTTCCACAGTCGGCAACCGATGTGACCATTGACAACACTTATGCCAACTTGAGTTCAGATGGTTATTCCAACAATCTTGCCCTTCAGACCGAGAACAAGTTGATGTATCGCAAGAACTGGAATCTGGTGCACAACATCGTAGCCACCACACTCTGGCGCACTTCTCAATCGGTGAGTTCCAACTATTCAACGGAAATCTACGGAGCGTCTTCTGCCGGGATGTCCGATCCTTCAACGGGTGGCTCCATCCGAAGTCTGGGATCGAGCAATTCCGAAGTCAGAACCTTGTCTGGCATCGGCAATTTCAATTACACCTTTATGAACCGCTATATTCTGAATGGCACGGTCAACTACGAAGGCAAGTCAAGTCTGGGGAAAGCCCACCGCTGGGGTCTTTTCCCTTCCGTAGGTTTAGCATGGCATGCACAGGAAGAAAATTTTCTGAAAGATGTGAAATGGCTTGATCAGTTGAAGTTCCGTACCAGTATCGGCCAAAGCGGTCAGGCACCAAGTGGAACCGCACCCTATGTCGGAACGTATTCCTCCATCGGACAATACGTTACGAATGAAGCCATTGCTCCGTCTTCCATGCAACTCAACAAACTGAAATGGGAGAGTTCCACTGAAGCGGATCTTGGTGTTGATCTGGGCTTGTTCAACAACAAGCTGACCATGACCTTTGACTATTATTACAAATACACGAATGATTTGCTGCAAACAAGCGTTTCTATTCCGTCATCTACGGGTTACAATGGCCAGGGAAACAAGATTTCATATTTCAATTCCGGTGCTTTGAGCAACCGCGGTTGGGAGTATCGCATTGATTATGAGGTTTTCAAGAACGACGATTGGATTATCAGCACCAACTTCAACATCAATCGCAACATCAACACGATTGAGTCGCTGCCGGAAAATCTTCAAGAGAATACTTACAGCCTTAAAAATGGAGCCTATGCCCAGAAACTGATCACAGGCACGCCGGTCGGTTCCTTCTTTGGGTATAAATATGCCGGCGTCTATCAAAATACCGAAGAAACCTATGCCCGGGATGCGGATGGCAACATCATGGTCAACCTTTTTGACGATCCCATCGTGATGAAAAACGGCAGATTCACCTGTTATCCGGGTGATGCCAAATACGTCGACCTCAACAACGACGGTATCATCAATGAAAAGGACATTATTTACATAGGCAATAGCATGCCTTTGGTTACCGGGGGGGGCGGTTTCAATTTCAAGTATAGGAACTTGTCGGTAACCACCTTCTTCCATTACCGTTTGGGTCAAAAAATCATCAACAAGGCGCGTATGGACAGTGAGTCCATGTACGGAACCGACAACCAGAGTACGGCCGTGCTCCGCCGTTGGAGAAACGAAGGTGACGACACAAACATCCCTAGAGCCTTGTGGGGTTACGGCCTCAACTATCTCGGTTCCGACCGCTTCGTGGAAGATTGCTCTTTCCTACGTCTGAAAACGCTGTCCGTAAGTTACAATGTACCAAAGAAAATATGCAAAAAGTTGTATACCAACAGTATAAATATTTTCCTGACCGGATATGATATCTTTACCTGGACGAAGTATACCGGCCAGGATCCTGAAGTTTCGCTGCCAAACGGCATTACGGATTTGGCCTACGACAATTCACAAACTCCCAGAAGCAAACGTTATGCCGCAGGTATTACGGTTAACTTTTAAATCGAGCATTATGAAATCAATCAAACATATTCTCCTTACAACGCTTCTGGTGGTTGCATTTTCCTCCTGCAGCGGTTGGCTCGAAGTTACGCCCCAAGACAAACAGACAAGCGATGCTTACTGGACTTCTCAGGAAGACGTCGATGCCGTGCTCACCTCCGGGTATTTGTACCTGCGCAACATCACCGTCAATAACCTAATCCCACTTGGTGAGCTGCGCGGCGGTTCCATCTTCAGCATCACTTCCAACAAACTCCAGAGTTTTCAGGTGAAGCCGACGGATGAATCCATTTGCAACTGGGGCCCGTTTTACCAGATCATCAACATTGCCAATGTGGTTCTGGCTGATGCTCACAAGGCTCAGTTGAAAGATGACACGTACGAGGATGAAGAACTGAAAGCGCATTATTGTGAAGCGTATTTCCTCAGAGCGCTGAGTTACTTCTATCTGGTCCGGAACTGGGGTAGAGTCCCTTTAATCACTACCGCCTATGAAGATGACTCACATTCCTATCATGTCCCCCAATCTTCGGATACGCTCGTCATCAAACAAATCAAGGACGACATTTTGAAAGCATTGGCTACCGGAGCTGCCAAAGAGACCTACAATACTACTTGGGAAACCAAAGGCCGCGCCACCAAATGGGCCTTGTATGCACTGATGGCAGATGTTTGCCTCTGGTCCGAAGATTATGCCGAAGCCGAGAAGTTCTGCAATTTCCTGATTCATCCGACCTCTGGAAATGCACCAGCATTGATGACCACGCCGACTCATGCCAAGTGGTTCTCCATGTTCAATCCTGGAAACAGCAATGAATCCATTTTCGAATTGCAGTGGGAATATCAGGAAAATCAGACGAATACGCTGCCCATCCTTTTTGACAATCTCAACACCAACAAGAAATACCAGCTTTCTTACCAATTGCTCATGGAATTCAATTCAGAATATTCCTACACGGTGGAAGAACAACTGGAAGCCGTTCGGAGTATGTTCGGAGGCTATTATACCGACGACGCTTTGACTTGGGAATCGGCCACCAAGGGGTATGTTTGGAAATATTGTGGCTCACAAACCCTGTCCGACAAACGCACGGCCACCTATTACGACCCCAACTTCATCATCTATCGCATGGCTGAAATCTATCTGATGAAGGCCGAAGCGCTGGTGCTGAAAAGCGATTCCAAAGCAGATTGGCAAACAGCCGTAGACTTGATCAACGACATCCGTAGGCGTTCCAACCTGGAAGAAAGAGTTTTCACGGACGATCTCAAGGAAGAAGACCTGTTGAAAATGATTCTGTATGAACGCCGTATGGAACTGGTGGGTGAAGGGAAATGTTGGTACGACTTGCTTCGCTTTGGCAGACGAAACCACAACAAGTACAAGACCACTTTCTTGGTTGATAATGTGACCCTATATAACAAACAGGCCGGTGAATCCTGGTTAATCTCTGTTTTGAGCAATGACGATGCACTTTACCTCCCGGTCAGTGAATCCGAATTGAAAGCAAACAACCTGTTAGTTCAAAACCCCTATTATTATTGATGCCATTATGAGAAAGTTATTTTTTACACTTCCCATATTGCTGTTTGTACTATCAGCTTGCAGTGACCCCTTCCTGAACCAGACGTATATTGAAAAGACGAATGCGGATTTGGAATTGACCAATGCCTCCTTCCTGAAAAAGAATGCAGCGGACTTTTCGATGTGGATCGAGCTTTTGAAATACGCCGACATGTACAATGCGCTGAACGACGCCAGCACCACTTCCACCGTATTTGCTCCGAACAACGAAGCCATGACCGCTTTTCTGGAATGGAAAGGAGTGACTTCCGTCACTGAGCTTAGCAAGAAATATGCGAAATATGTGGCCCAGGTGCACATCCTTAATTATGATTTGGGCGAATCGTCCTTCATTACGTATGTGGACGGAGGTAGTATCCCAATACCGACCATCTTCGGAACCTACCTGAGTACCTCCTATGGTTATGTGAACAAAAACGTGGATGACGCTGAACTGGCTAATTCCAAAATACAGGATTCGCTCCGCATCTATTTAAACAACCAGGCCAGTGTAACAGCGCTTGCCCGCACGACTTCCAATGGAGAGGTTTATACATTGGGCGGTGTCATACATCCACTGTCAGAAACCATCCTGGAAGTGCTTCAAACCTATAAAGAATATTCCATCTTCGTAGAAGCCATTGAAAAAACCGGGTACGACAAGGTTATTTCCCAATATGCCGACACTACCTATAATTTGGATGGCAGTTTTTCAGTGAACGATGTTCGTTTTACCTGTTTCGCAGTGCCTGACACCATCTACAAACAAGCGAATATCAATACTCTGGACGATTTGAAAAGCTATTTGAATGCTGGAACCAACTATACGGATTCCACCAATGCGCTGAATCAATACATAGCCTATCATTTTCTCGGCAAGAGCTATACCAAAGCAGAACTTTTCACTTTCCAGGAAGCGGGTCAAGTCATTTTGTTTGATACCAAACTGAACAGTCAGGTTGTCACTGCGGAACACAAAAATGGAGCCGATCTCATCAATGGCGTTGTAGGGATCACAAGAAGTGGCATTCAGGCACGCAATGGCTTAATCCATAAAGTAGACAACATCATGCCTGTGTATGAACCGAGCCCTGTGGCCGTGCGCTGGGACCTTTGCAATTATTCAGACATTCAATCTTTTGTAAATGCTTACGGCGCCTCAAAAAACAAAGGAGACATTTTCTCCAACGCCCTGACCTCGACCGAAATCCAGATCGATCTGAGCAAAGACCTTCGGGAAGGCAATATGGGGTCCATCTCCTCCTTCGCATATAAGGCCAACGTTGCCAAGTCACCTTATGGAACCTATCGTAAAATCGGGTTCTTCAAATGCAGTTGGGCGGCATCCACCACCCCACTCGTCAATAA
>Ga0302205_10000739_pt1 | contig 13151 bp, 5 predicted proteins | sample II_Fen_E1_3_FD_194582 | JGI IMG/M metagenome (GOLD analysis project Ga0302205, IMG submission 194582) | Peat permafrost microbial communities from Stordalen Mire near Abisko, Sweden - II_Fen_E1_3 | ecosystem: Environmental > Terrestrial > Soil > Wetlands > Permafrost | place: Sweden: Abisko...
TAAAACGATTGTTGCTTATTAATTGCTATTCTTTGACCTAAAATCAAACCATCCGTTCTTTTTTAAGTCTTATTTTTGTAGCTTCATGAACTGAATATTTTATCCGATAATCCTAAATCCTTGCCATGAAAAAAGCAATCTTTTCTGCGACTTTTCTCTGTCTGAGCGTTTTTCTGTCCGCCCAAAGCGACGAATGGAAGAATCCTGAAATCAATCAGGTGAACCGTGCTCCCATGCACAGCCACTATTTCGCCTACGAAAATGAGGCAGCCGCCACTGTCGGCATTCCTGAGAAATCCGCCAATTACATGAGTCTGAACGGTACTTGGAACTTTTATTGGGTCAAAGATGCGTTCAACCGTCCCATGGACTTCTTCAAAACCACTTTTGACGATAAAAGCTGGGCTACGATCCAGGTTCCCGGCATTTGGGAACATTATGGTTATGGTGACCTTCAATATGTTAACGCGGGCTATCCCTGGCGGAACCAATTCAATAGCAATCCCCCGAATTTCCCGGAAGTGAACAACCACGTGGGTTCCTACCGCCGTGAAATAAACCTTCCTGCTAACTGGAAAGGCAAAACGGTGCTGGCTCATTTTGGCTCGGTTACTTCCGACATGTACCTGTGGGTGAACGGCAAGTTCGTCGGATACAGCGAAGATAGCAAGCTGGAGGCTGAATTCGACCTGACCAAATACCTCGTTCCCGGCAAGAACCTGATTGCTTTTCAGGTGTTCAGATGGTGCGACGGCACGTATCTGGAAGACCAGGATTTTTTCCGTTTGAGCGGTGTTGCCAGAGATTGTTACCTCTACGCCAGAAACGCTTCGAACGTGGCCGATCTTCGTGCCACGCCCGATTTGGACGCCCAATATAAGGATGCCACGTTGAAAGTGGATGTTCAGCTGACTAAAAATGCACAGGCAGACCTGATTCTTTATGATGCCAAAGGTCAGGAAGTTGTCAAAACCAGCGTGAAGGGTTCAGGCAAGCTTTCAGCCACCTTGAATGTGATCAATCCCGCCAAATGGACGGCAGAAACGCCGAATCTCTATACCTTGAAAGCGGTTCTGAAAGAAGGTGCAAACGTACTGGAAGTCATACCCGTCAAAGTAGGTTTCCGCAAAATCGAAATCAAGAATGCCCAATTGCTGATTAACGGCAAACCCATCCTGATCAAGGGCGTGAACCGTCATGAAATGGATCCGGATCGCGGATATTATTTGTCCAAAGAACGCATGATCCAGGACATCAAAATCATGAAAGAATTCAACATCAACGCCGTTCGCACCTGCCACTACCCGGACGACAATTTCTGGTACGACCTCTGCGACCAATATGGTATCTATATGGTGGCTGAAGCCAACGTCGAGTCCCACGGGATGGGTTACGGCGACCGCACCCTGGCCAAAAACCCGCAATACAAAGTGGCGCACATGGAACGAAACCAGCGCAATGTCCAACGCAATTTCAACCACCCGGCCATCATCATCTGGTCGCTTGGCAACGAAGCCGGTTTCGGCCCCAATTTCGAACAATGCTACACCTGGATCAAAGCCGAGGACACTTCCCGTCCGGTTCAGTACGAACAAGCCAGACAGAATGAATTCACGGACATTTTCTGTCCGATGTATTACGATTACAACAACTGTGAGAAATACGCCAAGAGCGATGCCAAAAAGCCGCTGATCCAATGCGAATATTCCCATTCCATGGGCAACTCAGACGGTGGTTTCAAGGAATATTGGGATTTAACACGCAAATATCCGAAATTTCAGGGTGGTTTCATCTGGGATTTCGTAGACCAGTCACAACGCATCAAAAATGCCAATGGCATTGAAATCTACGGCTACGGCGGTGACTTCAACAAATACGACGCCAACGACAACAACTTTGTGGACAACGGTCTGATCAGCCCTGATCGCGTGCCCAATCCGCATATGTACGAAGTGGGCCATTTCTACCAGAACATTTGGGCTACACCCATCGATGTTCAGAAAGGAACCATCACGGTTTACAACGAAAACTTCTTCCGCGATTTGTCCGCATATACCATGGAATGGCAGTTGCTGGCCGACGGAGAACCCGTGCAGGCAGGTGTGGTTTCCGATCTGAAAGTAAATGCTCACGACAGCGTGGCCGTGCAACTTCCCTACGATATCAGCACCGTTTGCCCGAGCAAGGAGTTGATGCTGAACATTTCATTCAAGCTGAAATCGGCTGAAAACCTGCTTCCGGCAGGATTCAAAGTGGCCGCCAACCAGTTGACCGTTCGTCCTGCCACTTTCCAGGCATTGGAACTGAAGAACTGCGAGCCCAGCAATGTGGTAATTCCACAACCCACCATTCAGGACAACGATTACCATTTCCTGCAGGTGAACGGCGATAATTTTGCCATCGAATTCAACAAATGGAGCGGATATCTCACCAAATACAAAGTCAACGGCGTGGATCTGATGAAGGAAGGTTCCGAATTGACACCGAACTTCTGGCGCGCTCCGACGGACAACGACATGGGTGCAAGCTTGCAACGTCGTTTCGCTGTTTGGAACAATCCGGAAATCAAACTGGTCAAATTGGATAAAACCATTGAAAACGGTCAGGCTGTGGTAAAGGCTGAATACGATATCAAAGCTGTTACAGGCAAGTTGTTCCTGACGTATAAGATCAGCAATACCGGATCCATTCTGGTGACCCAACAACTGGTTGCCTCCAAGGACGCCAAGGTGGCAGAAATGTTCCGATTCGGAATGCGTTTGCAAATGCCTTACAATTTTGATATTTCCGATTATTATGGTCGTGGACCCATCGAAAACTATGCAGACAGGAATCACGTCACCGATTTGGGACTCTATAAACAGACTGCTGATGAACAGTTCTATCCCTACATCCGTCCCCAGGAAACCGGCAATAAGACCGACATCCGTTGGTGGAAACAGGTCAATACCGCCGGCAGAGGCCTTTTGATACGCTCCGAAGCCCCACTTTCCATGTCGGCGCTCCATTATACGATGGAATCGCTGGATGACGGCTGGGACAAAGATCAACGCCACTCACCGGAAGTACCGAAGTCCGATGCCACCAATTTGTGCATCGACCAGGTTCAAATGGGTTTGGGCTGTGTAAACAGTTGGGGTGCATGGCCGCGTCCGGAATACCGCCTGCCGTACAAGGATTATTCGTTCAGCTTCCTGCTGTCACCGCGATAAGACCTTATTGTAAAATGTCCATCGTTTCCAGTATGCCAATAGGCTGCAGGAAACGATGGATTTTTTTATGATGGGGTAAACCTTTTGGCTGCTTTTTCATCCAATTGTCTATTGGGTATGTTGCTGTTATTGCCTAACTTTGAACCCTTAAAAACTGCGCCTTAGTGATGAAAAAGACAACCTTTGCTTTGTTTTTCCTCCTGTTTCTTTCTGTTTTTACCTGTGGTAATGCTTTTTGTAGCGAACAGATTTCGTTGGACGGAACCTGGCAGTTTCAAATAGACCGCAACGATGAAGGCGTTCGAGCTGGTTGGTTTTCTAAAACCCTTCCAGAAACCATTCAGTTGCCCGGTTCCATGGCTGAAAACCTCAAAGGAGACATACCAGGACTGAAAACGCAATGGACAGGCAGTTTGTACGACAGTTCCTTTTATTTCAATCCGGCTTTTGCCAAATACCGCCAGGAAGGCAAGGTTAAATTTCCGTTTTTCCTGACGCCAGACCGTCATTATATAGGTGTGGCCTGGTACCGCAAGGATGTGGTCATTCCCAAAACATGGAACGGCAACCGCATCACCCTTTTTCTGGAACGTCCGCACACCATCACCCGCGTTTGGGTGGACAATGTGGAATTGGGCAAGGACTCCACCTATTGTGTTCCGCAGCTATTTGATTTGACTTCAGCCCTCAAACCTGGCAAACATTCCATTTCACTGCGCATCGACAACAGTATTGGTGCGGTAAACGTCGGACCCGATTCACACAGCGTGACCGACCAGACACAAGGCAACTGGAACGGTGTGGTGGGAAAGATGTTGTTGAATGCTGGTTCCAAAATCTATTTCGACGACGTGCAGGTTTTTCCGAATTTGACTGAAAAGAAAGCAGTCATCAAGGTTAAAATTGACAATGCTTCCGGAAAAGTGTTCAAAGGAATACTGCGCTTCGGTGCCAAAAGTTTCAATTCCTCAACGACTAATGAAACCGCCCTGCTGGAACAGGCGGTAAACCTTCCCAAAGGCCTTTCTGCAGTGGAACTGACATTGCCCATGGGCGATGGCATGCTGACCTGGAGTGAATTCAATCCGGCTTTGTACAAGCTCGGTGTCGAACTGATTGCAGCCGACAAAACGGTTGATGCAAAGACCCTGAACTTTGGTATGCGTGAAATCACGATTCAAGGAAAATGGTTTTATGTCAACGGTCGAAAAACCCAATTACGAGGCACGGTCGAAAACTGTGATTTCCCGTTGACGGGTTATGCCCCCATGGATGTGGCTTCCTGGGAGCGGGTGTTCCGAATTGCGAAGAGATATGGTTTGAACCACATGAGGTTCCATTCGTTTTGCCCGCCCGAAGCCGCTTTTGAAGCCGCCGACCTGGTCGGTTTCTATCTGCAACCGGAAGGGCCGAGTTGGCCAAACCACGGTTCCTCGCTGGGAGATGGCAAGCCGATTGACCAGTTCCTGATGGATGAAACCATCCGCATGTCCAAAGAATACGGCAATCATCCATCTTTCGCCATGATGGCGGTAGGTAACGAGCCCCGAGGCCGCTGGGTGCCTTGGGTGACCAAATTTGTGATGTATTGGAAGAAGACCGACAGCCGCAGGGTGTATACCGGCGCTTCCGTCGGAGGTGGCTGGGCTTGGCAACCGGGCAATCAATACCACGTAAAAGCCGGAGCCCGTGGTCTGGATTGGGATCGCAACATACCCGAATCCAATTCCGATTTCCGCAGCAAGATCGATACCGTTTCCGTGCCATTCGTCTCCCACGAAACCGGTCAATGGTGCGTTTTCCCGAATTTCGATGAAATCAAGAAATACACGGGTGTGAACAAAGCCCTCAATATGGAGCTGTTCCAGGAAGACCTGGCCGACCACGACATGGGCGGAATGGGTCGCGATTTCATGATGGCTTCCGGCAAATTGCAGGTGCTTTCGTACAAACACGATATTGAAAAGAACCTGCGCACGCCGGATTACGCCGGATACGAACTGTTGGCACTGAATGACTACTCGGGTCAGGGAACAGCCTTGGTGGGTGTTCTGGACGTTTTTTGGGATGAAAAAGGCTATTGCACCGACCGTGATTTCCGCCAGTTCTGTGGTCCTGTCGTGCCCCTTATCCGCACTTCCAAATTCGTTTGGCAAACAAATGAACACCTTACTGCCACGGCTGAACTATCCTATTTTGGTGCTGCCGAGAAGCAAGCGATCAAACCGAACTGGGTGCTTAAAAACAATCTTGGAGTTGTGGTTGCTCAAGGAAAACTGACCGAACAGACCGTGGAAGCCGGATTGAACATCCCGCTGGGTTCCATCGACATCGATTTGAGTATTGTTCAAAAAGCTGGAAAATATACCTTGGAAGTGGCTACCAACACCTGCGAAGGGCTGAACAGTTGGAATTTCTACATCTATCCTGCCTCTACGGCCAATGTGGATGTTGCATCGCTTGTTGCTAACAATAACATTTATGTTGCTACTTGTTGGAACGACACGGTTGCCAATCGTTTGGCAGCAGGCAAGGATGTGCTGATACTGGGCGCAGGCAAGATCACTTATGGCAAGGAAGTCGTTCAGACGTTGGCACCCATCTTCTGGAATACTTCCTGGTTCAAGATGCGTCCGCCGCATACCACCGGAATTCTGGTCAATCCCAATCAACCCATATTCAAGGATTTCCCCACCGATTCCTATGCCGACCTGCAATGGTGGGAAATTGTTAACAAGGCACAAGTGATGCAATTCACGGATTTCCCCAAAGGGTTTCAACCGCTCATTCAATCCATTGACACCTGGTTTGTGAACCGAAAGATCGGGATGTTGTTCGAAGCGAAAGTCGGGCAGGGGAGACTCATCGTCTGCAGTGCCGATTTGCAAAACAACCTCAAAAACAGACCCGTGGCCAGGCAATTGCTCATCAGCATTGTCAACTATATGAATTCCAATAAGTTTCGTCCAGAATTTACGGTGGAGGCAGCGCGCATCAGCGACCTTTTCACCAAAGTTGCCGGCGGCGTGAACATGTACACCAAGGATTCTCCCGATGAACTGAAACCGAAACTGAATGCAACCCCAAACAAATAAGACCATGCGAATCAAGACGATTTTTGCAGGCTTGGCCCTGATGTTGTCCTTAGCTTGCTCGGTTTCTGCCGCCAATACGGCTTGGCCCGAAATCCGTACCGAAAACAAGCCCGGCGTTCGCTGGTGGTGGATGGGCAGTGCGGTTGATTCAACAAATCTGACCTGGAACCTGGAACAATTGTCACAGGCTGGCATCGGCAGTGTGGAAATCACACCGATTTACGGCGTACAGGGCAATGACGCCCATGAAATCGATTATCTTTCACCCAAATGGATGCAGATGCTCAAGTTCACGCAATTGGAAGCCAAACGGCTGAACATGCAGGTGGACATGAACGGAGCTACAGGTTGGCCTTTCGGCGGTCCTCAGATCGATGCCGAACACGCCGCCACCAAACAATTCATCCAGCGCTATCCGGTCAAAGCGTTGCCCGGTGGCAAAGCTAAAATGCAAACATTGGTGATTCAGGCGGAAGATCTGAAACAACGTCCGGTTTCGAAACTCTTGTCCATCTTGTTTGTCGGTGCCGACGGTGCACGCGAACGATTGCCGCTTAACTTACTAAAGGACAGCCTGCTGACCTTTAATGTCGCTCAGGATGGTGAATTTTTCGTTCTTTTCTCGGGCAAAACGCTTCAACAGGTTAAAAGAGCTGCCCCTGGCGGTCAAGGTCTGGTCATGGACCATTTGTCCAAAGATGCACTGAATGTTTTTCTGAAACGCTACGATGAGGCTTTCAAATCCAGCGGAGCCGCTTGGCCGCATGCCTTTTTCAACGATTCATACGAAGTCTACGGTGCTGATTGGTCCGAGAATTTCCTGAATGAGTTCAAAACGAGACGTGGCTACGATTTGGCCGATTATCTACCCGAATTCCTCGGCATCGGCGATCCCATCGTTGTTTCCAGAGTGGTTTGCGATTACCGTGAAACCATTTCGGGCATGTTGCTGTACAATTTCACCATACCTTGGACCGAATGGGCACACGCCCGCGGTTCGCTCACCCGCAACCAGGCACACGGTTCACCAGGTCAGTTGCTGGATCTCTACGCTGCCATGGATATACCTGAATGTGAGTCTTTTGGCCAAAACAAATACGACATTCCCGGGTTGCGTGTGGATGCCCGCTACAAGGAAAGTGATTCCAATCCGGTCACCCTCAAGTTTGCATCTTCGGCAGCGCATGTGGCAGGAAAACCTTACACTTCCTGCGAAAGCATGACTTGGCTGACCGAACATTTCCGCACCTCGCTTTCTCAGATCAAACCCGAGATCGACCAGTTGTTCCTAAACGGCATCAACCGCGTTTTCTACCACGGCTCACCCTATACGCCGAAGGAAGCAGCCTGGCCGGGTTGGATGTTTTATGCATCCATCCAGGTGAATCCGAACAATACCATTTTCCGCGACATGATAGGTCTGAACGACTATGCCGCCCGAATTCAGTCCTTCCTGCAGTCTGGCAGTCCGGACAATGAAGTGTTGGTCTATCTGCCCATTTACGACATCTGGCAGAATTACCGCAAGAGCAATTATGTGACCTTCGACATTCATAAGATTTCAGAAAAATTGCCCTATTTTCAGACCATGGTTTATAAAATCCGCGAAATGGGCTATGACCTCGATTTCGTTTCCGACAGCCAACTTCAGAAGTCCGTTGTTGCAGGGAATAGGGTTCAGACACCGGGAGGAAAGTATAAGATCATCATCGTACCCGATTGTACGTTCATGCCGGTGGAAACCATGCAGAAACTGGTGCAAATGACCAAGGAAGGTGCAACAGTGGCATTTCTGAACCGTTTGCCGGACGATGTGCCAGGATTGAACCGGGTTTCAGATCGCAAGCAACAACTTCAGAACGCGCTGTCCCAATACCAGCTTACCCCGAAGATTTCGGATTATTCCGGAAAACCCTTCGAGAATGGTTGGGTCATGTATGGAACCAACCTTCAGAACATGTTGGAAAATGCGCCTGGCCGTTGCAAATGTGAATCCATCACGAAGGAATTTGGTGCATCGTTCATCCGTCGCTCCATGGAGGATGGTTCGGTCTATTTCTTTTCACAGCTCACCAACAAGGAGATCGACAATTGGGTTCCTATTGCCACCACTGCCAAATCGGCGATGATTTTCAATCCCTTGACTGGTGAAAAGGGCAAGGCGCGACTTCGGTCGGTGAATGGTCAGACACAGGTTTACTTGCAACTGAAAGCAGGACAATCCCTGATTTTGCGCACCTACGACAAGGAAGTGATTCCGGATGCCGAATATCCTGTTATTGAGAGCAAACAGATTGATGCCCTGACACAATTCCTGAAAGGGGAATGGAACTTCCAATTCACCCAAGGTTCACCGGCCATCTCCGGAACCTTTATTATGAAGGATGAACCCGTTTCTTGGACAACGCTAAAAGCCGACAGTGCCACCGTTTATATGGGAACCGGCCGATACAGCCTGAAATTCAAGATGCCCAAAAATCCGGCAGACGATTGGATGCTCGATTTCGGTACCATCAATGAAAGTGCCAGGATCTTCATCAACGGACAGCAAGCAGGTATTTGCTGGAGTGTTCCGTTCACCCTGAAAGTCGGTTCGCTGCTCAAACCCGGTAAAGTGAACACCATCGACATCGATGTGACCAACCTGCCTGCCAACCGCATTGCCGATTACGACCGTAGGGGCGTGAACTGGCGCATATTCAAGGAAATCAACTTTGTGGATGTGCTGTACCAAAAAACCACCTACGGCGATTGGCCGGTCATGCCTTCTGGCCTGACGCAGGTACCCCGCTTGATTCCTTTGTATCTGAAATCTGAATAACCTAACCATAAACCTATGAGAAAATTGATGATTGCAGGCGCAGCAGTGCTGTTCAGCCTTTCGGTATTGGGGCAGACGACCCTCAATATCCAGACAAAAAAATCCACGGTTGCCGTGAATCCCGACATGTACGGCATCTTCTTCGAAGACATCAACTTTGGTGCCGACGGTGGATTGTATGCCGAACTGGTCAAGAACCGTTCCTTCGATTTCCCCCAAAGCCTGATGGGTTGGAACACTTTTGGAAATGTAACGGTTGAAAGCGTTGGCGGACCGTTTCCTAAAAATCCGAATTACGTCCGTCTTTTAAAATCCAGCCATCCTGAAAAGTATACTGGTCTGGAAAACGAAGGCTTCCGTGGCATGGGTTTCGCCAAAGGTGCCGGCTATCGTTTTTCAGTCTACGCCAGAGCAACGAGCGGTGAACAAAAGATTCGTGCCGAACTCATTGACGACCAGAATGAAATCATCGACAAGAAAGTCGTGGTCATCAACGGCAACGATTGGAAGAAATACCAGGTCGTACTGAACTCCAATCGGGAAGTCCTGAAAGGCCGTCTGCGCATTTTCTTCGAATCCGGAGAACAAGTGGACCTCGAACACATTTCTTTATTCCCAACCGATACTTGGAAAGGCCGTGAAAACGGACTGCGCAAAGACCTTGCCCAAGCATTGGCCGATTTGCATCCCGGTGTGTTCCGTTTCCCTGGTGGCTGCATTGTTGAGGGCACTGACCTGAACACCCGTTACCAATGGAAAAACACCATTGGCCCGGTCGAAAACCGCCCCTTGAATGAAAACCGCTGGCATTACACCTTCCCCTACCGATTTTTCCCGGATTATTTCCAATCCTACGGTCTGGGCTTCTTTGAATTCTTCCAATTGGCCGAAGAAATCGGTGCTGCACCGCTGCCCGTGTTGAATGTAGGACTGGTCTGTGAGTTTCAAAACAAGGATACGAGTGTCCATGTGCCTGTAGCTCAATTGGAACCGTATATACAGGATGCTCTTGACCTGATTGAATTCGCCAATGGTGATGCTGCAACCAAATGGGGTAAGGTTCGTGCCGATATGGGTCACCCTGCACCTTTTGGTCTGAAATACCTGGCTATCGGCAATGAGCAATGGGGTAAAATTTATCCAGAACGCTTGGAACCCTTTGTCAAGGCAATCCGAGCCAAATATCCGACCATTCAGATCATCGGCAGTGCCGGTCCGTCCTCCGATGGAAAGGACTTTGATTACTTGTGGCCAGAAATGCGCCGCCTCAAAACCGACTTGGTGGACGAACATTACTACAAATCACCGGATTGGTTCTATACAAACGCCACTCGTTACGACAAATACGACCGTAAGGGTCCGAAAGTCTTCGCCGGTGAATATGCTTCTCACGATGCATCCACCAAAAAAGCCAACAACTACCTTTCAGCCCTTTCTGAAGCTGCCTTTATGACTGGTTTGGAACGCAATGCCGATGTTGTTCGCTTGGCTACTTATGCTCCGCTCTTTGCAAGCGTGGATGCCTGGCAGTGGAATCCGGATTTGATCTGGTTCGACAACCTGCACCGCATGTTGACCCCGAACTACCATGTTCAGCAATTGTACAGCCAGTACAAGGGCACCGATGTATTGGCCGCTTTATCTGCCGGACAACCGCTTACCGGACAGAACGGCTTGTATGCCAGCAGTGTGAAGGATGCCAAGTCCAACACCATCATCATCAAGATCATCAACAAGGAAATGAAGGCTCAGACGCTGAACATCGTCCTGGACGGTTACAAGCAGAAAGTGGCATCCGTCAAGATGGTCCGTCTACAGAACGACAACCTCAGGGCAATCAATGCCATTGGCAAACCTGACCTGTTCATTCCTGAAGAAACCAATTTGGTTCTTGTCGGTTCGAAATTTGAATTTGCAGCTGAGGCACAATCCTTCACCATTTTGGTTATTCAATTGTCGGATGCCAAACAAACGGATGCGGGTTTGACTCCCGGATTGCACGGTCAAACCGGCAAACCCACTGTTTTCACCATCGGTGATTCCACCGTAAAGAATGGTGATGGCTTAGGAGGTAATGGTCAATGGGGTTGGGGAAACTACCTCGGCGATTTCCTCAATTTGGATTCTGTAAATGTTGAAAACCGTGCCTTGGGTGGTCGTTCCAGCCGTTCCTACATTGAAGAAGGTCTCTGGGACAAAGTCCTGAGCTCCGTCAAACCTGGTGATTTCGTCATCATGCAGTTCGGTCACAACGACGGCGGAGCCCCCAACGACTCCCTTCGCCCCCGTGGCACCTTGAAAGGCAATGGCGAAGAAGCCAGGAACTTCTTTATGTTGGCCACCAAGGATTCCTTGCTCGTGCATACCTATGGTTGGTACATGCGCAAATACATCACCGATGCCAAAGCTCACGGTGCCATTCCTATTGTTTGCAGCCTTATTCCCCGCAATGATTGGAGAGACGGCAAGATTATCCGCAGTGGTGACTCGTATGCCCTTTGGGCAAAACAGGCAGCCGAACAGGCTGGTGCAGCTTTCGTTGACCTGAACACCTTGGTTTCAGACAAATACGATGCACTTGGTCAGGATTTTGTAGCTTCCATGTATTGGGGTGACCACACGCATACTTCTCAACCCGGTGCAAAACTCAATGCCTTCATTGTTGCTCAGGGTGTCAAAAACCTGAAAGACTGCAAGCTGAGTGGCTGGGTGAAATAGGATTCCGAACGAATTTCAAATTTCGGGGTTGCCATCATTGGTAACCCCGATTTTGTTCAGGACAGCAATGACGTAAACATGTCGTAAACGCGACGGTATCAACGAGAAGTTGCAGCATGTACTTTTGTCCAAACAAAAACAACAAACTCATATGAAAACAGAATTGGCAAATCGCATCAAGGAACTTCGCACCCGTAAAGGTTTTTCACAAGAAGAATTGTCGGAAAAAACGGGTTTGAGCCTTCGGACTATCCAGCGAATAGAAAATGGTGAAACGGAACCCCGCGGTGATTCATTAAAAAGACTTGCACAGGCATTCGATGTCACATCGGATGATTTGGTGGATTGGACGGTTCAGGAAGACCGTGGTTTCCTGTTGAGTCTCAATCTATCTTCCCTGAGCTTTTTACCCTTCCCGCTTTTAGGAATTCTTGTTCCGTTGATCATCTGGATTTCCAAAAAAGGAAAAATCCAAAATGTGGACAGGTTGGCCAAGGAAATCCTGAATTTCCAGCTTACCTGGACCATGGTGCTGATAGTTGGTTATATCTGTTTGATTGTCGCCATGGTTTCAAAATTGCGAATCTTTGACAATACGTTCGCTTCATTCATGAGTTCTGGTTTGATGATAAACCTTATTTTCCTGAAGGTCATGTATGCGTACAACCTTGTTTTTGTATTATGGAATACGTATCGGATCAACATTGGCAAGGAAACACGCTATTTTCCAAAGTTCCGTTTTGTCCGATAAATCTTTAATGTATCCTTCATTCCTGACGTTTGTATCTCTTCTGTAAAGACCTTTTTGATGTTCGGACCGAAAAGCTGCCGTATCTTTGTATCGTCAAAAGGAACAAACTGAAAATCAAAAAACAAACAAATAAACAAACCGTCATGAAAAAAGTAATTCTTACCGTAGTCGCTATCGCCGCTTTCGTATTAACTGCCGCCGCTGCAGACAATGTTGCCAACAAGACCCTGAGTGTTCAGAGCAAGGCTCGCATCATCACTCCGATCACTTTGGCCAACACTGGAAGTCAAGCACTTGATTTTGGTGTAATCGCTAGAGGGGCTGCCAACTCTACCATCGTCGTTGGATCCGTAGCATCTCCGTCCATACTTGTTGCAACCGGCGACGCTATCGTTTTGACGAGCGCTCCGCAGACCGCAGCCAAATTTACAGTCACTGGTGAAAATGCAAAAACCTACGCCATTACGATTCCGAGCACCGCACAAACCATTACGGATGGAACCAATACATTGAGTATTACTGCTTTTTCTTGCTCGAACGGAACAGGTACCGCC
>Ga0302205_10000756_pt1 | contig 12982 bp, 11 predicted proteins | sample II_Fen_E1_3_FD_194582 | JGI IMG/M metagenome (GOLD analysis project Ga0302205, IMG submission 194582) | Peat permafrost microbial communities from Stordalen Mire near Abisko, Sweden - II_Fen_E1_3 | ecosystem: Environmental > Terrestrial > Soil > Wetlands > Permafrost | place: Sweden: Abisko...
TGATGATTTTAAATAAAAAACCCTCTATAAAATTGATTTATAGAGGGTTTCTTCGTTTTGAATGTTGTGACCCCGGTGGGGCTCGAACCCACGACCCACAGATTAAGAGTCTATTGCTCTACCAGCTGAGCTACGAAGTCATTTTGGCTGATTTATTGATCAAGTATCATTCAAAACGGCTGCAAAGGTAATTAAAATTTCATTCCTATTTCACTTTTGAGTAAAAATGATGATTATTTTTCTCTGTCATCGGTTGACAGACCACCACGGTGATGTGAAAACAGGACTGTTTGCGTTCTCTGACGGCAAGAAATTTGCATTCTTCACGCATTTCAACCATCACTTTTGTAAGTGTTTGTACGGCCTCGTAACTGCTCTCAATCGTATCTTTCTTCGTGTTAATGAAGTTCTTATAGGATATATCTACTGTTGTTCCGTATAAATGTGCCGAATGAAGGGTGGCATTGTGATTAAAATGGGATAATTTATTCTGGGTTTCTTCAGTCCGGAGCAACGAAGTAATCCGAAACCGATAATTATTATATTTTTTTTCTTTTAATTTACGTTGAAAACGGTATCCAATCTCATTCAGCATGTCAACTGCCTCCGGAATCAGGTAGGGCTTTGAATTATAAAGAAATTTCAGTTGATAGAATTTATTGTCGGTGACTTCAAGTAAAATTGATTTACGTTTCAGGCTGTCAATTATAGAATCAAATTCAGCGTTGGTAACAATCGGGAATTTCAACCCGTTTTTTTGAGCGTGAAGCAGATGAATTTCATTAGGGTCGTTTAATTTGCTGCTTGGACTGATCGGGGAACTGGCAAAATGGATGTGATCACATTCTATAAACTCCTTTGGTTTGAAAATTCTATTCTGTTGAACATTGAAATATATAAACGCAATGAGCAATATTATCAATACTTCTATACTGAAAAAAAGGAAATTAATAGAAACCTTTTTTTGTTTTTGTCTTCTTTGTGGCATAACTCTAACTCTTTCCACAAAGATAGGGTTTTAAAATATTTATCCCAAGATCAAAAAAAGTTAAGTTTTCTACAATAACATAAAAAATGAATTCCTGACTTCCAGGCTCGTTGATAGCTAATTGTTCATAAATGATATAAGATTTATTCTTCAATTCAAAACAAATAATTAACTTTGCACCTCTTAATCTAAAAATAAAAATATGAAACCAACTTTATTTGTATTGGCAGCCGGAATGGGTAGCCGCTACGGAGGTTTGAAACAATTGGACGGACTTGGTCCCAACGGTGAAACCATCATGGATTATTCCATTTACGATGCTATGAAAGCCGGATTCGGGAAGATCGTTTTTGTAATCCGTGCGAGCTTTGAAAAAGACTTTAAGACAGTTGTTATAAATAAGTTTAAGGATCTAATTGAGACAGATATCGTTTTTCAGGAGATAGACAATGTCCCTGAAGGTTCAGTGTATAATCCGGAACGTGAGAAACCATGGGGTACAAATCACGCCGTATTGATGGGTAAAAATGTTATTCATGAACCTTTTGCAGTCATTAATGCCGATGATTTTTATGGTCAGGAGTCTTTTAGTATCCTTGCTGACTTCCTGCGAAGCGTAGAAGGAAAGAAAAATGAATATTGCATGGTTGGGTATCATGTGGGCAATACTTTGTCGGAAAGTGGCGCTGTAAGCCGTGGCGTTTGTGTGGTTGATGAGAATAACCTGTTGCAAAATGTGGTTGAACGTACCCATATTGAAGAAAAAGGAGGTACCATCAATTTCTTGAACGAGAAGAGTGAAGAAGTCACTATTGCGGCTAATACACCGGTATCGATGAATATGTGGGGCTTTACCCCCGATTATTTCGAGTATTCAGAAACTTATTTCAAGGAATTTCTGGCTGAGAACGGTCAAAAGCTAAAGTCGGAATTTTACATTCCATTAGCAGTAAACAATTTAATTACCGAACATAAAGTGACTTGTAAAGTGCTTGATACCCCTTCCAAGTGGTTTGGGGTAACTTATGCCGAAGATCGTCCGCAAGTGGTGCTTAAAATTAATGAGTTGATTCGTAAAGGTGTTTATCCCGAAAAATTATTTAAATAATAAACAAGATTAGTTTATGTCCAGAATATTAGTAACAGGTGGAGCCGGTTATATTGGTTCACATACAGTTGTTGAATTGCAGCAGAAAGGTTTTGAAGTTGTGATTGTTGACAATCTATCCAATTCCAATATCGATGTCTTGAATGGCATTGAAACCATAACCGGTATCCGTCCGGCATTTGAAAATATAGATTGTGTTGATTATGTGAGCATGGACCGGATGTTCGAGAAATACAACGATATAGAAGCTATCATCCACTTTGCAGCCAGCAAGGCGGTGGGTGAGTCCGTTGAAAAACCATTGATGTATTATCGGAATAACCTGGTATCATTGATCAATTTATTACAATTAATGCCCATCCATAAAGTGAGAAACATTGTATTCTCATCATCTTGCACGGTATATGGCCAGCCTGATATTTTACCGGTAACCGAAAATGCACCTATAAAACCTGCATTGTCGCCTTATGGGAATACTAAACAGGTAGGGGAAGAAATCATCAGGGATACAATATACGCAAACCCTAGTTATCAAAGTATTATCCTGCGTTATTTCAATCCGATTGGTGCACATCCTTCGGCAGAAATAGGGGAACTTCCAAATGGAATACCAAACAACCTGTTGCCTTTTGTTACCCAAACAGCCTTAGGCCTTCGCAAGCAACTGTTGGTATTTGGAGATGACTACAATACCCCTGATGGATCGTGTATCCGTGATTATATCCATGTGGTTGACCTGGCAAAAGCACACGTTATTGCTGTTCTTCGCATGTTGAATAAGCAAACTAAAAGTAACGTGGAAACTTTTAACCTGGGAACTGGACGCGGATTATCGGTATTGGAAATTATAAAGACTTTTGAAGAAGTGAATAAAGTGGAAGTGCCCTACAAGATTGTTGCCCGACGTGAAGGTGATATTGAAAAAGTATGGGCCGATCCCAGTTATGCAAACAATGAACTGGGATGGACAGCTACTGAGACACTGGAAGAAACACTTCGAAGTGCCTGGGCCTGGGAGTTGAATTATGCCCAACGTGTGAATGCAGAACAAAACTAAACGAAAATTCCAATAATAAAAAGAAACAATTAATAAATCTCAAATTTGATGGATTATTAATTGTTTCTTTTTTTCTACCACTACTTACTATAAACTACTTACCAATATGCTCTATCCATTAAAATTCAGTCCAATACTCAAAGATAAAATCTGGGGTGGCACTAAGCTTAAAAGTCTGTTTAATAAATCCGCTGAAACCGATAAATTAGGCGAAAGTTGGGAATTATCCGGATACGAAGGGGATGAATCGGTGGTGACCAACGGTTACCTGGCCGGTAATAACCTGACTGAACTGATTGAGATTTATATGGGTGAATTGATTGGCGATACGATCTTTGATGAGTATGGGTTAGCATTCCCCTTGTTGTTTAAATTGATAGATGCCAATGAAAACCTTTCAATACAGGTTCATCCCAACGATGAAACAGCTGCTGAACGTCACAACTCATATGGTAAAACCGAAATGTGGTATGTGGTGGATGCTGATCCCGGATCTGAGTTGATTATTGGATTCAGTGATGATTGTTCACGTGAGACCTATCTGAATGCAATGTCTGAAGATAAAGTAGAGGATTTGTTACTAAAGGTACCGGTAACCAAAGGCGATGTCTTTTTTATCCCTGCCGGACGCGTCCATGCCATTGGAAAAGGGGTGGTAGTAGCCGAAATACAACAAAGCAGTGATATTACCTATCGCATCTATGATTACAAACGGAAAGACGATAATGGCAACGAACGTGAGCTGCATACCGAGCAGGCCTTGGATGTCATTAACTTTGAAGCTTCCAGGGAGCCTAAAACCGTTTACACACCAATACTGAATGAAACTACACCCTTGGTTACCTGTGATTATTTCACTACCAACATGCTTCGTTTCAATAAACGTATAGAACGTCATTATGCTACTATTGATTCGTTTGTATCGTACATGTGTCTGGAAGGGAATTTCAGCATTGAATTTGAAGGAGATATAACAATTATCAGCAAAGGGGACACGGTGCTGATTCCTGCCAGCATTGATGAATTGAGTTTGATTCCGGTAGGTGAAGTGACATTGCTGGAAGTGTACGTTCCGTAACTAAAATCTTTAATAAACAAAAAACAGCAAGCCGTGATAGCTTGCTGTTCTCATTTATTACAAAAAATATTATTGAAATATCTTAGTCTACAAAAGTTTCCTTGATAACTTCTTTGCATGTTTTAATTTCAAACTTTGTTAATTTACCTAAGACTTTTATAATTCTGCTTTTATCAACAGTTCGAATTTGATCAATAGCAATCATACCATTTCGATTATCTAGTTCAACAGCTACTCTGGTAGGGTATTGCTTTAGGTTCGAAGTCATAGGAGCAATGACTATCGTGTTTAGATATTTATTCAACTCGTTCGGTGAGATGATAACGCATGGTCTTGTTTTTTTTATTTCACTGCCTTGTGTTGGATCTAAGTTGACCATTACAATTGAATACTGTTTTATTTCCATTCTTCCAATGTTTCGTCGTTAAAAACATCATCTATAATCAATTGATCATCATTCTCCTTTCTCATTTGTTTAAATGAGGCTTCCCAGTTCTTTCTTGGCTTTTCTATTGGTTTTAAGATGATTCTTCCTTTTTCGAGTATAACCTCAACTTTTTCATTGATATTATATTGTTCTAATATTGACTTACTCAACCGAAGTCCTTTAGAATTTCCTATTTTAATAATATTTGCTTCCATGATTATGAATTAAAAAGTGGCTACAAAGTTATTACTTTATTTCGAATAGCAATCTTACAATTATTTTTATTTTAATGCTCCTCCTCTTAAACATCAAAATTCATATGATTTTAAATTCAATTTGTAGTTTGATATTAGAGTCGTTTGTATAATGTGTTTACAGCGCTTTCAATCTGTACTTATAATCTTTCCATTCACTATCCCCAATATCTGACTTTCCAATTCTATCGTGAGTTGTTCCAATAAGTTCGCTTTTTTAAGAAGCTGGGTGGCAAATACTTTATCAGTAAGGCCTCCGGCATTAATACGAACATTTAATCCTGCCCCCAATACAGCGGAACGTGCTGCCAAAGCACCTACACCGGCATCGGATACTGAGTTTGGATTCCCTGTTTTAGCCATGGCCATCAAAACTTCCATCGACTCGTAGCTTACCTGCATGACCCTGAACGGTATTTCCATGGCTTTGCGGGTAGCCTGTTGGATAGCTTCTGTACGTTTCAGTTTTTCATCCCCGTTCTTCTGAGGAAGCCCGTATGCATCGAGTATGTCATTAAATGCCTTGGTATCCAAGTCAATCAGCCTGAGTAACTCATCCTGGTAAATTTTGCCTTTGTCTGCCCAGTTGGAAAACTCTTCCCAACGGTCATCCCAACCTTTCTTATGAGCGGACAGATTGGCCACCATGGTACCCAAGGCAGCACCCATGGCACCCATGCAGGCTGAAATGGAACCACCACCCGGAGCAGCTGATTCGGAAGCTGATTTGTGTGTAAATTGTTTTAAACTCAAATCGATCAACTTCTTTTGTGAAGTATCCTCCAGGAGGTATTCTATAATTTTCTTTTTTGGATCAAAAGGAGCCAGTTCATCCAGTCCCAATGACTTGACAGCAATCTTCAGAATCTCATCATCGGATATGCCTGTTGACCTTTTCTGTTTTCGTAAGAAATACTTCCCGGCATCCAGCATAGCATTTAATGGAATAACACCTACCAGTTCCGATCCTGTTACCCTAATGCCCCGTAAGGCAGCCTGTTCACAAGATAGTTCGAAAACCTGATGCATGGATACAGTCGAAATATCAGTTATGTTGAATGATAACTGGGCAATGCCGTATTCCTCAATATACCAGCCAATTCCTTTTATACCTTTCAGGAGGCCGGGGATAAATACTTTATCCCCATGCTCATCCATGATTATTTTGCCTGTTAAAGGATTTCCTTCTCGTTTGACCCTTCCTTTTTCACGGATATCATAGGCGATCGAGTTGGCCCATCGTGTTGATGTAGTATTCAGGTTTACATTATACGCTATCAGAAAATTACGGGCACTGAGAGCTATGGCTCCAGACTTTCGAACCACTTCGTTAAATTCATCAGGCCCGTAGTCAGGTTTCCAGTCTGGATCAACCAGTTTTTGAGGCAACCCTTCATACTCACCGGCACGACAATGTGCCAGATCACGACGTTTTTCCTCGGTAGCAGCAAACTCATAGAAATAAATGGGAATACCTAATTCTTCCCCAATGCGTTTCCCCAGTTTTTGGGCATATTCCATGGTCTCTTCCATGGTAATACCCCTTACCGGAACCAACGGAAGCACATCGGTAGCACCAAAGCGTGGATGTTTCCCTTTATGTTTGCTCATATCTATAAGTTCCGATGCTTTTTTTACTGCCAGAAATGCAGCTTCGCAGACACTATCCGGTGGCCCGACAAAGGTAACCACAGTACGGTTCGTTGCTTTTCCCGGGTCAATATCAATGACTTTTACGCCTTCCACTGAGGTTATTTCATAGACAATCCGGTTAATGATATCCATGTTGTTTCCTTCACTAAAGTTGGGCACGCATTCAATAATTCTATTCATAGTTGCTGTGTATTATGTTACAATTTCACCGTTTTTCCATACCATTCCGGGTTTCATTTGCCCCTGGAAGTACAATACTTCTTTATAATCGTTGGTTTTGAAAGCTATGATATCGGCTAAATAACCTTCTTTTAATATTCCACGATCCGATTTGTTTAAGGCCTTGGCAGCACGGCATGTAATGGCAGCCCACACTTCGGACATAGTCAGTTTCTCCCTGGCTCCCAACAAGGATGCTTCAATCAATAATCGTCCCATTGGGGCAGAACCCGGGTTCCAATCCGATGCAATCACCAGAGAAGTACCTGCATCAAGCAATTTGCGGGCAGGGGCAAAGGGCTCTCCAAGACCCAGTGAAGACCCGGGAAGTACTACCGGGATAACATTCCCTTTTGCCAGTAGCGAGATTTCCTTATCGGTGGCTGCTTCCAGATGGTCGATGCTCAGGGCATTAGTTTCATTTGCTAAGGCGGCGGCTCCTACGCTGAACTGGTCACCATGGAGTACAATGTCAAACCCCATTTCTTTTGCTACTAACAAATAATTTTTTGATGTATGAATAGAGAATGCAGTCTTCTCTACAAAAATATCCACCCTGGTAGCCAGTTTCCGTTTTATTACTTCAGGTAATAATTTGTCAATAATCAGTTGCAGGTACTCTTCTTCAATCCCGTTGAAATCTTTGGGAACTATATGTGCTGCCAGACAAGTCGGGATCAGATCAGCCATCGATCTTTTACCGGCATAGTCAATAGCACTCAGAATCTTAAGCTCCTGTTCTACTGAAAGACCATATCCGCTTTTTACCTCAATGGTAGTAATGCCCTTTCTGAGTAATTTGTTTGCACGTTGTTCAACGATTTCAGCAAGTTCTTCAAATGAAGCCTCGCGCGTCTTTTCCACAGTGCCCCAAATTCCACCGCCCATTGCTGCAATTTCGAGATAGCTTTTGCCTGAAAGACGCATGGCATAGTCATTGGCACGGTGTCCTGCCCAGCAAATATGGGTATGCACATCAATCATTCCGGGCAGGCCTACATAATCACCTTCAATCCAATCAATCAAAGCCGTAGAGTACTGCTTTTTTAACTGGTTGAAGTTCCCGGTAGCCAGTATCTTTCCGTCACGATGCACAATGCCCCCCTCTGGTATGATTTCCAGTTGGGTATCGGATAAATGGCCTTTATCAGGCAAATGATCCATTGTAAGCAATTGTTTAAATGGTCCAGTAAGCTTCATAAATTAATTATTCACTTGTTAAATTAATGATAACCATTCTAAACGCAAACATACAGTAAGTAATCGGAAATTAATAATGTCCTGTTATTTTTTAAATAAAACTTAATCAACCCTCAGCTCTATCGCTCTCTTCTTGGGAGAGGTCACATTTCAAGAAGAACAAAATAGGGCATTATTTCCTTTCGAGTAATTATAATAACAATTAAATTTACAAAATTATTAAAACTTCTATTCCTTTTGTGTAAAATAATTCAATTTCATTCATTCTTTAAGTTTTCATTAAGGGCATTTAGTGGTTTTTAGACATTCATGCCAAATTGTCTTCGATTTACTACGGCTGTTTCATACCCGGCATCCGCATGACGGAAGATACCCAACGCCGGATCATTATACAGCACGCGGCTTAGGCATTCTGCTGCCCGTTCAGTTCCATCTGCAACGATTACCATTCCCGCATGTTGCGAATACCCGATTCCAACACCACCCCCATGATGGAAGGATACCCAGGTTGCACCACCACCGGTATTTGCCATCAAGTTGAGTAATGGCCAATCGGATACTGCATCGGTACTATCTAACATGCCTTCTGTTTCCCGGTTTGGGGAAGCCACTGATCCGCAGTCGAGATGATCTCGCCCAATAACGATAGGTGCTTTTACGCTACCTTCTTTTACCAACTGATTGAACAAGAGCCCTGCCTTTTCTCGTTCTCCCATTCCCAACCAGCATATCCTGCTGGGCAGTCCCTGAAATGTTACTTTTTCTTCTGCTTCGATAAGCCATTTGATTAAGCGTTTGTTTTCAGGGAACAATTTCATCAATGCCCTGTCTGTGGTAAATATATCCTCCGGATCACCTGATAGAGCTACCCAACGAAAAGGGCCTTTCCCATCACAAAAGAGTGGACGGATAAATTTAGGGACAAAACCATCATAATCATAAGCATGTTCCTCTCCACCCTGCAGGGCAAATTCTCGCAGGTTATTCCCATAATCAAATGTAATGCTCCCGCGCTTCTGCATTTCGAGCATAAAGCCTACATGACGTGCCATACTTCTAAACGAGAGTGCTTTGTATTTTAAAGGATTACTTTTTCGTAATGCAAGTGCCTCTTTCAAAGGAATGCCATTCGGTACGTACCCGTTTAAAGGATCGTGCGCCGAAGTCTGGTCGGTAAGTATATCCGGAATGATATTATCTTTTAGTAGTTTCTCTAGCACATCACCAATATCGCCCACCAATCCTACGGATAAAGCTTGACCCTTCTCTTTGGCTTCAAGTATCCAATGGATAGCCTCATCATACTCGCAGGTCATTTTATCAAGATAGTGAGTATCCAACCGTTTCTGTATGTGTTGCGGATCAACATCCACCCCCAGGAATACAGCTCCTGACATGGTAGCAGCCAGGGGTTGTGCCCCGCTCATGCCCCCTATTCCTCCTGAGACGATGAGTCTGTGTGTCAGGTCACCATGAAAGTATATACGCCCGCATTCCATAAAAGTTTCGAACGTGCCCTGTAAAATGCCCTGTGATCCAATATAGATCCAGCTGCCGGCAGTCATTTGGCCATACATCATCAGTCCCCTCGATTTCAACTCTTCGAAGTGTTCCCAGTTAGCCCAGGCAGGAACCAGGTTGCTGTTTGCGATATAGACACGCGGTGCCAGGGGGTGGGAGCGTACCAGTCCGATGGGTTTGCCCGATTGTATCAATAACGAATGATATTCATCCATTTCGAGCAGGATACGGATGATTTCTTTCACCGCTTCCGGATTCCGTGCTGCCTGTCCGGTGCCTCCGTACACGATCAGGTTGGCAGGATCTTCAGCTACCTCAGCATCCAGGTTATTCAATAACATCCGTAACGGAGCCTCTGTTTGCCAGGAACGGGCATTCAGTTGATTCCCCCTTGGTGCTTTATAGTGGGGATGCGTAGCGTAGGTATCAATAAATTCCGAATAATTCATGATCTTCGTTTTTAAATTCTGTATGATGTTTACCGGCTGCTTGATGTAGGTGCTTGATGATGTCTTTTGACCGGATAAGTGCAATGGCTTTTTCGATATCCTCGGAGAATACACGGTCTGTATCCGCAAAAGTGATATGCTCCCGGATCAGTTTATGGGTTTCTTCAACGAGCATCCCTGATTTAAGAGGTTTCCTGAAATCAAATCCCTGGGCTGCTGTGAGCAATTCAATGGCCAGTATCTTCTCCAGGTTGTCAACAATCCGAAGACTCTTGCGTACACCTATGGAACCCATGCTGACATGATCCTCCTGTCCGAGCGAGGTAGGAATGCTGTCAGCACTGGCCGGGAAGCATAAAGTCTTATTTTCGCTTACCAATGCAGCTGTAGTATATTGCAGGATCATAAAGCCTGAGTTAAGGCCTGTATGTTTCATAAGCAGTTTCGGTAAACCTGGAACGCTTTCCATCATGGACAGATATATGCGGCGGTCGGATATATTGCCCAGTTCGGCTGCTGCCAGTCCAGCATAGTCAATGGGCATGGCTATGGGTTGACCGTGGAACAGGCCGCCGCTGATGGTATTGTCTTCTGAAAATATGATTGGATTGTCGGTCACTGAATTGATTTCAATCAGTATGGTTTCTTTTAAATGCAACCATGCATTGCGGGATGCCCCATGTACCTGAGGAATGCAACGTAACGAATATGGATCCTGCACCCTGTGGCAATTCTTATGGGAAGTAACGATCTCAGATCGATGCAGTAACTTTCGCATGCGTTGTGCCACGTAGATACTTCCTGAGTATGGCCTCAGATTTTGTAATGCTTCGTCAAAACACTTTACAGAGCCCATCATCGCTTCATGGTTCATGGCGGCAATGATATCGGCATGATCCAGGCAGTTCTGCATTTTCTCCACCAGAACCAGAGCATGTGCACTCATAAACTGCGTTCCGTTAATCAGGGCAAGTCCTTCTTTTGGTCCTAGATCAATAGGTTGCATGCCGAATATTTGCAACACTGCTGACATGGGTTTAATCTCGTTCTTATGGATCACTTTCCCCAAGCCGATAAGGGGGAGGAACAGATGGGACAGAGGTGCTAAATCGCCGGATGCACCTACCGAGCCTTGTTCAGGGACGCAGGGGATCACATCTTTTTCTATATGCCACAGGATCCGTTCAATGGTTTCAATGGCAATGCCCGAATATCCTTTGCACAGGGCATGCACTTTCAGGATCATCATCAGGCAGGCTGTCTCTTTGTCAATGGAATTACCAACTCCCACACTATGGCTCATCAGCAGGTTGTATTGAAGCTTTTTGGTGTCTTCCTCCCCAATCAGGGTAGTACATAACGGTCCGAAACCTGTGTTGATGCCGTATACAATCTTTTGTTTGTGGACAATACTTTCCACGACTTCACGGTTCTTCTGTACTTTCAGACGGACTTCCTTGGTCAGTATTCCTTTTTCAAGTCCCCTGGCTAAATGAAGTGCCCTGCCTATGGTCATTGTATCTTCACCATAGCGGAATTCAGGGAGTGAGATCTCTTTTTGCATGACGTATTTTGAGGTGATTTAAAGTTCCTGTGGTTGTGACTTATTAAATGTATAATTGCCTCTCCTGTTTTCGTTTGATGTCTTTGTTGAAAAAGCATATTCATTCCATTTCCATGCAAATATAGAAATTGTTTTTATTATTGAGATGAATAGTTGATGAAATAATTCACTTTTAGATGAATATTTTTACTCTATCCATTTTTTAATAGAACAAATGTGATAAATATTCAAAATACGTACAGTAATCCGGACGAAAGGTAACAGGCTGTAAGATATTTAGCACTCATGTCTGTTTCATCAGGAACGGGAAGTCATCCAAAGATGCTCGTTGGAAATGAGTATCTGGATCACCACTGTAATCATCTCTCATTTCCAAATATAAAAAAAAGCGTATAATTCCATGTCGGAAATTATACGCTGAATCATTTTCCAGGATAGCTCGTGTTGATTTATCTGTTCTGGTACACTTCTTTAAATTGCTGGAACACGACAATGTCTTCAAATCCCCTGGATGTTTTAATCCAGTCTTTGAGGAACCCTGTTTTTTCGTACTTTTCCTGTTCGAAGAGGCGTATGCTGGCCGTGTTGTTCATGGCTATATGGCAGTACAGTTGATGAATCTTCAGGTAGGTAAAGACGTATTCTTCTATTAAATGGAGGCTTTCCCGGGCAAACCCATTCCCCTGGAAGGCAGCATCCACATACAATCCCAGTGCTATGCGGCTGTTATGGATGTCGAAGTCAAACAAATCGACAGTACCCACCGTTTCACCGGTTTGTATGCTGACCATCATCAGGCGTAACTGTTTGCTTTCGTAAATGTCCTTATCGGAATTGACGATATATTGCTTCAATACATAACGGGAATAAGGATTCCGGGTATTGCCCACATCCCAGATTTGCGTGTTGTTTTCCCACGTATACAACCGATCCAGGTCTTCCGGTTCCACAGCTCGTAGTCGTATGTTCTCGTTTTCTAAAAACACTTTGTATTTACAATTTAATTATTTACAATTTACAATTAATTCATTTACTATTTAATTGGCTAATGAAACTCTTCAACTTCTCTGTCATCCAACACGGAACACGAAACTCTTCAAACCTCAAACCTTTCTATTTCCCAAACAGTGAACTGAACAACCCCTTTTTCGGTAACTGGTATTCGCTTTGTATTTCGTTGGTCATAGGTTCAAGATATTTCCCGGTAGTGATCATCCGGTAGATGATTCCCCAATCGGGTAAACCTCCCAGGTTCCGGTCATCCAGAAACAAGTCGGCTTTCAGTTTGCGGGGTTCATGATGATCTGCTTCCTCTTCCGGATAGTTACTGTTGATAGCATAAAACTCCAATCCCTTGTTTTTGCAATATTCAATAGCCTCTTCCAATTCAACACCTTCCCGTACCGTCCATAAAATCAATTGGTATTCCGGGCTTTGCTGAAGCCTTTTCAAGGTGTCTATTGC
>Ga0302205_10000761_pt1 | contig 12930 bp, 6 predicted proteins | sample II_Fen_E1_3_FD_194582 | JGI IMG/M metagenome (GOLD analysis project Ga0302205, IMG submission 194582) | Peat permafrost microbial communities from Stordalen Mire near Abisko, Sweden - II_Fen_E1_3 | ecosystem: Environmental > Terrestrial > Soil > Wetlands > Permafrost | place: Sweden: Abisko...
AAGTCAAGGGAAACCATGATATTTATTTTTGCTTCAACGGGCAAAATATCACTGCCGGACGCGAATTGTTTAATTTTGATTGGTGGAAATTTCAGTAATTAATAATAAGTGAAAGTCAGATATAAAATGATAAACATAAGAAAGATAATGCTGATTCTAACGATTGTCGGATTGACATTTGGCTTTTCTTCTGCTTATAGTTCAACAAAGAACAATGACGTTTTAGCTCATTGGCGTTTTGAAACAGTTAAGCATTTGAAGGGAGATACCACATCAATTTCTATTGTAGGAAAGCCACTCACAGCCTCGGAACGTGGTTCGACTGAACCGCAGCCATATGTGTTCGACGAATCAGGTAAGGGTAATTATTTGCAGGTACGCGGTGGCAAGTCATCACCAAATGTGTTTTCCGATAATGTCCCGACAGCTCAGGTAGATGGTAAACCAAACACTCGCTCACTTTCCTTGAAAAACGGCGAGTATGTGGTGACATTCGATCGCCCGCTGGCTTATTACAATATACAGAAAAGTTGGAATATCGAGGTCAGTTTAAAGTGTAACTTACTTGGCACTGAGCAGGTTTATCTTTGCAAAGAAGGGGCAAAAGGGCAGTTGTCCGGCGATTTGTCCATCGGTTTTGACAATATGTATAAAAAATACTTTGTTGAAGTGATGTGCGCTGATGGAGTAGCTCGTCGTATTGTAGCTGGAGATGAAGTAGAAGCGGGTAAGTGGTACGATGTTCGTGCCCAAGCCGAATATGATTCAAAGACTGATCAAACTCAACTTAGTTTTGAAGTGAAACCTTCTATAGAAAAAAGTTTTAGTAAACCTTCGACTATTACTTTCAAAGGCAAGGCTCTTCGAAGCGATGCAGGCATGTGGGTAATTGGTCGTGGTTTCCCTGGTGGTTTCCCCAATAGTCTTCAGGTACTTGATGGGGCAATAGATGAGGTTAAGATTTCTGGCGAGGCAATGCCTCGTGTAGCGGGTCAAAATCCACTTTTCACAGACTTCTTTACAGCCGATCCGGCAATGACCGTAATAGGTAATACCGTTTATGCTTATGTGGGTCAGGATGCTGCTTCGGTGGGTGGATGGTTCAATATGCCAAATTGGCTGTGTTATTCAACCACAGATATGAAGGATTGGAAAGCCCACGGTCCGGTTTTGGCGGCAAAGGATTTCGAAAATGCATATAGTGGAGCTTCATGGGCCGCACAAGTGGTTGAAAAAGATGGTAAATACTATGACTATGTAACCTTGGATGGAAAAAATGGTCACTTTATTACTGTGGCAGTAAGCGATAGCCCTACCGGTCCTTTTAAAGAAGCACTTCCCGGCAAACCTCTTATTACAGACGATATGACCAAAGATTCCCACAGAACAAATGCAGATATTGATCCAACGATCTTTATTGACACTGACGGCACTCCGTGGATGGCTTGGGGTAATGGCGACTGTTATATGGTGAAACTAAAACGCAATATGGTTGAGATCGATGGTCCTATTACCAAAGTTCCATTTAGGAATTATTCGGAAGGTCCCTGGCTTTTCAAACGTGGAGATTTGTATTACATGGTTTACGCTGCCGATGCCCCTGGTGTGCAGGCTGAACAAATTGCCTATTCTTATGCTAAAAGCATTACCGGTCCATGGACGTATGGAGGTTTATTAACTACTTCTGCAAAGTATGGTTTCACTATTCATCCATCGGTTATTGAATTCAAAAATCAATGGTATTTCTTCTACCACGATGGTTCTTATACGTTGAATGGAACTCCGGGTGGCGATTGTAGACGTCAGGTATGTGCTGAATATCTTTATTTTAATTCCGACGGAAGCATAAAACCAATCAAGCTTACCACAGAAGGAGTAAGTGTGCCGGCGAAGAAATAAAATACGAATAAAGGAACAATGAACAGAAAGGATTTTCTCAAAAAAGCTTGCTTTTCAGGAATTTGTATGTGTGGTTTTGGTTCAATCGCATTTGCTAAAGAAGCAGTTGTTGGTGTTGATGAAAAAGCATTTCAGGCTCAGAAAGAGAGTCTTTCTCTTCTACACGAATGGATAGGTAGTTTATTATTGAATGCCAATAGTGAATTAGAAAAAGAGTCAGCCAGGAAGTTAATTAAAAAAACGGCTGAAGTTCATTTTGAAAATTTAAAGATGGATGCTCTTTTAGCTGAATATAAAGGTGATTTGGATAAATTTTCTGTTTTTCTTCGTGACAAATGGGGATGGAAAGTTGAATACGACAAGAAGAGAAAAGTGCTCATAGCCGATGAAAATAAAAATTATTGTGTTTGTCCCATTGCCGTTCATAATAAGGAAAAAGATTCATCTGCAATGTGTTATTGCTCTGAAGGATTTGCCGAAAAAATGTTTTCTTTAGTCTCGGGAATGAATACAAAAGCCGAGGTGATCTCAGCCGTTCGCAGAGGAGATACAAGTTGCATTTATAAAGTTGTATTTTCATAATGCAGAATTTAATAAAACCAATTTTTAAAATGGGTATTGCTACAAGACATATAAAAATAAATAGATTCATCTGCCTCTTTTTGCTATTTCAGGGTATCCTATTATGCCAGTTAAGAAGCCAGAATGTTGTTATTTCTAATACCTCGAACCGGAATTCTACCAGTTTAAACGGTAAGTGGAAGTATGTAATCGATCAGTATGAAACCGGACAAATTGGTTTTCTTCCGATATCTGCCAATCTGAAACCAAAAGATAAAACGGATAGGGTTGAATACAGTTTTGATCAAGCGCAATCACTTTGGGTCCCTGGATCGTGGAACACTCAGAAACCTGAACTGTTCTACTTCGAGGGAACGATCTGGTATCGTAAAACATTTGATCAGGAAAATATCTCAAAAGAGAAACGGTATTTTATCTATTTTGGAGCGGCTAACTACCTCAGTACGGTAACTTTTAACGGCCGGAACTTAGGGAAACACGAAGGTGGATTCACTCCTTTTTGTTTTGAAATCACCAAGCTGATTAAAGAGAAAGACAATTATTTGATAATTGGAGTAAGTAATGCCCGGGCAAACGATTATATTCCGGGAAAAGTTACTGATTGGTTTAATCACGGAGGAATAACCCGCGATGTGAAATTGATTGAACTTCCGACGACTTTTATCAGTAACTATTTTTTGTCACTGGATAGAACAACGCTTAACAGCAAAACCAAAAGCATAAAGGGAAGTCTGACACTGAACGGAAAAGCTGCCGGACAAAAAGCCAAAATAACAATTCCTGAACTTAAATTAGTGAAGGAAGTAACCATTGATTCAACAGGTTCTTGCAATTTTACGTTGGCTGCGAACAAACTTGAGTTGTGGTCACCAGAAAGCCCAAAGCTTTACGATGTTACCATTGAATCGGGAACGGATAAGGTAACAGATCGTATAGGATTTAGAACAATTGAAACAAAAGGTAAGCAAATCCTACTCAATGGCAAGCCTGTTTTCTTGAAAGGCATTTCATTACACGATGAAAATCCGCTTCGCAAAGACAGAGCCAACTCCATGGACGATGCCCGACTTGTATTAGGATGGGCAAAAGAACTGGGGTGTAATTTTTTGCGTCTGGCACATTATCCGCATCAGGAAAATATCGTTCGGTTGGCCGACGAAATGGGCATTATGCTTTGGGAAGAATTGCCGTTATATTGGGGAATCGACTGGGGAAATGCCAAAGTGCTTCAAAAAGCAAAGGATCAATACTCCGAACTGATTAACCGGGATTATAACCGGGCAAGTACTATTATTTGGTCAATAGCCAACGAAACTTCGCCATCGCCTACCCGAAATAATTTTTTGATATCGTTGGCGGGACATGTCAGAGGTATGGACAGTACCCGGTTGCTCAGTGCAGCTTGCAAAAAAGATCAGGCTGTGGACGGACATCCGGATAATGACTATACACTCGGCGATCCGATTATGAAGTATCTCGATATCATTAGTTTTAATGAATACCTGGGGTGGTATGGTGGTTTGCCTGAGGAATGCAGGAAAAAAACGTACAAAGCCAGTATGGAAAAACCTGTCATTGTCAGCGAATTTGGTGGTGATGCCTTGCAGGGATTTTATGCCGATAGCCTTACCCGCTGGAGTGAAAACTATCAGGAAAATCTTTACAAGGAGAATCTTGCCATGTTTGACCGAATCGATGGCTTGGCTGGCCTGACGCCATGGATTCTGAATGATTTCATGACTCCACTTCGACAATTGCCCAATGTTCAAGACGGTTGGAATCGCAAGGGGCTTATTTCGGAAAAAGGAATTAAGAAAAAAGCTTTTTTTGTCCTGCAAAAGTATTATAGGAATAAATAGGAAGATTTAATTATTGACAATAGATTTTCAGCGAGAATATAAACAGAAATACGATAATAGATAAATAATATTATGTACAACACAAGCAAACTACGACATCTTTATTTAATTGCCGGGATTATTCTGATTGGATTATCCTCTGTAAAAGCAGCAGATAAAATCGGCTACAAAACGCCTCCTCAGTATATTCTGCATGAGGCATCAATAAATGCTTTTACGATAGTTGATAAAGGAAAAGCAGCCACAATCTACGTTGATGCGGCAGATTGGAAAGGTGTAATTCGTGCAGCTAATGATTTAGGTGACGACGTTCGTAAGGTTTCTGGCGTAGCTGCCAACGTGAAGGAATCAACTACTCCCGAAAGCGGTTCAATCATAATTGGAACAATCGGAAAAAGTAAGTTAATCGATAAATTAATAGCTGATAAGAAGATTGATGTTTCTGACATCAAAGGTCAATGGGAATCTTTTGTCATTCAAACTGTTGATGGCAATCTGGTTGTTGCCGGAAGCGACAAACGTGGTACTATTTATGGGATTTATGATATTTCTGAAAAAATAGGTGTTTCGCCCTGGTATTTTTGGGCTGATGTTCCTGCAAAGAAAAGCAATCAACTATATGTAAAAGCAGGTCGATACATTCAGGAATCACCTAAAGTAAAATATCGTGGTATTTTTATCAACGATGAATCGCCATCTTTCACTGGTTGGTGCAACGCGAAGTTTGGCGGTGTAAACTCCAAAATGTATGCAAACATGTTCGAACTGTTGCTCCGCCTGAAAGCCAATTTCCTGTGGCCTGCTATGTGGGGTAATGCTTTTAATGAAGATGATCCATTGAGTCCGGCAGTAGCCGATGAATATGGTATTGTAATGGGAAACTCACACCACGAACCGATGATGCGATCGCAAAAAGAATATACCAAACGCCAGCAAGAAATTGGTGCATGGGATTTTGTTACCAATAGCGCGAATCTCGAAAAATTTTGGTTTGACGGTCTCAATCGCAACAAAAATTATGAGAATGTGATTACCATGGGTATGCGTGGGGATGGTGACGTTGCAATGGGTAAAGGCGATGACCAGGAAAACATCAAAACGTTGCAAAATGTGGTGAAAAGTCAACGGAATATTATCCAAAAAGTTTACAACGATGATCCTGCCAATCATCCACAGTTATGGGCAATCTTTACGGAAGTTCAACGCTATTATGATGCCGGATTAACGGTGCCTGATGATATTATTCTTTTATTGTGTGATAACAACTGGGGTTATATTCGTCGTATTCTGCCTCCAAAAGAAAAAAACAGAATAGGTGGTGTAGGTTTGTACTACCACATTGACATGAATGGTGGTCCTTGGAATGACCGTTGGGTGAACACAACAACAATCCCTAAATTGCGCGAACAGTTTAATCTGGCTTATCAAACCGGAATTAATAAACTTTGGGTAATCAATGTAGGTGACTTGAAACCAAAAGAAATTCCGATCAATTTTATTATGAATTATGCGTGGAATCCGGAAGCTGTACCAGCTGATAAGACTATGGATTATAGTATTGATTGGGCTACAAAAACATTTGGCAGCGAACATGCAGTTGAAATTGCCGACATCGTTTCAAAATATCCTAAATACAACCTCTGGAGAAAAGCTGAAGCACAGGTTCCAAACATTTTTAGTGTTGTAAATCACAACGAAGGCGACCGTGTTATCAAACTTTGGCGCGATGTAGCCGATAAAGCTGAAACGTTGAAATCAAAGATCGCCCCTGAAGCTCAAGATGCATACTATCAGTTAGTATATTATCCTGCAAAGGCATCTGCCGGAGTTGCTGAAATGTACATAGCCGCTGATAAAAATAACTTATATGCCAAACAAGGTCGCGTAAGTGCTAACGACTATGCTAAACGCGTTCGAGATCTTTTTGATTTGGATAAGCAATTAAGCGATTATTACAACGGCCCGATGGCTGATGGAAAATGGAAGAACATGATGTCCGATATTCATATTGGTTACAGGCAGTGGTCTATGCCTCGAGCCAGCACCATGCCGGCTGTGGTTGAAGTAACTCCACTTCCCAATCCGACCATGGGAGTAGCCGTGGAAGGTAGTGAAAAAGCATGGCCCGGAGCTGCTGAACAAGCTGCATTGCCGGTATTCGACGGCCTTAATAAGAAATCGCACTATATCGATGTGTTTAATAAAGGAACAGGATCATTTTCGTTTGAAGCAGTAGCCAACAAGCCTTGGATTAAACTGAGTACTGCCGAGGGAACTGTTGACAAGGAAACCCGTATCCAGATTGATATTGACTGGAAAGCTTTGCCAGTTGGTAAAGCCGATGGTCTGATTGAAATAAAACAAGGTAGCAATCAGGTTCAGGTTCAGGTAAGCGCATTGAAAGCAGATATTCCATCAGTTAAAGAACCTTTCTATGGCAGTCTTACAGGTGAATTCTCTATACCGGCCAATAAATTCAATGCCAATGTCGCTGGAAAGAAATCAAAATGGTTGCTTCTGCCCGATTTAGGAAGAGATGAAGCTTGCATGGGAATTTATCCTGTTACTGCACCGAGTGAAACTTCAAAAACAGCTCCCCGGTTGGAATACAAAATGTATTTGAACCAATCAGGCAAGAATACTTTCTGTATCGGTATTCTTCCAACTCAGGATGTACTTCCTGAACGAGGTCTGCGTATTGCAGTGTCAGTTGACAACGGCGAACCACAGATTTTGGATGCTCGTAAAGGATTGGTGGATACCTTTACTGAATATACTCCAGATAAATTAACTAATTCTAAAGTATTGAAACCGCTTCCTCCGCTCAATAGAGATATTGCGTTGGTAGGAACCGGAAAGCTTCGTCGCAGCGAGGTTTTTGATAATTTACGTTGGCTGGATGTTCAATTGGAAGTCGTTACACCGGGATTCCATACCCTTAAGATTTATATGATTGATCCCGAGTTGGTTTTGGAAAGAATTGTGGTAAACCCGGATAATAATCACTCTAGTTATTTCGGCGCTCCTTCTATTCAACACAATATAAAATAGATTTTTAGCAAATTATAATTTTTACAACGATATGAAATTTAAAAAATCACGAATGCTTTTTGTTTTATGCTTAACGATTGGCATTTTCACTGTTTCAGCGCAGACAAAGCAAAATTACCACACCTGGGCTCCAACCCCTCCGTTGGGCTGGAATAGCTGGGATTGTTTTGGAACGACTGTGACTGAACAACAAATCAAAGAGCAGGCTGACGCCATGACTAAGTATCTTTTGCCAAGCGGGTATAAATATCTGACAGTGGATATTCAATGGTATGAACCGGAGGCTAAGGGGCATGCCTATGATCCTAAGGCTACGCTAACGATGGATGAATATGGTCGTTTAACCCCTGGACTGAAGAAATTTCCTTCGGCTGCAAACGGTAAAGGATTTAAAGAGCTCGCCGATTATGTGCATTCCAAAGGACTTAAGTTTGGAATTCATATCATGCGCGGTATCCCACGTCAGGCTGTGGAAAAAAATACTCCGGTGCTTGGCACAACTGTAAAGGCCAAAGACATTGCTTTGACAAATTCGCGTTGTTCGTGGAATCCCGATATGTATGGAGTAGATGCTACCAAACCCGAAGGTCAAGCTTATTATAATTCTATCGTCCAGATGTATGCCGATTGGGGAGTTGATTTTATAAAGTGCGACGATATTTCGCGCCCTTATGACAATATTCAAACTGCTGAAATAGAGGCACTTAGAAAAGCTATTGATAAAACAGGTCGTCCTATTCTTCTAAGCTTATCACCCGGTGCAACACCGGTTAAGATGGGTGAACACGTGATGAACCATGCCAATATGTGGCGTATTACCGATGATTTTTGGGATAGATGGGGACTCTTGTTCGCGATGTTCGAGCGGTTGGATGCCTGGACTCCTTACCGCGGACCCGGTCATTTCCCTGATGCAGATATGCTTCCGATTGGAATTGTTGAATTTAAACGTCCAACAAACTTCACAAAGAATGAGCAATATACACTTATGAGTATGTGGGCCATTGGTCGTTCGCCACTTATTTTTGGAGGTGATATGACTAAACTGGATGATTTCACTAAAGAAATGCTCACCAACCCCGAAATGTTGAAAGTGAATCAGCAAAGTACCAACAACCGTCAGGTGTCGCGCGATAAAAACCTGATTGTATGGACTGCCGATGTGCCTAACAGCAAAGACAAATATATAGCACTTTTCAATGCGCAAAGCAAAGGTGATAATATCGATTTTAGTAATGCTGATTACTCAAGTCCGATAATTGCCGGGAAAGGCAGTTCACAAAAAGTGGAAGTATCTGTAAAAGATGGAAAGAAACTGGTTCTTTTTGTGAAAGATGGTGGCAACGGTACAGATTGGGATCATGTGGTTTGGGTTGACCCTGTGCTTCATGGACCAAACGGAGATTTGAAACTAACTGATTTGAAATGGATTAGTGCCACTTCGGGTTATGGTGAAGTAAAGGTGAATCGTACGTGCGAAAACCGACCCATTATAATCGACAATAAACCGGCTGAAGGAATTGGTTCTCACGCTGAATCGGTGATTATCTATGACTTGCCTGTGGGTTATAACACTTTCACTGCCACCGGAGTGGTTACTCAGGAAAAGGGTTCGGTAGTTTTTGGTGTACTTGTTAGTAAAGGCAGTGTGGATCTTCCTGAAACAGCCAACGTAAAGGTAAATCTTGAGGCAATTGGTATAAAAGGTAAAGTGAAAGTGCGCGATTTGTGGAGTCACAAAGACCTTGGTACTTTCAATGAGAGCTTTGAACGTGAATTACCTCAACACAGTGCAGGATTATATCGATTAACTCCAATAAAATAAACATGAAAAACAATATATTTATGAAAAAATTCAAGCTATTACTGTCGTTACTGCTGGTACTTGCCATGGGTCTTCAGGCTCAATCGTATCAGAAAACAGATTTGGGTTTAAAAACCAAAATCAACTCAACCGATGTTGAGATCCAGTTTTTTAGTCCATCAACTGTTAGAATTTTGAAATCACCAGTTGGAAAACCGTTTAAAAAAGAAAGCTTGACGGTTATAAAAAAACCACAAGCAACCAAATTGGCAATCAGTCAACAAGGAGACATCATTTCGTTGAAAAGCGAAAAAATGAAAGTAGATGTTGATGTAAAATCAGGTAAAATATCTTATTCAACGCCTGCAGGAGCACAACTTTTAAGCGAGAAAGAATCGGGTGCAACTTTTACTGATTTCAATGATGCCGGATCAAAAACCTACACCATTAATCAGTCGTTTACACTTGACAAAGACGAGGCTATTTACGGTTTAGGACAACAACAACGTGGTAAATTGTCGCTTCGTAACACGAAAATTAATATGGTACAAGGCAACACCGACGACTATGTTCCTTTCATGGTTTCGACCAAAGGTTACGGTTTGTTTTGGGATAATTATTCTCCAACTTTATTTGAAGATAAACCTGAAATGACAACATTTAAATCGGATGTTGGCGATTGCATTGATTACTACTTTATGCTTGGCGGAAATATTGATGGTTCAATTGCCTGCATGCGCGATTTGTCTGGACAATCTCCGATGTTCCCGTTGTGGACTTTTGGTTTCTGGCAAAGTAAAGAGCGCTACAAAAGTCAAAGCGAATTGGTGGGAGTAGTTAAAAAATATCGTGAAATCGGCGTTCCACTTGATGGAATTATTCAGGATTGGCAATATTGGGGAAGCAATTACCTGTGGAATGCTATGGAATTTCTCAACACCGAATTCCCAAACCCAAAGAAATTAGTGGATGATATTCACGGCATGAATGCTCACGTGATTATTTCTATCTGGAACTCTTTTGGTCCTCAAACGAAGCAATATAGAGAAATGAAACCAAAAGGTATGCTTCTCAATTTTGGAACATGGCCACAATCTGGTTTAGAAGCTTGGCCACCAAACCGCGAATATCCATCAGGCGTAGAGCCTTATGATGTTTATAATCCCGAAGCTCGTGATATTTACTGGAAATATTTGAACAAAGGGCTTTTCTCATTGGGAATAGACGGATGGTGGATGGATTCTTCGGAACCTGACCATTTGGATTTCAAACCTTCTGATTTTGACTTGAAAACATATCTTGGTTCATTCCGTAAAGTTCGTAATGCTTTCCCATTGATGACGGTAGGAGGAGTGGCTGAGCATCAGCGTACTGTAAGTTCCGAAAAACGCGTATTTATCCTTACCCGTTCGGCATTTGCAGGACAACAACGTTACGGAGCTAATACATGGTCAGGCGATGTGAATTCTTCATGGCAATCGTTGCGCAACCAGATACCTGCTGGGCTTAACTTCTCGATGAGTGCAATTCCTTATTGGAATACTGATATAGGTGGTTTTTTTGCAAGCGCTTACAACAGAGGTTTTAGCGATGGAACTAAGAATCCTGCATTTCAGGAACTGTATGTTCGCTGGCTTCAGTTTGGTGCATTTACACCCATGATGCGTTCACACGGAACAGAAATTCCGAGAGAGATTTACAACTTTGGAAAAAAGGGCGATATAATCTATGATGCAATTGCAAAATCAATCAATTTGCGTTACTCGCTGTTGCCATACATTTACTCTGCAGCATGGGCAGTCACAAACAGTCAATCCACCATGATGCGTGCTTTGGTTATGGACTTTAAGGATAAGAAAGTTGTTGATATGAACAACGAGTATATGTTTGGTAAATCGATATTGGTTGCACCAATCGTTAATGCACAATACACTCCTGAAACTATTGTAAGATCAAATGCAGAAACCGGATGGGACAGAAAAGAATCAGATAATGCTAATAAAACTGCGGCTGTGACTTTCACTGAGGCTAAATCAACAAAAGTATATTTACCTGAAGGAACTTCATGGTATGATTTCTGGACTAACGAGAAAGTTAAGGGTGGACAGGAAATAACCAAGTCAACCACTATCGATGAAATTCCTTTGTACATCAAGGCAGGAAGTATAGTTCCTTTTGGACCACAAGTGCAGTATGCTACCGAAAAGAAATGGGATAACCTGGAAATCCGTGTTTATCCGGGAGCCAATGGAGAATTTAGCTTGTACGAAGATGAAAACGATAACTACAATTATGAAAAAGGAGCTTATTCAACCATTACCTTTACTTGGAATGATGCAGGCAAATCATTAACTATTAACGATCGTAAAGGCTCGTTTACCGGAATGATTACGTCTCGAAAATTTAATATTGTAGTGATTGCAGCAGGTAAGAAAATTGAAAAAGCAGTAACTTACACTGGTAAAAAAGTTGTTGTTAAACTATAACCGCGATTGACATTGCTAATTACAGCTCCGGAACAGTAACGGTAGATGTTTTGAGTGTACGATAAATAATATGATAAAGATAAATTGATAATCAAATTGAACACCATGTTGAAATATTTGAAACTTTTGCCAATAATATCTGTACTTCTATTAGCCAGTACTATAAACATCAAAGCACAACAAATAACGCGCGGCAAACAACTCTTCGATAGTAATTGGAAGTTTTTTTTGGGAGATCCTCCGGCTGTAAGCACTGTCGATTTTGATGATAAAAATTGGCGAAACCTCGATTTGCCTCATGATTGGAGTATTGAGGGGACTTTGGATTCGAATAATCCGATGGGAAACGATGGAGGATATTTTCCTGCAGGTGTCGGTTGCTATCGAAAAAGGTTTACGCTACCGGCATCGTTTAAGGACAAGCTTGTGTCGATCTATTTCGAAGGGGTGTACATGAATTCCGAGGTTTCTATAAATGGAAAATCACTTGGTGTTCATCCTTATGGGTATACCTCTTTTAGCTATAACCTTACTCCGTACCTGAAATTAAATGGTAAAAATGTTCTTTCTGTTCGGGTGGACAATTCCAAACAAAAGAATTGTCGCTGGTATAGTGGTTCCGGTATTTACCGACATGTTTGGCTGGTTGTTACCAATCCAATACACGTTTCTCAATGGGGTTCAACGGTTACGACTCCGAATGTATCCACTAATCAGGCAACTGTTATAGTGAAAACGGTGGTAAAAAATGAAACAGGATTAGCTCAAAATGTTAGTCTTAATACTACACTTTGGGATGCAAATTCGAGAAAATCAGGTGACAATCAACAGGTGGTGCAACTTCCGGCCAACAGCGAGAAAGAGGTTGAACAAATCGTTCAGGTTTCAAAACCTTTACTGTGGACTCCCGAAACTCCTCATTTATATCAGGCACAAGTTCGTATTGAGAAGAATAAAAAAGTAGTTGAGAGTATTAAAACAAACTTTGGCATTCGCTCCATAAAATTCACTACCGAAAATGGATTTCAATTGAATGGAAAAACGATGAAGATCAATGGAGGTTGTGTGCATCACGACAATGGTTGTTTAGGAGCTGCCGCTTTTGATCGAGCAGAAGAACGTAGGGTTCAAATTCTTAAATCAGCAGGGTTTAATGCTATTCGAACTTCGCACAATCCTCCTTCAGAAGCTTTTTTGGATGCTTGCGACAGATTGGGAATGTTGGTTATTGATGAAGCATTTGATGGTT
>Ga0302205_10000762_pt1 | contig 12925 bp, 11 predicted proteins | sample II_Fen_E1_3_FD_194582 | JGI IMG/M metagenome (GOLD analysis project Ga0302205, IMG submission 194582) | Peat permafrost microbial communities from Stordalen Mire near Abisko, Sweden - II_Fen_E1_3 | ecosystem: Environmental > Terrestrial > Soil > Wetlands > Permafrost | place: Sweden: Abisko...
TTACCAGTAACAGTACCATCAGGAAAAGTTGATTCGAACTGATTGAAATTGAGAAAATATCTGTATGTGAAGTCTTTTGTGTCATGTTTGAAAAATATACCATTTGGCAAACAAAACTTATAACCACTTGGAGTGTAATTTTCGCTAATAAATTTTATTGAGGCTAAATTTATCCCAATATGATTGTTGTAAACTTTATTTTCTTGTCCATCCAATTTTGAAGCAAGAAAAAATAGAGTCAAAATAAAAAGGTATTTCTTCATCGATGATTGTTTTAGTATCTTGTTTATAAAGATGATAAATTAGTCAATATCGTTGCATAATAAATTCAATTTATTTAAATAAAATAATCCAGATGGAGTAATCATTATCGGACACCGGATTTATTCTCCCCTCGCTGGCAGGGGTCTGTGGCCCGTGACAAACAAAATGAAAAGAAGCACAGGACAAAGAACTGCGAAAGCGGAGGTCTAACAAACGTCTATAGTTACAGGCAATGTTAGACAACCGCACAACAAGACACTTACAAAATCAAATATTAATATATTTACAAAATGGCATTGACAAAAATAAACGGTATTGATTTAAACATAAATACAAAGGGAAGCGGAAAACCATTGTTGCTGATTCACGTTTTAGGTGGTAACTACAAGCAATTAGACATCATCACAAATCCTCCCATAGGAAATTAGGATGTTGTATATGCCATGGATTACAAATCCGCGCTTGCGGTGGGGAGTTGTATAATAGTATATTTACCGATGGAAAGAAAATCATAAGCTTTATGAGAAGATTATTTAATGACAAACCAGAAGTTCAATAATTATTGAAACGAGCTGACGACAAGGAACTGACTAAAACATTAAGTTTAAAGTTCGAAAAACTGAAAAAAAAAGAAATATCATGATGATGTCTGAAAATCCTACCATCGCCCTCGTCGGTCCGGGGGCAATCGGCACGACCATTGCGGCTGTGCTTCATGAAGCTGGGCGCATGCCGACGATTTGCGGTCGCTCGGCGCACAAGCACCTTACACTGCGCTTCGACGGCGGTGATATCGCTATCCCAGGTCCCGTGCTAACTGATCCGGCTGAGATCAAGAACACGTTTGATCTGGTTTTCGTCGCGGTGAAGTCAACACAAATCGAGGCAACGGCACCGTGGCTTTCCGCATTGTGCAGTGCGCAGACTGTTGTCTGCGTGCTGCAAAACGGCGTCGAACAGAAAGCACTTGTCGCGCCGTACGTGCCCGGCAGCTTCGTGCTACCCTCAGTTGTGTGGTTCCCTGCTCAACGCGAACTGGACAGCTCTGTCTGGCTGCGCGGGAAAGCGCACATCACCTTGCCGGACACGCCGATGACCGACGTGGTGCTCGCGGCATTACGCGGTACGCGGTGTTCGGTCGATATCTCCGCGGATTTCACGTCCATTGCGTGGCGAAAACTTCTACAAAACGCAGTCTCAGGCTTAATGGTTCTGGCAGGTCGCCGTGCTGGCATGTTCTCCCGAACCGACATTACCAAACTATCTCTAGCCTACCTAAGGGAATGTCTTGAGGTCGCTCGCGCGGAAGGGGCGATCTTGGGCGACGAGGTACCGCAGGAGATCGTCGATAAGTTTCACGCGTTCCCGACCGACATGGGTACGTCTATCCTTGCCGACCGACAGGCTGGCCACCCTCTCGAATGGGACATCCGGAACGGGGTTGTGCAACGATATGGCCTATCTCATGATATTCCCACTCCGATCAGCGATCTGGTCGTACCACTTTTGGCGGCTGCCAGCGATGGGCCCGGCTAACCAATCTTCCGCTGCTGACGCGTGTCTGTGACCCGTGGCAAACAAAATGAAAAGAAGCATAGCTACAGACCTGCAAAAGCGGAGGCCTAACAAACACCGATGGTTACAGGCACTGTTAGACAACCGCACAACAAGGCACTTGCAAAGTCAACTATTAATCTATTTACAACATGGCACTAACAAAAATAAACGGTATTGATTTAAACATAAATACAAAGGGAAACGGAAAACCATTGTTGCTAATTCACGTTTTAGGTGGTAACTACAAGCAATTAGACATCATCACAAATCCTCTTTCTAAACATTTCAAAACAATTACGTATGACATTCGGGGACACGGACAAAGCGAAAAACCAACGGAATACACTTTGCAAGACCACATAAATGACGTGTTAGGCATTATGGATTTTTACAATATTGAAAAAACGTATTTGCTTGGTGTTTCAATGGGGAGCTATATTGCACAAGGTGTTGCCATTGCTGCACCTGAAAGAATTGAAAAGCTGATATTAACTGTCCCCAAATCAAATGGACTTACTTCATCCGTGCAAATATTGTTCAGAGAACACGCAGAAGAAATTAAGGGAAAAAATTTTCACGAAACTATTTTGACTTTACTCAAATATTTCGTTTACAACACAGAGATAATGCAACACCACCTTGATGTTTTTGAAACAGATTTAACCCCTGAACAATTTGCGGCTGCCAATAAAGCCCTGACAAACTTTGATTTCAGGAAAGATTTACCAAGCATAACAGCCCCAACACTTGTAATAAGCGGAAAGTATGACGGTTTAAATCCTCCGAAAGACGGACAAGAAATCGCCTCGTTAATCCCAAATGCAACGTTTAAAGAAATGCAATTTTCAGGACACGCTCCAATATATGAAGAAACAGAAAGCTATTTAAAACTTGTGGAAGACTTTTTATTTAGTTGATTAACAGTCAGGCAAAAACACTGCCGTGAGTCTGTAACCCATGACAAATAAAATAAAAAAAGTACAGGTCAAAGACCTGCGAAAGTGGAGGAACTATGGTCCGTGGAGTGCTACAGTACAATTTTCAACTGAGTATATACTAGTGTTAGCGGTAATTTTAGAACGATATAACGAATTCAATAAGACAATGGAATATCAGGAAAAAAATATCTCAAAAAGAAAAATTGACATTGCCAATCAGTTTTTGGTTGTGCTTGACAAACACCTTACAGAACTAAAAACGGGTCAAGTTGAAAAATCACTTGAACTGAATGAAATTGCGGAACTATTATTTATTGCCCCAAATCATATGAGTGACACGGTAAGCGAAGTATTTGGCAAATCACCTTGTGAAATTTACGAGAATAAATTGGTTGAAATTTCAAAAGAGATGCTTGAAAATTCAACCACGCCAATTAATGAAATTGCAAGAACATTAGATTACGATCCTTCTAATTTCACTAAATTCTTCAAACACTTTACAGGTCTAACGCCTTCTCAGTACAGAAAATCAAAAACAGGAAACATCACCATTTAAACAGAATACATCACCATTGTCTTTGCTAAGTTACATTCTACCTTTGTTGAAAATAAAACAAAGATGAATATGACAAAAAAAACAGCCCTAATTACAGGTGCAAATCAAGGACTTGGCTTTGAAACAGCCAAACAATTAGCCGAACTCGGATATTACGTTTACGTTGGATGTCGTAATAAATCAAAAGGGAATTCAGCAATAGAAAAATTGAATGAATTAGGATTTAGCAATGTGGAATTTATTGAGATAGATGTAACTGACATCAGTTCCATAAAATCAGCAAAACAAGCATTGGAAACTAAAACACAGAAATTAGACCTGTTAATCAATAATGCAGGTATTGCAGGAGAACAACCGCAAAATATGTCCACAGGTGACATTGATAACTTGCGAAAAGTATTTGAAACTAATTTTTTTGGAGCAGTGCAAACAACACAGCAGTTTATTGACTTATTAAAAAAATCAAACGAACCACGAATTATAAATGTTTCGAGCGGATTAGCTTCCCTAACATATCATAGTAGTTCAGCTGATTTTGCAATTTATGCAGCATATAGTTGCTCTAAAACTGCGTTGAATGCCTTTACTGTAATGTTAGCAAAAGAATTTTTGAACACAAATTTCAAGATAAACTGTGTCGAACCAGGCTATACATCAACCAATCTCAATAATTATCAAGGAACACAAACAGCAGAGCAAGCAGTTACAGTAATTGTAAAATATGCAACTATTAGCAATGATGGACCAACAGGGAAATTTTCGAGTAGAGAAGGTGAACTTCCTTGGTGAAAAAACTACTCTGTTGAGTGTAGCGGGTATTACAGTAAGTTCCATTATTGTAGGCTAAACTCTTTAATTTGTAGAGCTGTGCGTGAGCACAGCTCTACTTTTTTTGTTTCCAAACAAATAATACAAAGAAAAAGATATTCGGTTAAATGTTTTTTGTATGTTTGTGCTGGAAAAAGAACTAACGCTCATCCCTAAATTACGATATATGCCCGGTTAACTAGATATATCCAGCCAAAACAAGGAATATAGTGAGTAACTAGATATATGTATGTTATGAACAAGTTTAGAAAAAATAAGAGAAATTGAATTTATATATTACTTACTTTTGGGGGGTAATCCTGAATGCTTGTGACGTGAATAAACAAGCAAATAACGACGTAAAAATAAACAGAATCAAATTAACTATGAATTTAACAACGCTTTAGGACAAGAGGAAAACCTTAAAAACGTTAAGATATATTTGTTTTCTGTACTCCAAAATTACACGATACATTTTCAAGATAAAACATAAACTCCGTTACCTGAATTATAAACGGTGGATAAGAAAAAAACGAGAAGAAATTAAATAAACATTTACAATTATGACAAAAACAGACAAATCGTTAGTAGAACCAATGAAATGGTATCATTACATTGCAGCGTTTTTAGCAGGAGTATTTTTGACGAATGCGATTCCGCACTTTGTCAATGGAATTTCAGGAAACGCTTTCCCTTCACCATTTTCTAATCCCCCAGGTCAAGGACTTTCATCTCCTTTAACTAATGTTTTATGGGCATTATTTAATTTGCTTGTAGGATATTTACTTTTTAGGGTTAGTAAGATAAATTCAAAAAGTAAATTAGGATTGTTCGTGTTTTTTGTTGGAATGATCCTTATTAGTATTATGTGCAGTATTACATTTATGGATAAAGCAAAATGAATAATTTTAAAATCGGATTTAAAACCAGCCAATAACACACCCTCTGCTTGACCCGTGACAAATAAAATAAAAAGAAGCGCAGGTAAAAGACCTGAGTTAGCGGGGGAAGTAGTCTCTCCATACTATAGCAGATTAGAAGACTGAAAGTCGGACATATTTCAGCCCGAGGTAAAGACCTGAAAGGGTAACGCCTTGGGAAAGCCGAACAACTAAATAAAAAACCACTTACCATTCGGGATGGCAAGCAGTTTATTTACATGTAATAGAAGACCTTACTTGTAAATTGCATTCAGGACGTTGGCTAGTTGAATGCCTCCACGGTAAAGCATTTCGTCGCGCTTGTCGGCAAAGAAATACACATAATGATAATTACTGGTGTCTGACGTGTCATAACTGTAAATCAGGTTTCGAACAGCATAAACAGCTTCTACAGACTGGAGAATGCTTTGCTTTTTAATTTCATCTTTACGGGATTCGTATTTATCCTGCAAATACTGACTAAATTCGCTATACGACATTTTTTGACTTTCGATCAGTGATCCGTCCCAAACAGAGTGAAGATTTGTTTTCCGGCCAAACCAGTTGAAATCAACCGTATTTCCACCTTTATCATTTTTTCTTCCCAAATGGAGAGGTTGATGTAAATCGCCCACAATATGAACAATAAATTTCAAGGCTTCCGTATTGTTTTTGTCGCTTTTCAATCGCGTTGTAAGTGAGTCAAGGGCATAAAATAAATGTTCCCCTTCAGCTTTCGGATTATCCAATAGTTTTTTCAGATCGGCAGAAGCCATGTTGTCATCCAAATCCTGATAATGCCACTGGTAACTGTAAGCATATTTATTATCGCTGCGAATATCATCGGGCCAGGTAGCTGCATAAACAATTCCATTTTTACCCAGAACTTTATCTACCTGATTTCTTGCTTTATCAGTGAGGTTATGATACGCAATATCGGCCACAATTCGATGTCCAACCGCATCATAAGCAGAAAGAGAAACGGTTAACGCCAGAAAACATAGCGCAAGAAAGTGTTTGTTGATTTTCATACAATTTATTTTTTTGATATAATATAAGTAGTTACAAGTGAATAGTTACGAGTTACAAGACTGTCTGTTTGTCCGGATTTTGCTTTCAAAAAACAGATCATTAAATATTATTGCTTACTTATTCAGTTTGTCAATAAGTAGCAGGAATGAAATAATGTCGTATTGAATTCATCAAATTAGCCAATAATGTCGGTACTACATATCTGCTTTAGCCACGAAGTGGCGATAGTATGGTAGACAATGTTATATAAGGATAACAAAGCTCCGGAGGATCGACATTATTTGTTTTGCAGGGCAAAGATAGGATATTTATTCAAATATAGGATGAAAAATTGCATTTCTACCACCTAACAAATAAGATGAATGCAATCAAAACGAAGTAGTTCAACTTTCTTTTTATATCTTTGCAGGTCATTTTTAAAATAGCGTTAACCTATAGTTAATCATTAAGCAATGCTTCCCATTCCCGACGAATATCATTTGTATCTGAAACTTGAAAAAGGTTTGTCGGGCAACACAATAGTGGCTTATGAAAACGATTTGAGAAAATTGACTTCCTATTTGTCGGATGCACACGTGAAACCTGAGGAAGCGACAACCGAAGTCTTGCGCGATTTTATTATCGAAATTAGTAGTCTGGGCATTCATCCACGCTCGCAGGCACGGATCTTATCAAGCATAAAATCGTTTTATCATTTTCTAATTTACCGGAATGTTCTCGATAATGACCCGACCGAATTACTCGAAAGTCCCAAAATAGGATTACGGCTTCCGGAGGTGTTATCATTAAAAGAAATTGATGCTATTGTGGCTGCCATTGATCTATCAAAACCCGAAGGGCAGCGTAACAAAGCCATCATTGAAGTTCTTTATGGTTCCGGCTTACGCGTTTCAGAATTAATCGGGCTTCAATTGTCTAAGTTATACATGGACGAAGGATATATGCTGGTTGAAGGTAAAGGAAGCAAACAACGGCTGGTACCGATGTCGCCTCAGGCTTTGAAACAAATTGAGCTTTGGAAGATAGACCGAAACATACTCGATATAAAAAAAGGAAATGAGGATTGTGTATTTCTGAATAGACGCGGAACGAAACTAACCCGGGATATGATTTTTAAAATAGTAAAGGAATTAGCTGTTTTGGCCGGAATACGGAAAAATGTAAGTCCGCATACATTTCGCCATTCATTTGCCACGCATCTACTCGAAAACGGAGCTAACTTACGTGCTATTCAGCAATTACTTGGTCACGAATCTATAACAACAACAGAACTTTATACCCATATTGATGTTCACTACTTGCGCCAAACCGTTTTAAGCTGTCACCCTTTTTACAAAAAACAAAGGGAAGATGAGGCTAAAGTGAATGCAAAGAAAAAGATATAATTACAGAATGATTTTAAATAATACAAAAATAGTCTGCAGAAAAAATATATTTAAATTGATGCTGATAATCATGTTATTTGCATCTCTCTTTACATCGGCACAAGAAACGGTGGTTGTAGGGCAGGTGTTGAATATTGTAGATAAGACTCCTATCCCTTCGGTAAATATCTATTTCAAAAATACACCAAAGGTAGTACAAACTAACGAAGAAGGTTATTTCCTGATCCGTTACACCGGCAAAGAATCAATACTCATTTTTTCCTCTGTTGGTTACAAAAAGCAGGAACTCAAAATTAAACCGGGTCAAAGTGTAGGTGTACAGGTGGAAATGAGAGAGGAAAACACCTTGCTTCGTGAGGCACTGGTAATACCGGGAGTTAATCCGGCTATTGATTTAATGAAAAAAGTACGGCTGCTCAAAAAAGAAAATGATGTAAGCCGGCAAAAAGGATTTAATGCCGAGAGTACCGAACAAAACCTGGTTTTGCTGAGCAAAATTAATCAACGTACATTGAGCAAGCGCATTTTTGACCAACTAAAAAAAGGAAATATATCGCATACCGACTCATCTCTGGTTATTCCTTTGTACATGGCCGAGAATAAATATCAATTGACTAACATCGATAAAAAACAAGTTTCTAAAAATATTTTTTCTTCACCCGAAAATGTAGAAAGATTGTTGGAAAAATTCGTTGGGGAGATGACTACCGAACTTAATTTTTACGACAATGCTGTTTTTGTGCTCGGAAAAGGCATGATTAGTCCCTTGGCCAATGTGGGAAATGCGTATTACGACTATTATCTGGCCGACAGCGTGAAACGCAAGACCGGAAAGCAATATGAAATTCATTTTCACACCAAGAATCCCAAGAATTTAGCTTTCAACGGAAAGCTTTGGATTGATTCTACTACCCTGGCTCTGACAAGAATTGAAGCCGAACTACCTTCTAAAGCCAATATCAACTTTATTCATAATCTGCACATCTCCGAAACCTTTGTTCCGCTTGCTAACAAAAACTGGGTTCGCCAATCGGAAGAGATGACACTCAACATGAATTACGAGTTGCTGGCCGATAGTCTACATCCACGACCGGAGATTTTCGTGAAACGATCTGCCACATACCACTCGGGAGAATTGAACCTGATACAACCCGGGAATTTTGCCCGGAGTAATTACGATCAGACTACGCTCAATGAAAAACTGAACGATTTGAGTAATACTGCTCTGCTTCGTACCGCCAAACTGATTGCCGAAGTTGCATTAACCGGAAATATTCCTGCCGGTAAAGTAGACATTGGAAATATACTGCAACTCGCCCGCTTAAGCGACATTGAGGGGTTACGCCTAAACATACCCTTGAAAACAAACGAAAAACTGTGGAAAGACGGTATGATAGGCGGCTATGCAGGTTATGCTACCAAAAACCACACAATAAAATACTCCGCCGAAGGACGATATAAGTTGCCGGGAGAAAAAAAGCGTGTTATAGGAATGAGCTATACCGACGATTACCGACGGATTGACTACAACTACAATAACTTTATGTATCGCGAAAATCCGCTAATCACCGGAGACGAGGATATTGCAAGTACCCTTTTAATGTTGTGGTCGGCAAGTAAATTGAATCGGAGAAAAGAATTTAATGTTACATTCTCCAACGACTGGAATTCGGATATAGAATCCACCTTATACCTCCGGGCCAATACAATGTACGCAAACGGAAGCTTACCTATGCAAATCAATGGCATAAATGTACCCTCGTTCCGGCAACGTTCGGCAACGCTTAATACCCGCTTTTCATTCGATGAAAAAACGTACGAGAATCATTTGCAACGTATTTATATTCTCAACAGCCAACCCGTTCTTTCTGCTGCACTTGAAGGAGGTGAATACACCTTGAATAACAAGACAAAGGGGTATGGAAAACTGATGGGAGCAATAAAACAATATGTTCCGTTTGACATTGGAAATTTGTACTATGTGATCGAAGCAGGATGTATACTTGGAGATGTACCTTATCCCTTACTCGAAATACCTTCGGGAAGCGAAGCCGGCGGATACGGAATATACGCAATGAACATCCCGGTTCAAACCGGTTCGGGGGGATACAGCATGTACCAGTACAATATGATGAAGTATATGGAATATGCTGCCGACAGATATGTCAACCTGCAAAGCGAACTCACGCTGAATGGACTAATTATGAACCAACTGCCACTTATTAAGTATTTAAATCTACGCGAGTTATTTACTTTCAAAATGGCTTACGGCTCACTAAGTAATTCGCACCAGTCTGTACTCGATTATCCTACTTTTATGCAAGGTCTTAGAAAACCTTATATGGAAGTTGGAGTAGGTATTACTAATATTTTACATATTTTTGCCATTCAGTCGGTATGGCGACTAACCGATACGAATAAAGCCGGTGTTTTTCCGTGGGGAATCAGAACTGGCTTAAGTATTAGTTTTTAATTTGATTGCCAAATAACAACGTATCTTCATTTTTATATATAATTTTCATTTGTTCATCGAACATTCTTAATTTCTTATTCTATCTTTGTCTTTCAAAATCAGATCATGCAACATTTAGTTTATCAAAATATAAAAATATGGAAACAACTAACATTCAAGTAGCTATTATCGGAGCAGGAAATATGGGTGGAGCTATTGCCCGTGGATTATCAAAAGGAAAATTAATTCTATCTAAAAATATTCGGGTTAGTGATGTTTCGCAAGTAAATCTGGATGCAATTAAGGCTTTTGCACCGGAAATTAGCACCAGTAATTCCAATCGCGAAATCATCAAAAATGCAGATATTATTCTTCTGGCTGTGAAACCATGGTTGGTAGAGACTATTTCCGAAGAAATTGAGAATTTGATTGACTATAAAAAACAGATCATTGTATCTATTGCTGCCGGTGTGGATTTTGGAAAATTAGCCGGTCTTTTCAATACCGATGCAACCATGTTCCGCATAATTCCAAATACTGCTATTGATGTATTGCAAAGCGTTTCTACCATTTCATCTTTCAACTCAAATAAAAATCAGGAAGAACTTATTGTATCGCTGTTTGCTGAATTAGGCAAAGCATTTCTGGTACCAGAAACACAATTAAATGCATTTATGTCATTGTCTTCTTGTGGAATTGCCTATGCTTTCCGTTATATACGTGCGGCTACGGAAGGTGGTGTGGAAATGGGTATTTATCCGGGAATAGCAAAAGAAGTAGTAATTCAGACATTGCGTGGAGCCATCGATTTGCTGGAAGCCAACGATACACACCCCGAAGTGGAAATTGATAAAGTAACTACACCGGGCGGCATCACTATAAAAGGATTGAACGAAATGGAAGCTCACGGTTTTACAAATGCCGTAATAAAAGGATTAAAAGCATCTCATTTAAAATAACATCGTGATAATAAATTTCAAAATAATGAAAAGAATAAGCAAACTTCAAATTCCTTTTTTATTGGCAGGACTTCTTCTCGTAGTACTTACCTACGGTTGTCAAGATAAAGCTTCACGCCCTGTTGTACAAACAAAAAGTTTAACCGGTATAAAGGCAACAACTGTAACATGTTGGGGCAACGTACCTTCAGATCCGGGTTCTGCAGTTACTGAGCGTGGAGCTTGTTGGAGTACTAAATCTAATCCAACTACTTCGAGTAGTAAAGCGACTACAACTGCCGGTACCGGAAATTTCTCTGTGTCTGTTTCAGGATTAACAATGGGAACAAAGTACTATATACGCTGCTACGCAACTAACAAAAGCGGAACTAACTATGGAGCCGAACTGACTTTTACAACATTATTTGAAGACTATAATGGCAACACTTGCGAAACAGTAACAATTGGCAGTCAGATTTGGATGACTGAAAATTTAAAAGTAAAAAACTATCGTGCTGGAAATGCAATTTCTAATGTTACCGATCTAACTGCCTGGTCAAACCTCACATCAGAAGCTTATTGTATCTACGATAACAATTCAGCTAATAAAACAACTTATGGAAGTCTTTATAATTGGTATGCAGTGAATGATTCCAGAAATGTGGCTCCAACAGGCTGGCATGTGGCTACAAAAGCCGACTGGACAACTCTGATAAATAATTTAGGAGGAGCAAGCGTTGCCGGTGGTATATTAAAAGAAGTAGGAACGACACATTGGACAGACACCAACACAGGAGCAACTAATACCAGTGGATTCATAGCACTTCCCGGTGGATATATTGCATCAGAAAATAACACTTACGGATTTTATGGACTCGGAACAACTGGACAATGGTGGGCTGCAGATGAAGTTGATTCAAACAATGGTTACAGTATCTCTTTGAGCAATAGCTCAGCTCAGGTAGTCACGGCAAATTCAACAAAACAAAGCGGATTTTCAGTTCGTTGTGTGAAAGACTAAATTTGTTATTCAAATAAAAACAATGAATCGTTTCCTGCTTTCTTTGCAGGAAACGATTAAACAAATAATCTACATATTCTTAAATCACCATGAACACACAAATTAAACAAATAGCCGAAAGGTTGCGCGGATTACGCGACGCGCTTGACCTTAGTCTCGCTCAGGCTGCTGAGAAATGTGGTATTTCCGAAACAGATTATGCCCGTTACGAATCGGGAGAATCGGACATCCCCATGAGTTTTATCTGCGAAGTAGCCGAAACTTTCGGAATAGAAACAACTGCACTAATTTCGGGCAACGACCCTCACTCCGAAGGCTACTCTGTAACACGTAAGGGAACAGGAACCAGCGTGGAACGCACAAAAGCGTACAAATACCAATCATTAGCTCATGGATTCCGCAATGCCAAAGTGGACACTTTCGAAGTAACGGTAGAACCCTGCAACAAGCCCATCAATTTAAACACCCATTCCGGACAAGAATTTAATTTAGTGCTCGAAGGAAGCATGCAACTCCGGATAGGTGCGAATGACATTACTCTTCACGAGGGTGACAGCATTTATTTTGATGCCACAAAACCACACGGAATGAAAGCTCTCAATGGGAAAAAGGTAAAATTTCTGGCTGTGATTATCTAAATTGTATTCTTGAGACCAACAGATCACTCCTACGGGTTTGCTATTTCCATTTTCTACCATATTCTGCAATGGACAGAATGAATATCAGCTCCAGAGGAGCATTCTGTTTGTAAAAACATCTGCAAACAGAATAAAAAAAGCTCTGGAGTAGCACCCTGTTTACGGCGATGAAAAATTCTACCCGATACAATAATGTCATATTATACCGCGTCTGTTTGTATGCTCAAATTTTCGGAAATATTTATTTTTGAAGAATCTAATTATTTACATTTGGAAATAAAATCGGGTTGCCGGAGCAATAAAAGGCCTCCGAAATAAGATCTGTTTATCCCTTAATGAGTATTTTTATCCCAAATAATCCCTTTTTACCCCTATTTTTTGGTCATCTAACTTTATGAAGCTTACTTTGCAGCCTCG
>Ga0302205_10000764_pt1 | contig 12920 bp, 13 predicted proteins | sample II_Fen_E1_3_FD_194582 | JGI IMG/M metagenome (GOLD analysis project Ga0302205, IMG submission 194582) | Peat permafrost microbial communities from Stordalen Mire near Abisko, Sweden - II_Fen_E1_3 | ecosystem: Environmental > Terrestrial > Soil > Wetlands > Permafrost | place: Sweden: Abisko...
ATACTGAGGCGCAGCCGCAAACAATAGCGGAAGAAGCGTTAAGCGTAGCGACAGAGAGAAGCGTTAAGAAAAAAAGGCGTTCAAGTGGAGCGCAGCGTAAGGCGTTCTTTTTTTTAGCTTCTCGACCGAGCGGAGTAGCTTCTGAGCGTGTTTGCGTTTTTCTTTGTTACTTTACTTTGTACACACAAAGAAAGTAAGTTCTATTCTGACATAGAAATGAAAGTGAAAATAATATGAATCAAGTAAACTAAAAATGAAAAAAGAAATGAAATCAGAAAAGAAAATTAGTATCTTTCAGAAGGGAGGTGTGAAAGAAACGTGAAGCCAAACCACCATTTATACATCGGGAAACACTCCCGAGCACCCGCACTTGCACTTACTGCAAGACCGAGAAGCCGATTACGGAATTTGAAAAGATGAAAACCGGCACTTACCGTTACGTCTGTAACGCCTGCAAGTACCGCTACTACACACTACCGGCTTATTACCGTCGTAAGGCACGGGCCTGGGGCTTGCCCTAGCCCCGGCCTTTCAAAAATTACTTTTAGAAAAATAACCTCTGTCGTCACGGATGACGATGTAAACCATTGACCAACAACATGATCATATTATATAACGACCGTCCGGACTGTCACAAAATGATGCTCGAACGTCACATAAAAGTATTGAGACAGTGCCTGAAAGGTATCAAAACGAACCTGCGGAGCATCGCTCTCGAACTCATATTCTGCTGTTTTTGCCTTGCGGAGATATGCTCCGCTAAGGTAAAAGATATGCTCTGCCCAAGTGAGAGCTATTCTCAGTGAGATAAAAGGATAGAATTATGTAAGAACGGATAATCTAAAGAGTTCACACATTGTTCACAAAGAGTTCACAAACAGTACGCAAAAGCTACGCAAAGAGTTCACAAACAGTTCACATTTTGTTCACAACAACAATGAAAATAAAATTTGATTACTCAAACAACAAATCCGAGCGTAAATCAAAAGAAATTACGCTCGATGACCTTTACACTCAAATCAAGAGCGGGAAGTACGCCAGGCAATGCAGCCGCCTGTCGTATAAACTTGCAGTCATCCCGAATATCCATGCAGAAACGACGCTGGAAGATGCCGAAAGACTGCCCGTAGTCCGCTTCGGACAAGGCGAAGATGGCTCCTATACCGGCTATGTCCTTCTCTCTTTCAAGGGCGGAACAACCGATATCCGCGAGCATCTCCGCAGGGAAGCAAAGAAACTGCCCCAGACGCTGATGACCTTCGAGGGCAGCAGTAAGAAATCGATGAAGATCGTCGTGGCCTTCACCCTTCCCGACGGTACCGTTCCTGTCATGGAGGATGCCCCGTTCTTCCACCAGCACGCCTACTATATGGCGGCCAGATACTACGAAGCGCAGCTCGGTGCGGCGGCAGAGAAGAAATCCCCACGAGTGGACAGAGGCTGCCGAATCTCCGCTGACAGCAGCGTCTACCTGAATAGCGACGTAAAACCGATGGTGATGGCGCAACCGTCAGAGTCGCTCACCGATGCCGTAGTGAAGAACCATCCCATCGCCGGCGATATCCACGTCAGCCACTCCCTCCCCAACTATGACGAAGAGCAGATGAAGGTGCTGAAGTTCCAGTACTGCTACCAGCAGAGCCTAAAGGAAGGAAAAGAGGAGATGGACCTCTTCCTGATGCACCTCGCCCGTGCGTGTCAGAAGAACGGCCTCGACGAGGAGTTCGCCGTCCGTCGGGTGCTCCATATTACACCCTTCGGTGATTACGGTCAGATTGTCCGCGGCTGTTTCCGTAATGTCTATTCCAACGGCGAACCGGGCAGTGACTGTTCCATCCCCGAGCCGACCATCCAGATGTCGCTGCTCATCGACTTCCTCAGACGGAAATACAAGTTCCGTAGAAACTCGATGACAGGTGAGAACGAGTATGTCGAAGAGGGAAAGTACATGTTTGACTGGGCACCGCTGACCAAACCCGTGATGAACCGGATGACGATCGAAGCCCTGAGCGAGGGAATCATCGCCTGGGACAAGGACATCAAGCGATACGTGGAGTCGAGCTATATCAATGAATACTGTCCGATAGGGGAGTTCCTCCAGAACCTCCCCGTCTGGGACGGGAAAGACCGTGTCACGGCACTGGCGATGAGAGTGCCCACGGCCAACAAGAGCTGGCCGAAGTACTTCCATACATGGCTGCTGGCGATGGTGAGCCAGTGGATGGGGGAAAATAAAATCCACGGTAACGCCCTCGTCCCGTTGCTGATCGGTGCACAGGGCGACGGCAAATCCACGTTCTGCAAACTGCTGCTCCCCGAAAGCCTGAGGATATACTACACCGACAGGATCGATTTTGCGAACAAGAACGATGCCGAACGCTCCCTCTCCCGCTTCGCCCTGATCAATATCGACGAGTTCGACTCCATCACCAAGCGGCAACAGGCCTTTCTGAAGCTGATCTTACAGAAGACCTCCTCAATGCTCCGCCAGCTCTATTCCCAGAATATCCGTGAGACCCCGCGACTCTCCGCCTTTATCGCCACGACCAATGAGCCTACGCCGCTGACCGACCCGTCGGGTTCCCGCCGTTATCTCTGCATCCGCACCGAAGGCATCATCGACACCCGCAGCCCGATCGACTACGCCCAGCTCTTTGCCCAGCTCAAGGATGAGATCAACGACGGTGAGCGCACGTGGTTCACCGGTGATGATGAAGCGGATATCCAACGCAGCAACCGCGAATTTGAGCAGTTCGACAGCAACAAGGAGATCTTCTTAGAACTCTTCCACAAGCCGAAGGGTTCAGAGAACGGCGAGAACATGCCCCTATCGAGGATCATCCACGTGATGCACCTTCGCAACCGCAGCATCAGGGAAGACGATGCCACGTTCAAGAAAGTGGGCAAGATGCTCAAACGGATGAGTTTCAAGCATAAACACAGCCGCACCGGCTCGGAATACTACGTCATCAGAAACTTCGCTGTGACGACACCATGACAAAAGGTGACGGTACAACCCAAAGGAAACAATCCATAAACAATTCATATAGTGGCGCTTACCCCCAAACCGGTGACGATAACGACAAAAAATTAAAAACCCATGTTCAGATTTAGAATGACAAGATTAAAGAATTCCTCCCGTGAATACAACAGTCTCTGGTTTCCGAAGGCCGTGCACACGGTGACCGTGACCACCGAAGACCTTCTGAAGGAGATTCCCAAAGGCTGCTCGCTGAAGAAGAGCGACCTGCTGGCCTCCCTCACCGAGCTGTCAGAGTTCCTGCTCCGCCATCTTCGTCAGGGCGAGGTGGTAGATCTCGACGGCATCGGCCGTTTCAAGCTCGAGGTCAAAGGTCAGGGAGTCATCTCCCCCGCCGACTTTGACGAACAGACCGACATCTCCGGCTATGTCTGCCACTTTACGCCCTATTCCCGGAATGGCCGCAAACCCCTGTTTGAGGATATCGAGCTGAAGAGAGAGAAATAGAGAAGAAAGTAAAAACAATCATGAATAAACAAAAAATAAAAAAGATACACACAAAAGAAGAAGCAGAAAAGATATTTGATCTATATATTTCTGCTGACGCAGAATTAGCGGCCATAAACAATTTATCTAAGGATAGAAACATCCATTATACCGATGTGGATGACAAAAGAGGTGTTGGTGTATACGTCCGAATGGACAAATATGAGGAGAGCCTCTATTGGTATGCCATTTCCCAAAAGAACATGTCATGGAGAGATCATAACACGATATCTTTCAAAAGAGGGAATATCTTATTCGTTCAGGGAGAACCTTCTCTCGAATTTGAAAATAAAGATGACAGCACCCTTGTTCAAAAGATAAAGGCTTTTAATCCGAAATATGTGGATTCCTCCAATAGAATAGATGAAAAGAGCATCCTTGAAGACATCGACCGTCCGGAAGTACGGGAGATGCTATCCGAAGCAAAGGTGCAGCTCATGGATGACAGTGATCTGGAATTCAAACCCTCCGAAGAAATAAAGGCGTTGCTGGTCAAAGTCTATATGGATACTATCAAAAGAGAAATCCAGACAAGAGATAAGCAGATGGAGATGTTCAAGAAGTCCATCTCCAATGTCTTCAAGAAAGTATACTCCGCACTCAGCATTGATGACATCATCATGAGATAAAGATGGGATAGAAGCATATAACTCCTAACTGAATAATGATGATAGAATATGAAATGAAACCCTACGCGGGCCCCTGCCCGTTATACAACGGGATGTGGGTGGCCTCGGTGAAGTTGAAAGGCTTCCTGAGTGAGGAGGCCTTTGAGTCAGCCCTTGACAAGGCCGGCTACCACTCCGTGTATGAGAATGTATACGAGCGTCAGGCCATCTACGACAAGGTGTTCATGTCGTACATCATGCGTGGCTATAAAGTCAGTGTGCGTGGTGCTGGCTGCTTCTATCCCTATATCCAAGAGACCCCCTTCAAACCGGACACGTTCAATGTCTCCCGTGACATCCCGAAAGTCTATGTATGCAGGGAACTCGAGAAAATGCTGTGTAAAGAAATTAGCGTCACGGAGAAGGATCTCAAACGGTATGAAGAGAAGAAAGTGGAGGAGGGGGAGCTGTTTGTGGAAACTTAATTTACCTAATTTCTTATTCCTCTCTATTTATATAACAGAATTAATATGAATAATAATGAAGAATATCTGGAAACCCACGTAATTTCTCCTTAATTTTCAAACAGCACCTAATTTTATACCTTTATCCGGCTTATTACTCCTAGGGAGTGTTTGTCTACTTGGTAGTAAACATATTTGGCAACAATGAGATGTCATTTCTTACAATTAAATTGTTATTTTAATATGAAACATATTTTTTTATATTATAAATTTGATTACTCATTTTCTCCAAATTTTGATTAATTCTTTATTTAATTGTTCCTCAGGTGTAAAATTTTTAATATAAGATACATCATAATGCGAATTCTTTACACGTTTAACGACGGCCATACGTAATTTTTTACAACGATCCCAATCAAGCCAAATTGGTAGTTCTTCTGTATATGATGATATACTTTTCCAAGTATCATAACTTAATTGACTTTTCGAAGCAGCCTTGTGCAAAGGATAAAAAGCAATACGCATGAATTCGATAGCATTTTCATCTGCAGGCCAATTATACGATAACAAATAAAGATATGCGTAGTATTCGATAGACTTTAATTTCTCAGAAAGCTTGCTAAAAGCAATCCAACGGTAACTTCCATTAACTTTGACTTGCATAGATATAGGTTGAATCGATTTCATAATTAGTAAACTAACATTAGGTGTAAGTGCCTTTTTCGATTCCATCCATACAAGTATTTTTAAACTTTCCAGTTGGCATAATTTTTCAAATGATTCAGAAATCCAATTTTTAGATGATTCATTTAGGTAATTTAGTACATAATCTGTGGCATCTGCTTCCTTACGGAAAATAAGCTCTGCAAAATCAGTAGATAGGTCAACCTTAATATCTAAAATTTTGAAAAGCAATGCTTTCCATTCTGTAAATACACATGAAGCATGAGGTGTGAGAATAATGCTTAAAACATCTTGCAATTGGTGATGAGAAAATGAAACCCAGCATTTCTGGTTTAATAACTTGGGACAGATAGATGTTAACGATTGGAATAAAGGCCAGTCTATATTCGCAATGATATTGAGGTCAGATAATGAAAGATATTTATCACTTTCTATTAAAATAATCTTTCCAATATTATTCAGGTGAGATGCTTGACACAGCTTTTTGAGTAACAGATGATATGGCTGGCGATTATCATTCTTGGCAATTGTGTAAAATCGTTGCCAGAAATCAATATCATGAACCGAAAAAGAACCAATAGACTTATTTACACACATATAATACACAAATTCATAATCGGCTACAAATTTACTTGTCATACCAATTTGAAGAAAACGTTTTTTCATAAGCATTCCTTCTTCCTGACTTGGAAATAACGAAGCAAGTATGGATATCATGAGTTGCATTGCATTCTGTTTCGTCTCATTTGTCTCATAATTCTTATTTATTAGTTCTAACAAAAACAAAATTCCATTGAGATGTTGACTATCGGCTCCAATCTCCTCAGCGAATGTATGGATAAGACGGCTTAACCGAAGTCTTTCATAGAAAATTTCTTGTACAGCGAATTTTATCCAAGAGGGAATTTCATTAAGTTCTGCTTCTTTAAAACGATAAATGGAACAGACGCTATCATTCTGTGCATTGACAAATTGTAGGGTAAGAGGTTTTCCGTATAAAAAACGAAGAGCAGAACTCCCAGAACTGAATGATAATAGGCAAAGTGCTTGATAAGGTAAATAATTCATCAGAAGTAAACAAAAATACTGATAAAAACGTGATTTGTTTTCTATACTGAACACCTGAGATTTTTGGTTGACAAGATTGTTATATAATGTCATTAAAGAGTAAATGGCAATATCATTCGGCAATAAGGAACCTTCATATTCCAATGTCGAATCTATGAGAAGAGGATTTGCATATAAATCAAAATTTTCATTTTTCGGTCGCACAAATAAATCTAGGAAAACTCGGAAATCTGTAATTTGTGATAGTTGATGAAATGATACAAGAAAACTGTGGCTCCAAACGCATCCCGGACGTTTCATTTCGGCAGCATACCATGTCTTTGAGATTACATAATAATCCGAATTTTGGAGAGGGTAAATTGTAATATAATCTGCTTCATCTTGTGGGTTGGTATATTCTGACCAATCACTTAATGTCGCGATACAATTCATATCTTCATTAGAGGACAGAATAATAGATGATTGGATAAGATTATGACCTTGATCATAACCATGCAACATTTGATGAATTTTAATTTTCATCTTTTATTGAGTTATTAAGAAATCAAAGGGTTCTGTTATGTCATATGAAACATTATCTGTAAAAATATAGGCTCGCTTCTTTTGTTCTGTGAGTTGTTGATATTGTTCCAATTTGTCGTCTCTGTATTCCAATCCTTGAGCACTTATTCCATAAAATTTTACCTTTGTGAAATTATGCCTAATAAAGTTATAAAGAAAAAGATGGTTTTTTTTAATCCATGAATCGATAGGAGTGTGAATTTTATCCCAAGCAGATATACAGATAGCTATAGGTTTATTGTTTCCAATACGGGTCTGAAGAAGATATTTAAGTAGCATTATATTTTGTGTCCACTCAGAAATATCCTCAATTCTCATCTTTGCAGATTCTGAGACAAAGATTTCTGATTGTTCTGAATTGTTATCAGATGTATGAGGTAATTCGTCTTGTAAAATATCGTCATCGATTAATCTTATAAAAAACATAACACAATCTGCCTCGTCACACCATTGATTCACATTATCCATCGCGTTATTGGCGAGAATATTCTGAAAAACCTCTCCTTTAAAATCTGGAATATGAAGTTTAAGAGAAGATCCTGAAGATGAAGACTGAAGTTTTAAATGAATTTCCTGCGGTTCTATATTTACAGATCGTTTGACCTTCGTCTGTTCAAGCCAACTCTTTTTTAGTGCATCCAAATAAGTGGTATCCGAAGGATACTCTGTACATGTAAGTTTATGCCCTGTATTACCATCTTTTTCTATGGCCCAAAAAGCACCAATATATGTAGACTTTCCTGCTTCAGGAAGACCTACGATAAGACATTTTCTTGAATTTTCCATTGCTATTTGTTGTTTTTAATAGAAGCGTTAACCCAATCTAAAGCTAAGTCCGTGTCTCTCGTTTTAAGTGGTTTTATAATAATACTGAACAATTCTTCAAGTTCTTTATTCTGATCGAGATCTTTTGAATTGATTCGGTATTGAGGAATGCCTTCATTTTCAAATATTTCATCAATTATATTTATAATCTCTTGCTCGTGATCTTTTAAAATATGATTTTCAGGATCCCCAACTTTATCGTACTTATTAAAGATTATATACTTAGTTGCATTAAAGGGTAACATGTCTTTTTCTTTAAGTCTGTGCAAAAGCATTTTGAATTCATCCTTCATATTAGAATATGGACGACCTGACAACTCTTCAGCATTAATAAACAGTAGTAAGCGATTAGCATATTTGATTGTTTTGTCTTTTACTAGTTCTTCATTTTTGGAGATATAATCCCGATAACGTTCGCCAGCTCTATCTGACAGAACTATAAGACGTCTTCCTGTAATTTTATGTTCCATATGAAGAGTTAGAAATGGATTTTCTGAACGCGTCGTCCGGTTGGTATCTGAACGACCATCTTTACTGCATTTACGAAGAAATACTCTACGTTCTAATCCTGCGAAAGTATCAGAATCGACAAATTCAAATTCTGCCATATTTCCTTTAATTCTGAGTTGATGATATAATGAACCAACAAATGTTGTCTTGCCAACATCATTAAGTCCGAATAACACAAAGAGTTCAGGTCTTTGAGTAGTTATAATGTCATTTATATTATTCTCACTCAGGGCATCAGTATAAAATAGTGTATCTTGTAATGATACTTTTGTTTTAACATTGTCCACATCTTTTTTACCTTTTTCTTCGTCTGATGATTGTAAAAGAAGGTCATTTGTATCCATATTATCCATGTTAATCTTTTATTTGTTCTTCAAGAAATAATTCATAATATATATATATGGCAAACTCAAGTTTTGAAAAATTCAGATTACCTATTTCAGCAAAATTTTCGGTACTATTCATGTAAGCTAAGAGAACTGAAGATTTTGATTTTGAATCAATGCTTTTGTATTCATCGCATTCCATTACTTCAGCTTTGATATTTTCTAATTTCTTTTTTTTTAAATTTGAGCCCAAAATATTCATAAGTGTTTTCTCGGGATTGGAATCAACATACTTCCATCGTGGTGTAACCGCAAGTAATTTCGCCGAGAAGTAAGCCAATATAAATGGGCTTTTATCTTTATATTTGAGTTTAATATTATTAATTAATTCTTTATAGTCCCAAATCTCTGCTTTTTGTGAAAGTCTTTTTATCTCTTGAAAATGATCTTCTGATAGATTAAAATTCATATCGACGAAGTTTTTAGATTCAAATATTTCTGGAGTAATTTTACTATCAGAGTCTTCTTCCATTTGACATTTCTCTTTCCTGTATTGATCAGCAACAGAATACATTGGTGGTATAAATTCTGGAGCAAGAAGCTTATTATATGAATCTTTCCGGATAAGCATCATGTTACGGACAATAAGCGAATACATCATTTTATCCGAATTAGTACATGGACTTTCACTATCCATTATTAGAAAATATACTACATATTCAGATAAAATATAGAAAACGACCTGTGGCAAAACAAGTTTCTCACCGTACAGCCCGATATACTGTTCTGTGAAGAAAGAAGTCAAAGCATCGTTTCTCGTTCCACATACAAAAGCAGAGACGCAATCTTCAATAATCTGACGATTAGCTCTATCTGCATATTTCTTATTGATAGTTATTAGTCTTGATATCATATCCTCTTCATAAGGAATGATAAGCACGCAATTAAGCATCTCTTTTAACATAGCATTCATTTTACTTATTTAACTCGTTCAATAATTGTTGGTAAATACCTTTTTCTTTGATAGCTTTCAAAAAGGCCAAACTATTGGCGCGATCTGACCTGTCTTCATTAAAAGTCCCTGGCATGATTTCATCAATAATTTTTTTTTGATGTTTGCTTTTAATAAACCGATAATTAATCTCATTGATCGGTGTCGAAAGATTATTTATTATTGCAGTTTCTTTTTTTGCTTCTTCCATTGTCGAATAAGACCAGTTGTCTGGAGGAGTCAGTGAAATGGACATCATTTTTGATTCCTTTTCATATTTGCAGAAATAGGAACCATCCCATTTCCGAGATTCGAGTTTAATATTCATTGTAGCATTGTTCACAGTAAACTCTATAAGATTGTAAACTGGAGGGCAATCATTTGTGTCACATTCTTGTTCAGGTTGTAAAGCACCGGAAAATATTTTAATGGATTTGTCACTTTGAGAACTTTGTATATGCATATGACCAAATAACTGCAATTGAAAGCGTTGATCAAAAATTTTAGTTATTTGTCTTTCATTAATGAACCAATCAAGTGGATGATGAATCATAGAAATATTAATTTCATTGCTGCGTATTTGAATATTATAGGCTGGTTTGGGTAGGAATGTAAGATGATTACCTTCTTCTTCTTTCAAATTACTTGCAGCTCTTTCATTCCCATCACAAGTGAGGGTACTATTGAGGCCGAATAAATTGATGGTGTATTTTTCTTCCTTGCCTAAGGTAAACTTCCAGTAGTAATTTTTATCATTGAAGGGGTGCTTTTTTTGTTCATCCATCATAATGGTTTCACTTATCTCGTCGACAAAATAAGGTTGTGCGAATTCATTAAAAGCAGTCAATGGAGAGTATAGAATCTTCAGCGTATCCGGTTCCGTATGTTTTATTTGCTTAAGAAAATCATCGTTTTTTGTAGCATCGAGCAGTAATGGCCTTAGTAGATCACGGGTTTCTTTATAACGAGTACGATCAATATCGTGATTCCCTGGAATGACAAATATATTAGGTCTTTTTTGGTTTACTTCCAAGGAGTCGCTTACTTTTTCCAAGAAAGATTTAGCTTTTTTATATTCATCACTCTGTCCTCTGAATGCAATATCGCCACAAACCAAAATATAGTTTATGGATCCAAATTGCTTCTTTACATTATTCATGTCTTCAATAAAGCGCACCCGCATTTGCGAATAATCATCTTCATTTTCTTCGCAGAAGAGGAAATGTATGTCTGAAAATTGCAAGAATCTTATCATATATTTTTAATTCTTTTCTAGTTCGTAAGAAACATATAATATCAACTTTTTTGTTCATGATCTTTCTTTGGAAAATAAAGAATTATATTCGGTTGAGTATCAGATATAAAAAGTTGAAAATTAGTGGTAGCCATTTTGCGACAATACTACTTTACGAAGATTATACGCTTTGCTTCCCAAACAAATTTGTTGCAAAGGTATTTTATTTATCTCAAACTGCCAAATATTTTTATTAAAACTATATCAATTATTTGAAAATTTAAAATTTCATCCATACGTTTTTCTTGTCTAAAAAACTCAGAATTAATACAGAAAACACATCTCAGACAAATACATAAACAAGAAAAGATATTCATCAATGTTAAGAACATTCGTTTAGACTTATTTTATGAAACCCTATTCTTTTTATATTTATGTCACATCGAATGTTTTTATTGCCAAAGTTTTTTAGTTGCTTCATTTTGTTTTGAATCCGAAAATGTATGCAACCTTTTCCTCAATGAATATAATATGAAAAATATACAATAGAATTTACGTATTATTATTATTTTCTTGATAATTATTCAAAATGCGTAAGGAAAATAAGAAAAACTTCTTGTTATAGATTTTGTTTCCATCCATAACACCAATTTCTTAATATCGAAATAGCATCAGCATCTTCCAACTAATTAAGGTCTGGATGAATCCTGAGCTTAATCACATTTATCGTTATATGGGGAAATGATATTGAGCAAATACTTGACGATGCACAAACGATAATAAACACGCTTGTTATCCAATTTTGAGGTATCAACCCATGCACCTTTTAATTTAAGAGCTTCAGCAGGTTTAAGAGCAAACTCGCGATTCCAAACTCTTGCATGATGGCAACACATATTTCTAAGATTCGACAATACGGTCAACCATGAGACAAATACTATTGGCTTTACCCCAAAATAATCAGCTATCTGTTTTCTCAGTTGATTGTTTGCAATGTTCGAGTAGATGTAGTTGAGATAAGTTAGTTTTTGGAATTTGATAAAATGGAAAGATGTAAGCTGAAAGTCTATGATAACTGATATTGGTAAGATAGCGTTCAGTCTTAGCCTCATCTGTAATAACCATTCCTCGATTATTCTTTAGAAGCTGAATAATCTGAGTCGGTGATGAGTAATGTTTTGGATAATTTGTTTTCATGTACCGATAAAAAAAACGACCCGCCGATTTGAGCATTGTGAAGAGGCTTGGCAGGTTCTAATGGTGCAAATGTAAGAAGTTATTTTGTCTTCAGCAAATATTTAACCATATAAAATGCTCAAAAGAACCTGATTTTGATGATTTTTAGCTAAAATAGACTCGTGAATGAAATATTTCGAGCCAGAACTGCTTCATTTTCAATTTCTATGAATATATTTTTACTTGGATTGAGGAAACTCTTTCCATGTCATTTCGTTCACGTCGTTGCAAAAACAACAAATTGGGTGATTTCCTCAAAGAATTGGGATTAACCGAAGGTCGTGGTACTGGTATTTCCACCTTTCAAGACAAGTTGGCAAAGAATGGGCTATCAAGAGCCAGTCTCGAAACCGATGAACGACAGAGTAACGACGTTTATTTATTCTCATGAATACAGGCTTCGTCATGGCATAGCTTAAGCAAGCTTGGCTCTGCTCATGACTTGCACTGTATTTTGTTTTACGAAATGAGGCTTCGGCTCAGCAATATGAGAGTGAACTCTCTATTGCATTCGCCTCGCACTCATTTTGGATTACTGATCCATGCGAATCCCTTGCTTCGTATGAGATATTGCCGTACCTTTGTCGACGTGTTCAGGAAAGTCCTGAGCCATGGACAAAGCGAAGCCTCGGCGAAGCCGGGCGTACGACCGAAACCGTGAGTGGGCGAAGCGAGTAATCCATGAGTGTTTAACAATTTAAAATGATGTAACATGCCAATATTTTACAAATTATCTCAGGATAAGCGTTTGACAAGTACAACAAAAGGAAAGTGGTTCGGCCGCTCAGTGGTGATGAACGTGATCGACACAAACGGTCTGGCTGAAATCATGCAACGTAACTGTACGGTGAAGAAGAGTGATATCCTCGCAGTGCTCTCAGAGCTTG
>Ga0302205_10000767_pt1 | contig 12895 bp, 4 predicted proteins | sample II_Fen_E1_3_FD_194582 | JGI IMG/M metagenome (GOLD analysis project Ga0302205, IMG submission 194582) | Peat permafrost microbial communities from Stordalen Mire near Abisko, Sweden - II_Fen_E1_3 | ecosystem: Environmental > Terrestrial > Soil > Wetlands > Permafrost | place: Sweden: Abisko...
TATTTGCTGAACGGGGCCATGATCAACAACGCCTATCAGACGACAACCCTATCCAGTACGGAAGGACCCAAGCTAGGTGATTGCATGCGCCGACTGACAGCTGTTTCCATTTACGACTCCGTTCCTAGAATTCTTCCTTCATCCATGCCGGACTCCAAATATTGGGCTCGTTTTAAGACATACCCGGATGGAATCATTTGTTTAAAAGACATGACCCCTGCTCCCATGATCCATTTTCTGGAAAAGCAGTTGACAATCAACAAAATTACCAACAGCGACTACGACTTCCTGTTCAATTACAAAACAGAGCGTCAGCCAGGAGATGCCAGTGTGAATGGCGTCACCATAGAAGAACAGAACATCAAATGCCTGAATGGATTTATCCACAAAATGTCTGAGGTTATGATTCCTCTGGATAATATGGCTGAAATCATTCGTCGGAAACCAGTTACTTCTTCCTACAGCAAATTGTTGGAGCGATATTCTGCTCCCTTTTACAATGCAGGTGCTACCAACAGTTACAACCGAATCTATGGAACAAACGTGGATTCGATCTATCAGAAACGCTATTTTGCTACACGATCACAGAATGGAATGCCTTTGACTGCAGCTCCCGATGGCACTCCTGCCACTGGCATTCTTAAGTTTGACCCGGGATGGAATGGCTATTACGCCAATACGGTGAGTCAAACCAGCATCGATGTTGCCATGCAGGAAAATATGGCAGTGATGCTTGTGCCAACCAACGAAGCCCTGAACAGATACTTCAACAATGAAGGCGGCAAGGTTTTGAAAAACTATTACGGCTCTTGGGAAAAGGTGCCTGACAATGTCATTTCCAAATTGATCAACAACAATATGCTCAATTCATTCGTCAGCACGGTGCCAAGCAAATTCGCCACTGTCCTGAACGATGCCAGCAATGTAATGGGGCTTACAACGTCGGATGTCGACAGCGTCTATCTCGGTTGCAATGGGGCCATCTATTTGACCAACAAGGTTTTCAGTCCGACGGCATTTTCATCGGTATCCTTTCCGGCACTGATCAACGATAACATGAACATCTTTTATTGGGCCATCGAACAATTGGAATACTTTGCATATCTGAATTCCATGGACAGCTATTACAGCTTTTTCATCCCAACCAATAATGCACTGATGCAATACATCGACCCTGTTTCTTTTGGACAGTCTACGACAAAGATGTACAAATTTTGGTACGACCATTCCGCTGTAGCCGAAGCAGACAAAGTGAAGGCAAGCATTTGGAATTACGATGTGATCAATCACATTCCTACAGACTCATTGGGCATGGCCACGCTTTCCATGATTACCAACCGTCTGCAAGACATGCTCGATTACCACATCGTTATCGGCAATGTGGAGGATGGAAATACGTACTTTATGACCAAAGGCGGTGGCACTCTTAAAGTCAGCAATGTTGCCGGCGGAGAAGGTGGAATGAAAGTTTCCGGAGGCTACCAGATTGAGAACAAAAAAGAACTTACTGTAAATCAGATCTATGATGAGTCAAGCGAAGGGAATGGCAAAACCTATATCCTTGAAAACAGCCCATTGCTAACTTGTAAAAAATCCGTTTATGACGTTCTGAATGAGCATGCTGAATTCAAGAAATTTCTCGACCTGATGCGGGGCACGCCCTATTTTGAGACCATTCGTGACAAGGTCTATGCCTGTGGCAGCACAAACATCAGTTTCTTCAACACCTATCATTATACCGTGTACGTACCAACGAACAGTTCCATACAAGATCTTCAGGACAACGGGAAGTTACCGACCTGGGAGCAAATCGATGCACTGGCGGACGGCACTGTCAAAGACAGTCTTAAAACGGTTGTCAACATGTTTGTCAAGTACCATATACAGGATAATTCCATTTACATCGGCGGCGGAACTTCTGTCGGAAATTATGAAACTGCCCTGATTAATTCAGTGACGCAAAGATTCTACAAACTGAGTGTCAACGCCAACAATAGTGGCATCAGCATAACAGACAATGCAGGAAATCTGCGTCATGTAACCAGCGATGACAACTTACGGAACCTGATGGCTCGTGAGTACCAGTACAACAACAAGGACATTACAAAAGTAAATGAACTTGAAACGTCCTCGTATGCTGTTGTCCATCAGATTGACGGACCTTTGATGTTTTCACCCACTCAATTTGGCACACGGATCGTCAAAAAGGTCAAAGCCAGAACCTCGAAAAAGTAATGCAATGAGAAAGTATATATTCAAAAGTTTGCTGCTGGTTTTAATCTTGATACCAGGTGTTTTAAAGGCTCAGACGACAGGTACCATCATCAGTGGTATGGTTTATGACGAATATGGTCCGATGGTGATGGTGAACGTAAAGGAAGTGGATGCTTCGAACCGTATTGTCGCCTTTAGTGTTACCGACATCAATGGCAACTTTTCATTCAAGTTGGTCAATCCGAAAGATAAGATCATGATTTCCAGCGTTGGTTCTAAAACACAGGTCATCACCATCAACAGCACCTACTTCAAAGTGAAAATGATCAACGATACGCAGTTGAGAGAAGTAGTGGTCAGTTCGAAGCGAAAACTTGAAACAGGAGGGCTTGCCATTCCGGACCGCGAAATCTCCAGTGCATCCCAGCTCATCAGCGCCAAGGAGTTTGAAGGGTTGCCCTTTACCAACATCAGCGACGCCTTACAGGGTCGTATTTCCGGACTTGATATTGTGGCCAATTCTGGAAACCTGGGCTCAGGAACCACCATGCGCTTACGCGGCGTGTCTTCCATCAACGGAAATTCAGAACCATTGATCGTGGTGGACGGAAACGTTTGGGAAACGGACGAAAACAGCAATTTCGACTACGCCAACGCTAATGAAGAAAAATTCGCCCAATTGCTGAACGTAAATCCGGAAGATATTGAAAGCATCTCCGTGATGAAGGATGCAGCAGCTACCGCCATCTGGGGTTCGCAAGGTGCAAACGGCGTCATCGACATCAAGACCAAGCGTGGATCCCGCGGTCGTTCCATCGTCACCTATTCACTCCGTTTGACAGGAACCTCGCAGCCTGAAGGTTACAAAATGATGAATGGCGATGAGTACACGATGTTGCTCAAAGAATCGTACTTCAATTCGAAATTGAGCAACGATGCAGCCAACATCATAGAGTTCAACTATGATCCGACTTATTCGGAGTATCAGATGTACAACAACAATACCGACTGGCGGAAAGCGGTTATTCAAATTGGCCAACAGACGAACCACTTTGTCTCCGTTTCAGGAGGTGGTGAAAAGGCAAATTTCAGAATATCAGGTGGATATGATACAGAAACTGGCTCTGTGATTGGTCAGAAAATGGATATTTTCTCCACCCGTGTGGCATTGGACTACTTTGTGTCCGACCGTATCAAGATTGTATCGAACTTTTCGCTGACGCACACGGACAACAATAAGAATTACGATCTGGGCAACGGTTCCAGTCTGTTGTCACTGGCTTACAAGAAGATGCCCAACCTTTCCATATATGAAGAGGATGCCATGGGAAGATCCACCGGCGAGTTTTACCATATGCTCTCCAACTCATCGTCTGAACTGAACGATCAACGCGGCATGGTAAATCCGGTCGCTCTGGCCGCTCTTGCCAAGAATGAGGAACGCAGCAACAACATTATGCCTGAGTTCCAGATTGTCTACAATTTACTCGGAGTGGAAGCCACCCAAACACAGTTGAAATATGAAGGCAAGGTTGTATTCAGCATTTTCAACAAATACAATGACGCCTACTATCCTTCCGACCTGATTACATCGGGTTGGTCTGCCAGCAATGCAAACTTCACATCATCCGAAGCCTATAAAAGCCTGGGAATCACAACGACACACACGTTGACCTTCGTGCCTCATTTTAAAAACGAAGATCATTCCTTTATGGCCATGTTGCGCGGTCAGACAACGTCCGGGAACTCCAGTACCCAATTCACGTCCGAGAATGGTTTGCCTTCGGGTACCATCACTTCTCCTGCTGCAGAAGCCATCATCAATGGTTTTACGACAGGAGCAGGACAGTGGCGCAGTGCGTATTTCACGTTCTCATCGCATTATGCTTACAAGGGGCGATATATGGCTGACTTTTCCGTTCGTCGGGATGGCTCCACCAAATTCGGACCACAACAACGTTGGGGCAACTTTCCTGCCGTTTCGCTGCGTTGGAACATCTCCGATGAACCATTCATGCAAAACCAGAAATGGATTTCCATGCTTTCCTTCCGCCCGGGTTGGGGCAAGGTGGGGAATCAACCCAGTTCGGATTATTTGTATTTCAGCAAATATGCCCAGGGGAATTCCTACATCGGACAGACATCCATCTACCCCAGCAACATTCGTCTGAGCAATTTGAAATGGGAATCTAAGGAAACCTACAATGTTGGTTTTGATTTTGGTTTCCTGGACGATAAGATCACTTCCGACCTGAACTTTTATACCCAGTTGACTTCAGACTTGCTCATGTACGACCGTGCCATTCCAACCTCCTCCGGATATACCGGCCTTTCCGTTCAAAATGTTGGAAGCATGAGAAACAATGGTTGGGAATTGAATCTGAACGGGAACGGTGTCGTTAAAAGCGGTAAGTTCTCCATGGACCTCAATCTCTCGTTTGCAAACAACACCAATGAAATCATCGAAATGGACCCGACGGTGCTGGAAGGCATGAACAGTCCGTTCGATCGCTCCAATGGTTCTTACCTCACGCGTGTTCAGTTGAAAAACGCCTTCGGCACCATCTATGGTTTCCATTACAAAGGTGTTTATCAATACAGTGATTATTCCGAAGTGGAAATACCCGGTGTCTCTGGCCCGAATGCTCCTATTGTCCGCAATTCAAAAGGCGAGGTCATTTTGAATGAAAATGGCAGAACCAAGCCCATGTATTTCTGTTATGGAACCACTTCCGAATACATTTTCAAGGGCGGTGATGCCATGTACGAGGATATCAATAAGGATGGCAACATCAACGAACTTGACATTGTTTACTTGGGCAGTTCCCTTCCGAAAATCACGGGTGGCTTCGGCTTCAAAATTAATTATGGCCGCCTGACCCTGAACAATCAGTTCAATTTTCGCATCGGCAATCAGATCATCAACGCAGCACGAATGAATGCGGAAAGCATGTACTCGAACAACAACCAAAGCAAAGCCGTCAACTGGCGTTGGCGTACGGAAGGTGACAATACGGTCATCCCACGTGCCTTGTACAATTATGGTTACAACTGGTTGGGCAGCGACCGTTTTGTTGAAAATGGCTCCTTTGTTCGCCTGAACTATACGCAACTCTCCTACTCGCTTGACCCAAGGCTTCTTAAAAGCATCGGATTGAGTCAGGTACGAATGTATGTAAGCGCCAACAACCTGTTCTGCCTAACCCCTTACTCCGGCGCAGACCCTGAAGTCGGTTATGGCAGCTATGGCATCACGTATGATTCATCACAGACGCCTCGTGCAAAATCTGTGACTGGTGGCATCACAATTGGTTTTTGATAATTGAATACGCTATGATGATACTAAAACACATGAAGAAAATCGGTCTGGTTTGTTGCATAGGCGCAATCCTGACTGCATGCTCCGATTTCTTGAGCATACTTCCCCTGAACGATATCGTTTTGGAAAACTACTGGACCGAAAAAGCGGATGTGGACAATGCCGTAACCGGTTGCTATGAAGCATTGGAATCGTCTGATTGCATTACGCGCATGGCCATTTGGGGTGAATTACGCTCCGACAACATCGTACCGGGAATGACAACGCCCGAAACCGAAAGTCAAATGTTGAAAGGTAATTTATTGCCCACCAATGCCTTTACAAAATGGACGTGTTTCTATCAGGTCATCAATCGTTGCAATACAGTGATGTATTATGCCCCCAAAGTGCAGGCGCTCGATCCCAACTACACGGTTTCCGAACTAAAAGCAAACATAGCAGAGGTGACGGCACTTCGCGACTTGTGCTATTTTTACCTGATTCGCACGTTCGAAAATGTGCCTTTTGTTACAGAACCGTCCATCGATGACAATCAGGTTTATGTCGTGAAAGCCTCGACTTTTGACGAAATACTGACGACGTTGATTTCAGACCTTGAATTGGTCAAGGAAGATGCTGTCAATAAATATGCCAATGTAACCAGCAATACAGGCAGAATCACACGTAGCAGCATCTATGCGCTAATGGCTGACCTGTATTTGTGGAAACAAGATTATGGGAACAGTGAAAAATACTGCGATTTGGTGATTGACAGCAAGATAAAGGCCTATGACACGGAGAAGAACAACACAAAAACCAAATTGAAACTCTATGGCAAATTTCCCCTGGTCAACGAATTGGTCAGTGGTTCCTATTCCGGAAACGCCTATACGGAGATTTTTGGTACAGGGAATTCCTTTGAAAGCATATTTGAACTGGATTTTGAGGAAAACCAATCCGTATCAAATTCGTTCGTTCCCACCTATTACGGGTCATCCTCCACGCAAATCGGTTATCTGAGTCCAGCGGAGTACCTTATTAAGGATATAGTAACCGGAACAAATGCCATTTTCAAAAAAACGGACTGTCGATATCTGGAATCCATGGAAGAGATGAATGGCGTCTATGCCATCGACAAATATACCCGACTGAACACTTCCTTCAACAATACGATAGCCGGAGCGCCACAAGTGGAAACCACCAAACGCAGCACCAATTTTGCAAACTGGATTTTGTATCGTTTGACAGACGTCATGTTGATGAAGGCTGAAGCTCAGGTTGAACTGGCTGGTGAAATTACGACCAATGCCATCACTCCTGAACAGAAAACGTATTACCAATCTGCATTCAAGCTGGTTTCTGCCGTTTACAACAGGGCAAACAACATCACTATAGGTCGAACGGACACCTTGGTCTACAATACCTACGCCACCTCTCGTGCAAACATGGAAGACCTAGTCTTGAAGGAAAGACAACGCGAATTGCTTTTTGAAGGAAAACGGTGGTTTGACTTGGTTCGCATGGCTCGCCGTGACGGAAACAATGTTCGCCTCATCAATTATGCCATCAAAAAGTACACGGAAAATCAGAGTGCCCTTCGTAAAAAAATGAATTCACAGAATTCACTCTATTTCCCGTACAACAAGGATGAATTGAAAGCCAATAAGCTGTTGATACAGAATCCGGCCTACAATACAGAAACAACTTCATCAATTACTGACTAATAGTTCGAGCTATGAATACGAATTTTAAATTTAAGCACACCATTTGGTTCTTTGTTGTGTTGATGATGATGCAGCTTCTTGTAACCAGCTGCAATCAGGAGCTTTCAAAAGACCGGTATTACACCTTCACCGGCGAAATGCTGACCGACTACCTTCAAAACAGAAAAGAGAAATACAGCGATTTCATCACCGTGTTGGAACGGGCCAAAATATATGATCTGTTGACCACTTACGGCACCTACACGTGTTTTGCCCCGACAAATACGGCTATAAAAACGTATTTGACTGAAAAAGGCTTGACTTCCGTTAACGACCTCTCCGAAAAAGATTGTGACACATTGGCCTACAACCATTTAATCAAGATTGCTTATTACACCACCGATTTGAACGATGGCGTCATTCCAACCACAAACATGAATGACCGTTATCTGAGCATATCCTGTGATACCGATGCGTACAGCAATATCGAGTACTTTATCAACAAGACCTCAAAAATCATACTCCGCGATGATTCTGTAGAGAATGGAGTGGTTCATACCATAGACAAAGTGCTTTCCACAAGCAACGACATGTTACCCGACATGCTGGAGAAAGACTCGACTATCTCTTTGTTTTACAGCGCCTTGACAAAAACAGGTTTTGACAACAGAATCCGTGACTATTTGGATCTGAGCTACAGTGTCAGCGATGACTCTGCTGAAATAGGCATTCCATATCATACGGGTTCAGAAGATGAGACAGCCTTCTACCCCAAAGTTCGAAAATTCATGTACACGGGATTCATAGAGCCTAATTCAGTCTATGAGGAAAAGGGCATCACTACGCTCAATCAATTGATAGCTTACGCCAAACTTATTTACGATGCAACCTATCCTGAAGATGCAGGCAAATACGACGAAGATTTCCGCAATCCAAAGAATCCGCTGAATCGCTTTGTCGCCTACCACTTCCTGGATCGTTTGGGCAACTACAATGAATTGACCATCACTGGTGAGTTCAAGTTGCGCATGAATGTAGCTCAGTACTGTGATGTCACGGATTATTATGAGACGATGTGTCCGCATACCCTACTTCAATGCAGCGCCCCCAACGAGGGTTTATTCATTAACCGTAAGGGCGTCGGTTCCATGTATACCTTCCGCGGTGTCAAAGTAAATGCACCCTCCGAAACATCTATCGACCAAAGTGCCGTTAATGGCGTCTATCATTACATTGATGATATTCTGACCTATAATGTGGATACACGTGACCAAGTATTCAATCAACGGTTCCGATTCGATGCAACGACACTCTCACCCGATTTCATGAACAGTGGTGCCCGTGGCCGTGCAGGGACCAATACCTGTACCGGGTTCAAAGCCGGATCCGTCAAGGATTGGACCTTTACCGATGAATCGCTGGTGTCTGTCAGAAACCGACATATAAACTTCTGGAGTTACGAAGGGGACGAAGTGGTTCTTTTGCATCAGTTTGACTTTTCCTTCAAATTGCCGCCAGTTCCTGAAGGCACCTATGAAATTCGCCTCGGATACTGTGCCATGCCTGGCCGTGGTATCATCCAAGTCTTTTACGACAATCAACCTTGCGGCATTCCCATCGATTTGAGAATTGGCGCAACCAACCCCAACATCGGTTGGGTGGCAGATGGTAAAGATCCGGAAGCGAATAAGGCCGTTGATAAAGCCTTGCGCAATCGTGGCTATATGAAAGGTTCCGATGCCATCCGTGCCTACGCCGGAGGGACCACCTACTACGTTTTCCGTGCTCAGTCAACCTTGTTCCGTCGAATCCTGACAACACGCTATTTATCTGCCAACGAAAATCATTACCTACGATTCAAACAGGTTCTTGACAACAACAAAGCAGAATTTGCATTTGACTACATTGAACTTTGCCCAAAGAGCGTTTACGCCAGCGAAGCGGGTGAGGATACGCATTAATGAATAACTGAAACCGAACTTATGAACAAGCATTCATTCAAAATATTCCATGCAGGACTTACAACAGTGTTGATGTTGTTGGGACTAACCGCCTGCAGCGATGCCTGGAACGCTCATTACGATCCAAGCGCCAATCTGAATTCAGAGAAATCACTTTGGGGAGAATTGGAAACTCAAGGCAACCTCAGCAACTTCAGGGAAATACTGCAAGCCACCCATGTGACCAGTTACAACAATGCCTCCACCGTCACCTATGCCGAATTGCTGAACTCAGACCAGACATTCACCGTTTGGGCACCGAACAATGGCTCATTCAACAAAGATTCGCTCCTAAACCTTTGTCAGACAGAAGCCGGTCAGCGTGCAGTAGAAAAAAGCTTCGTCAGAAACCACATCGCCCGTTATCTTTTTTCAATTTCATCCACAACGGATAAAGAAATCATGTTGCTGAACCGTAAATCGAAAAGTCTTAAGGGGTTCGTATTCGGGAACATTGGCATTTCCACTCCGAATTTACTGACCAACAATGGGGTGTTGCATGTTCTTAATGGTGACTTTCCCTATATTCCAAACATTTACGAAGCTATTTGTGCCAATACTGAATTCGATAAATTCAGTTCCTTCCTAAAAGCATTTCAAAAAGACTCATTGGACGAATTCTCCAGTGTAGCTTCCGGAATTGTCGATGGCAGAACCGTTTACGTAGATTCCGTCATGATTGACAGAAACACATTGCTCTCCGAAATTGGACATATCAATCACGAAGACAGTGCTTACTGGGTCATTGCGCCTACGAACCAGGCCTGGGATGACGCTTACGCCAAGGTTTTCCCGTATTTCAAATATGCGTTCATTGCAAATGCGGATTCCCTTCAGAACTATTGGACGAAACATTCGTTGATCGATGATCTGGTATTCAATACCCATTTGCAAAAAGCGCCAAATGACTCTTTGCTCTCGACCAAATATAGTGCTAAGGAGCCTACTCACCATGTATTCCATAAACCTTTTGAAACAGGTGGAATCCTTGCTGATGTGAAAGGTACCACCTCATGCAGCAATGGTACGATTTACAAAGTTGACAAATGGCCTTTCTCCATTCAACAATCTTTTTTCCAGCCGTTGAAATCTGAGGCTGAACTGGAACCAAACATTTTGAACTATTCTTTATCAACACTCAACTTGCGCACCGCACCGGGCAAAGGTCTCTCAAACAATGGCTATCTGGACGTTGTGCCCTCTGCAGCATCATCCAATCCAATCATCACGTTCCAGGTAAAAAACACCCTATCCGGAAAATACGATGTTTGTGTCGTTTTTGCCCCAAAAACCGTTAACAGTACCCCGGTGACACATACGGACTCCGTTGAGGTTTTCAAACCCTGCAAGGTTCGAGCATTCCTATATTATGTAAATGAAAAAGGTGTGGCTCAGACATTAAACTGTGCCAATGGAGCCACGTTCTCCAACAATCCTTACAAACTTGATACCGTTTGTGTCGCATCAGCATTTAAGTTTCCTACCTGCAATTTAAATCAAGACGAGGTCACTGTTTCCATAAAACTCCAGAGTTTGGTCTTATCCAGAGAATTGGTGACAAATACCCGGGAGTTGTATATAGACTGCGTTTACCTCAAACCGCGCGAAGATTAACTATGAATAGGATGAAAAACACTCATACATACAGAATGAAACAACGACTGCTTAAAACAGTTCTATCTTGCATGCTTCTTCTGGGGACTACATTGGTCTTTGGGCAAAATGCAAAAGGGCAGGCACCATCAACAATCCCTTTGAAGTCCATTAGCGGCAGGGTTACGGATGCAGCAACCCATATACCACTTTCAGGTGTGCATGTTCAGTCTTACGGCAACGAAAGATATGCAGCGATGACAGGCGAAAATGGCATCTATACCATCAAGGTTCCCGAATATGTAACGTCACTTGCCATACAGGTGGAAGGTTATAATTTGGCTCAAACGGCTATCAGCAAACGTACGAAGGATGTGGATGTCGCCCTACACTCAGAAGTGTTCACCGAACGATATGAACATAGCACGATTGCAGCAAAAAGCACTTCAGCAGTCGGTTTTAACCAAACAAACGACCTGAGCATCGAACCGCAAATTCAATCGAAACTGGGTGGAGATGTCCGCACCATCACTCGTTCCGGCCTACCCGGAGTTGGAGCAGTCATGTTTATGAATGGTCTGAATTCACTCAGTGCCAATGCACAGCCACTGATCGTACTGGATGGCGTTTTGCTGGATATGCAATACAACCGTTCCATGATTCACGACGGGTATTACAACAATTTGTTGTCAAATTTGAACGTCAGTGATATTGCAAAAGTGACCGTCGTTAAAAATGGCACAGGCATTTATGGTGCAAAGGGCGGCAACGGAGTCCTGTTGATTGATACCAAGCGCAACCAGAGCATGGCCACCAAGATTGACTTTACCCTTAGCGGAGGATTTGAGATGATTCCAGGCTTGCCCTCCATGATGGATGCCTCCCAATATCGTACCTACGCTTCGGACATGTTGGGTTCGACAGGTACCTCCCTGACGGAGTTCAAATTCCTGAAGGTGGATGAGAATTATTACTATTACAAACAATACCATAACAATACCAATTGGACTAAAGAAATGTATCAGAACGCTTATACCCAAAATTACGGCATAAACGTTCAAGGTGGTGATGATGTGGCAGACTACAATTTATCGGTCGGTTATGCGAATGGTGCAAGTACGTTGAAAAATAACGACTTTTCAAGGTTCAACCTGAGACTGAATACGGATATCCGAATGTTCAAAAACCTGACGGCGCGTTTTGATGCATCGTTTAGTGATGTACAACGCAACCTGAGGGATGATGGTGTAACGGACGATTTCAAATCTTCCACCATAACCGCCCCAGGATTCTTAGGTTTGATCAAGTCTCCATTCCTGAATCCGTATGCCTATGATACCCAGGGAAAGCTCTCAGGCTTTTACTCCGATGCCGATGATTATCTGGATGAAGTCATTGGAAAGAATGTCTCCCTTGCCAACCCAAGTTGTATTCTGAAATTTGGAGAAGCAAAAAACAAGAATTCGTTCAGCAACAACTTAATCACGCTTGCCATTTCGCCAAAATATCAGTTGAACAAGCATCTGTATGTCAGCGAACATTTCAGCTATACTTCTGTGAATTCGTACGAAAACTACTATGTGCCCATAACCGGTGTGCCGACCATTTCGATTGACAACACCACGAAAGTCAACAACATCGCTCAGTCCTTGTCCTCCCATCAAAACGGGTTCTTCAGTGATACAAAAGTGGCGTGGGATCACCTGTATGGTGAAAATGCGGTGAAGATGTTCGGTGGCGTCCGTTTTGTAAACAATACCTACAGCCTTAACCTGCAAAAAGGGTACAATACGGGCAGCGACAAGATGCCCAACATGTCGATGAGTTTGTACGACAAAACGACCAGCGGTGCAGATGACATCAGTCGTTCGCTAACGTATTATGCAAATGCCGATTACAATTATCAGGAAAAATATTACTTGACCGGTTCGTTGAGCATGGAAACATCCTCCATGTTTGGTAAGGACGTTTTGGAAGGGTTGAAATTAGGAGGCGTGGTCTGGGGACTTTTCCCCTCCATTCAAGGAGCATGGGTGCTGACTTCAGAACCATGGTTCAACAGCGATTGGGGCATTGATTATATGAAA
>Ga0302205_10000769_pt1 | contig 12873 bp, 12 predicted proteins | sample II_Fen_E1_3_FD_194582 | JGI IMG/M metagenome (GOLD analysis project Ga0302205, IMG submission 194582) | Peat permafrost microbial communities from Stordalen Mire near Abisko, Sweden - II_Fen_E1_3 | ecosystem: Environmental > Terrestrial > Soil > Wetlands > Permafrost | place: Sweden: Abisko...
CTTATATTTACCTGATTGTACGCAACCGGGAACTCTCCGAAGATATCTTTCAGGACACTTTTATTAAAGCTATTGCAACGATTCAGCAAGGTCGCTATGTCGAATCCGGCAAATTCCTGGCCTGGATAAACCGCATTGCGCACAATTTGATTATCGACCACTTCCGTCGTGAGAAGAACGAAAATACATTCTCGGCAGATGCTGTGGATTATGATATAGTAAACAATGCCAAGCTCTCGGAGAAAAGTGTGGAAGATACCATGTCGAACGAACAGGTGCTTACAGATGTAGTCCATCTGATTGAGCTGTTGCCAAAATCGCAGCAACATGTCATTCGTATGCGGTTCTTCGAGGACTTAAGCTTTAAGGAAATAGCCGAGAAAACCGATGTAAGCATCAATACTGCCCTTGGACGTATGCGCTATGCACTCCTGAATATGCGCCGGATTGCTGCTGAAAAAGACGTGTATCTGGAGATAAAATAGGTGAGATCCCACTCCTAACTATAAAACATAAAATCCCCTGAAAATCAAATGATTATCAGGGGATTTTTAGTGTCTATATTTCTTTATGCCAGTATATTAGTATACGATTCACCCATCCACCCTACGGTACGAAGTTACGTTCCTTTAAGAAATCAATCAGTTTTCTATCCCCTTAATCAGTATTTAATGGAACCCTAAAGTCTCGATGTTCTCTTCGTAGTTTTTATGGTCCAGGGTGTCACAGTTTCCCTGATTTCCACGCTGGTCCCCTCGTTTTGGAGCGTTGGGCATTTTTTGGCTATGTGCACTGCATCGTCAATGTCCTTTGCCAGAATGATGATATAACCTGTTAAAGATTCGTTTTTCACGGTGTAGGGTTCATTCAGGATGGTGTTAAACGGCCGGATCACCTTGCCACTAAAGGCTAAATGGTTGCCCCCTTCCGCCAGTTGCCCTTTGTCGGTAATATAGTCAATCCATTCCATCCAGTCAACCATATCCAGTTCCATTTGCCTGGGCGAAGGCTGGGCTTCCGGGGATGTAATATCCATTCGGAACAGCAATACGAATTCTTTCATTTTGTTCAGGTTTTAAGTTAGTGGATATCCTCCAACAGAAAAGCGTCCTGTAACCCGATAGTCATCGGTCATCCGTTTGTCTTTTCTCTTCCCGGCCACTCCATCTTCGTTTTAGCATTCTTCAGCTCTATTCCCGGATACTGGTCAGCCCTTGAAATAAACCGATCCCGCTTCTTTCTCTTTTTTTATTTCCTGCCATTGTCCCGAAATTGCTTCCCGGATACTTTACTTGAACTTTAGCAGCACCCTGTTGATTGTTTTCGTATCTAACAATCATTGCTTATAAACTGTTCTGGTTTTCGATCACTCCAGACTCATTTTGTCAGCAAATTTTATCGGGTTGCCCTTTTCGTATCGGTCCTACTCCTGCGGTGCAGGGCATCTGTCAAATCAGGCCGATGGCAATGACAACTTAACTCCCAATCGTTAAGGTTTACTAATTATGAGCCAATCTGGCCTCGTTTGTCGAATCCGGCCCTTATTTCAGAGTATGGCGCGTTTATTGTTGTACTAAATAACCAGAGCAGTCCAGCTATCATTCATAACCGAACACGACTCTATATGAATTATAATGTTTAATTTAATTTAATAGGAGGTTTTAATATGAGCGCATCAGGAAACAAACAACCAAAAAAGGAGAAATCAGGTAAACACGTGAAGCATGTTCCGTCTTATCAGACAGAAGTAACAAAAACGGTTGTTGATGACTTTAAGAAAGTAAAGTAATTATTTTCTAAATCAAGTAACAAAAAAAGAAATGGTGCTAATAGCTTCATTTCTTTTTTTTTGACACTATTCTTGGGATGATTCACTCCATTTAAGTTCACCGAAGGATAGCCCCAGGTGAGTATTCAGTTCCGTTTTTACTGAATGATCAATGATCAAGCACCTGATTTAGTTCTATCTCCACCAAGTCCTTTCCCTGGACTTCAAAAAGTGTTGTCCCCCGAAGTATGCAATTACCCGAAATATACAATTCGGCTACCGGGACATTCTGTCCGTCAACCACCAGCGTCATTTCACCGGTGTCTATGAACTTATAGCCTTTCGTTTCGAGATAGCAATCAGACAGCGCATTACCGGGGAAAATATCCTTAATATTAAACAGGTAATCTAAATACAGCAGGTCGTTTTTAGTGGTATATACGCCAATATGGGCAGAGTCGGGCAGGACCGGGTCGACAGGTACTGAATCCGATACAATAAACAGGTTCTTTCCTCCAAATTGGGTTAATTCTCCCACGGAATCAATTTTCATTTTTTGTTCGAAAAGTTCACTGCCATCCTGTAAGGAGTATTTGAACACCCTGTTTGTGGAAATCAAATACAGCGTATCTTGTTGAGTCAGGTAATCCACGATTTCATCATTCTTGTAACCTACCGGACTCAGGAAGATCTTCTTGCCTGTTTTTACAGAGAAAGCAGCAATAAAAGTCTTGCCATACTTTACAGGCTCGAAATTGAATGACGCCCAACCATTGTTCACCAGGTAAATCAGGCTGTCCTTAAAGAACAGGGTTGACCGGCTGACCATATTCCCGGGCAAACTGCTTTTCCAGATGACTTTTCCCCTTCGATTCAGATGAACCAGCGAATTTTTGTCTGCCATGTACATGCCGGTACTATCTACCAGGGTGTTCGACACCAGGTCTGTAATTAAATCATGTCCGGTAACCAATTCAGATTCACCTCCCAGGATGATACTTAAACCCAGGTTAATTACATTGACGATTATCGTAGCGGAGCGATCTTTCTTCGCGGTATGGGCATTATAATCCCAACCGAGCCCCGTTTTTAGATGCATTGAATGCAGGCCGTTGGCTGATACGATCACCACCGAATCATTCAGAGGCAAAATCTCATTCAGGTTATATTTCCGGTTGATGTTTCTTTTCCAGATCGTCTGTCCGCTTGGGATATCAATCCCTTCCACCGCATTGGTGATATTTCCGGAAGTTGACCTCCTGCTCCCTACCCCTATCGATCTTGTCTGGTTTACGTAATCGAGGGTCTTAGTAGCCTTCCACATCTCCCGACCACTGTCTATGTTCAGGCAGCTGGTCTGATATCCATCGCTTTTAAGTAGGAACCGGTCATACTGAGCTACAGTAGATTCCTGATAATTAATCATCTGATCCCAACGGATACGATGAGTCTGCAAATCAAATACGGCAATGCTCCCGATCTTTTTCAACTCATCGCCCTGACCCGGCTTGTCACTCTCCTCCTCGTTTGTACCCCGAAATTGCAGGCTCAACAAGGAAGTTGCATCATTCGCCGACCACCGGTAAATGTTTTCAGGGAAAACATGTTTTTCGGCTTTAATATCGGCATTCGTCCTGTAATTTCTACCAATAATAATTTCATGCGTTGGTACCGGCACTCTTTCCTGGGCATATAGGCAACCTGTTGTAAAACAAATCATTCCAATGATACTGAGTTTTTTCATATCCGATTTATTTTAAAGTTTCAGCCAATCACCACTCCCCGAAGATAAACAACTTGAATTGTAGCTGTCCAGTTTTGAAAAATCACAAATCCATAATTGCTTAATATTCTAACAATAAACAGATCCAAACTGTTTTGGAGAGCATTTGATGTTGTATTTAATTGTTCCCCTGACTACCCATTCCTACCGACCTGTTCGGCGGGTGGAGGTCTTCACTGAATTTTCGGAAAGGTAGGAAAATTGAATGATATGGCAGTGCTTTTGTATTCATAAATCACTTAAATCCTGCTACTATGTATTCGTGGCAAAGAGAGGGCAAAGAGAGGGCAAAGTGAGGGTAAAGTGAGGGCAAAGAGAGGTAGACTTCTCTTTGCCCTCACTTTGCCCTCTTTATGTCTTCATTTTGTCTTCATTATGCTCCGAAGAAATGGAAACTGGAAAAGAAATAAATGCCAGAAGCTTTTTCCGGGTAGTGGAATGCAGTTGGAATGGTTATTCAGCTCAGGCTCCCATCATTACTCCCAGGGACTGAATTGTAAAAACCGGAAGCGGTCGTACGCTTGTACCGTGTTTCGCGCACCGTGTCAGAGGGAACTGAGGAATTTTGGAGGGGAATCAACCTGTTGTGAAATGCATACCCGTCATTTAACTCTTCAATCAATTTTCCTGGCGACTGAAAGTAAATGGAGGTGCAAAGTATAATTTTCAGGCATAAACCCCGTTTAATGCATATCATTTGACCTGAATAGCAACAGCTGCGTGGGTTGAAAATGACCTTTTAAAAAGTGAGAGCCATGTCCGATCATATCCGAATACTTGAAAAAAGATTCTTTGGGGTTTGTTTTATCCGAAAAGTATGTGTCCATGGGATACCGGATTTGCTGAAATCCGGGGAAGAGTTGCTGAGCCTGATAAAAAATAACAAGCAAAGTATACTAATTTGCATTCGTCTGCGTTTTAAATCTATCATGATTAAAATATACAAAGTGCCTATGCAAAACTTTTCCACCTCACCCAAAAAAACTGATTTAAATTCCGAAAAAAAGAGGCTCGAAAATCGCCTTCAACTGGAGCCAAAAGCTGCCACTTTGCAAAAGATTCTTCAGTTTGCGTCTACCTACCGGGCAGAACGAATTACCGAAAATCAGTATGTTGAATGGTATTTAAATTAAAAAAAAAGACTTCCAAATAATTGGAAGTCTTTTTTTTGTTATATTTGCATGATTTAAATAATTCACCACATTGGGCACAGTAGAACACAGTTGACTTTTTTAGTAGGAAGTATCAGATAGTTGAAGGGAATACTATTTCAGTTGTTTTGCTGTTGTGCCCTTATCCTTCTGTTTTTTTATTGCGTTTTATTGTGCCTAATGTGGTTCGTTTTCTTACAAGTTCTACACTGTATTCATTATGAAAAAAATAATATCCCCATCCTTATTATCAGCTGATTTCGGAAACTTACAGGCTGCGTGCGAAATGATTAATGCCAGTGAAGCTGCCTGGTTGCATTTCGACGTGATGGATGGTACTTTTGTGCCGAATATATCCTTTGGTTTCCCGGTGCTGGAAGCTGCCAAGAAGTATTGCACCAAGCCGCTGGATGTGCATTTGATGATTGTGCATCCCGAGAAATACATCTCGCGTTTTGCCAAGGCAGGAGCTGATATCCTTACTTTTCATTATGAAACCGCTGAACATCCGCTTGAATTGATAGACCTGATTCATGCGGAAGGGATCAAAGCCGGGATCACCATTAATCCGGATGTGCCGGTGAGTGAGCTGGAGCCATTTGTCGATAAAGTGGACCTGGTGTTGCTGATGACGGTATTTGCAGGTTATGGCGGCCAACAGTTTATAGAAGCGAGCTATGACCGCATTGCCGAATTGAAAGAAATTATCAAAAAGAAGAATGCACATTGCGTCATTGAAGTCGACGGTGGTGTGAATGTAGATAATGCAGCCAAACTTTTTGAGAGTGGCGTGAATGTGCTGGTTGCCGGAAGTGCCGTATTTAATACTCCTAATCCCATAGAAACAATACACCGGATGCTAAACAGCTAGCGTATGGAATTCTTGCAACGAACCCCATTTCTTCGTTTGTTGCTCCCGTTTATAATTGGTATTATCTTATACCAATCTGTGGAGTTGTTTCACGGGGTTTCGTATGCGTTGTCCGGATTGTCAGTTTTGTTAGTTGGCTTGTCGTTTAGTTTTCGTACTCCTTTATTACAATTTAAATTCCGTTGGCTGTTTGGCTGCGGAATTTTTTTGTTTATGCTCTCCCTGGGGTACCAGCTATCTGCTGAACGTGAAAAAGAAAATGCATTCGATCATCTGCATCAAAAAGGGATTTATAGGGTGGAACTGACATCCGCTCCGGTTGAGAAAGCGAACTCCTATCTCTGCCAGGTGGATGTACTTCATTTTTTTGATGCTTCATGGAAGCCTGCCCGTGGGAAAGCGATACTCTATCTTCAAAAAGAGAAGGCTGCCTCAACACTCCTGTTTGGCGACAGGTTGCTGGTGGAAGCAGATTTTGCTCCACCCGAAAGAGCGTTAAACCCCGATGGGTTTGATTACGCGGCATACCTGAAACGGCAAGGGGTAGGAGCAACCTGCTATATTCCGGCAGGCTGCTGGCGAATGACGGATCGAAATACCACTTTCTCCATTCGAAGGGCAGCTGCCGACTGGAGAAATTACCTGTTGGAGGTATACCGTAAATTTCATATCCGGGGAGATGAATTTGGCGTACTGGCTGCCCTGACCCTTGGATATACCGACGACCTGCAACCGGATATCCGGGCCAGTTACAGTGCAACGGGGGTGGTACATATTCTTTCTGTGAGCGGGATGCATGTAGGTGTGGTGTACGTAGTCATGGTTTTTGTGCTGGGGTTTTTGGGCAAAACACAACGGCAAAAGGTATTCCGGGCTTTGCTTATCATGGCGTTTTTATGGGGGTATGCTTTCCTCTCGGGGTTGTCACTGCCGGTGATCAGGGCTGCCCTTATGTTCTCGTTCATTGCCCTGGCTACCTGCTTCGAACGGAAGTCACAGATATACAACACTATTTTTATGTCCTGCCTGGCCATGTTGCTGGTGAATCCTGCCAGTTTGTACGATGTGGGATTTCAGTTAAGTTACTCAGCGGTGTTGAGCATACTTTTCTTTAAACCAATCCTGGATAAACTTTACAGTCCAAAAACCAGGCCTGCCCGTTTTATCTGGACCATGTTTGCTGTTTCCCTGGCAGCCCAGGTGGGCACCACCCCCTTCACACTGTACTATTTTCAGCAGTTCCCGAACTACTTCCTGCTTACTAATTTTATAGCCATTCCGCTGTCCACCCTCATTATTTACCTGGCCATTGCGTTGCTGTTTGTATCAGCCATACCTTATTTGTCTGTCGGGATTGGATTCCTGTTGAATAAATCGGTCTGGCTGTTGAACCTAATGATTAGTACCGTTCAGCATTTGCCCTTTTCGGTATGGCATGTTTCATTGGATATCAGGCAATCACTGGTCCTGTTCCTGGCAATCTTCTGCCTGTCCGGTTATTATTTCAACAGAAAGTTTGTTCCCCTGGTGGCAGGGCTGTCATCTTTGTTGATAGCCTGCCTGTTTAGCCTTCAGGCAAACTACCGGACATTGACCACGAAACGGATGATTGTATATGCAGGACAAAAAAACACCCATGTCAGTTTCATTAACCGAAATCAGAATGCTGTATTTACTACCGATTCCCCGGAGCTGGAGCGGCTAGTGAAGGCATTCTGGCAGAACGAACAGCTGGAGAAACCGCTGTATATCCATGAAAATAACTGGTTCAGGGATGGCTTTGCCGGGTATGAAGGACTCCGGGTTTTAGTCTTGACAACCGATCTGTTAAAGAAGAAGACATCAGGTACACCCCTCGCACTCGACTACCTGATTATAGGCAATCACCTGAAACTCCGAATAGATCAGGTACTGGAATGTGTGCATCCCCGAAAAATCATTGTAGATAAAAGTATCTCGAAATGGTATACCGAAAATATCCGGCAAGGCTGCCTGTGTCGGGGGATCGGATTTTACTCGGTAGCCGAACAGGGTGCTTATATTCTGAATATTAAAGATTAACTTTGTAATCCTTAAATAACTCTCATAATCGTATTTTTTTGCTACTTTTGCATTCAAATTAAAACCAGACAAATGATTTCAAAAATTATAGCTGAGGAACTTATTTCCAAGGTGAAGAAAGCCATTGACAATGTTGATAAAATAGTGATTGTGGCCCATGTCGGGCCTGATGGAGATGCCATAGGGTCATCATTGGCATTGTGGCACTATTTGATGACCATCGACAAAGAACCTGTGGTGATAGTGCCGAATCCATTCCCGAGTTTTCTGAACTGGATGCCGGGATCTAACCTGGTGCTCGATTATGATAATTCAAAGGAAAAAGCGGACGAATTGTTTGCTGCTGCTGAATTGATTTTTACGCTTGACTTTAATACAGCAAGCCGTATGGGCAAGATGGCGGATGCAGTCCTGAATTCGCCTGCCGAGAAAATATTAGTAGATCATCATTTAAATCCTGATACATTTGCAAAGGTAAGGGTATCCTATCCGGAGATCTCTTCGACCAGCGAGTTGATTTTCAGGTTGATTTGCCGTATGGGTGATTTCTCCATGATCAACCTGGCTTGTGCAGAATGTATCTATACCGGCATGATGACCGATACAGGAGGTTTCACCTATAATTCTACCAATCAGGAAATATATATCATCATAGCCGAATTAATCAAGATTGGCGTTGATAAGGATGAAATTTACCGCAAAGTTTTCAATACCTATTCGGTGGACCGGTTGCGGTTGATGGGTTTTTGTCTGTATCACAAAATGAAGGTGTATCCCGAATACCGGGCAGCATTGATTACCCTGACTGAGAAGGAATTGTCCGAGTTTAATTATATTAATGGTGATTCTGAAGGATTCGTCAATATCCCCCTTTCGATTGCGGGGGTTGATTTCTCTGTATTTATGCGGGAAGATTCCGAACGGATAAAGATTTCATTTCGTTCACAAGGAACATTTCCTGCAAACAAAGTAGCAGCTGATTTGTTTAACGGAGGCGGACATTTAAATGCTGCCGGTGGAGAAAGCAGCCTGTCGCTGGCGAAAGCAGTCAAGAAATTTGAAGATGCTCTGCCTGATTATCAGGATTTTTTGGAATAGAGACCCTAATTAATTCATAATTTATAATTTATAATTCATAATTCATAATTCATAATTCATAATTGATTTGTGTTATTGTCATTTATTCTTGCATGTTTAAAACCTGTCAATAAACCAGTTAAATCAGAAAAAAAATTTGCTGAATAAGCTTTTATGCCTGTTTTATTGTTTATTTAAATAATATTATGGAAGTAATAATCGAAGTAAAGCCATTGGAATATTATAATATTTGAATTCGGCTTTCAGACAATTCGGATGCCATCGCAAATTTAAGACCATTTATTTCAGAAGGTATTTCCGCTAAATTGTTAGACTATACTTATTTTAAACAAGTGAAAATAGATGAGTTTGGTGGAATAGCATGGGATAACTGTTTTATTTTTGCCCCAATTATTTAAGGGAAATTTCTAAAGTATAAGATCCCTAAATGCTCCTCAAACTATAACTCTTTAAACATCAAACTTTTCAAACATTCAACTCCCTAAAATATGAAATACCTCATTATACTTGGCGATGGCATGGCGGATGAGCCGATTGCAGCATTGGGAAACAAAACAACGCTACAGGCAGCGAACACGCCTAACATTGACCGGATAGCAGCTCTGGGGAGAAACGGATTGCTGGATACGATACCAAAAGGTTTTTTACCGGGAAGTGAAATTGCCAACATGAGTGTGCTGGGGTATGATCTGAACAAGGTATTCGAGGGTCGTGGCTCATTGGAGGCGGCGAGCATGGGCGTGGTGATTGAACCCGGTGAGATGGCCATGCGTTGCAACCTGATTTGTATTGAAGATGGAAAGATAAAGAATCATTCGGCCGGGCATATCAGCAATGAAGAAGCCCACGAACTGATTCTTTTTTTACAGGATGAATTGGGATCGGATGGGGTGAATTTCTTCCCCGGAGTATCCTACCGCCATTTGTTTAAAATGAAAGGGGGGAATAAACATTTGGACTGCACCCCGCCGCATGATGTCCCCGGAACACCGTTTGCCGATGTGATGATCCTGGCAGAAACAGCAGAAGCCGAAGATACGGCTGACTTCCTGAATGAGCTGACATTAAGGTCACAGGAACTGCTTGAGAACCATCCTGTGAACCTGAAACGTGCTGCTGCCGGCAAGGATAAAGCCAACAGCATTTGGTTGTGGTCACCCGGTTACAAACCAGAAATGAAAACATTGCTGGATGCCTATCATTTTAAGAGTGGAGCAGTAATATCCGCAGTGGACCTGATTAAAGGCATCGGTGTATATGCCGGACTGGAAGTGATTGACGTGGAAGGGGCAACTGGCCTGTACAATACCAATTACGAAGGAAAAGCACAGGCTGCCATTGATGCCTTGCGTAAGAACGATTTTGTATACCTGCATATCGAAGCCAGTGATGAAGCCGGGCACGAAGGAAATGCAGAACTAAAAATAAAAACCATAGAATATCTGGATTACAGGGTGGTGAAACCAATATTCGAGGAAGTATCAACCTGGGATGAACCGGTGACCATTGCCATATTACCCGATCACCCGACACCCTGTGTGTATAAAACACATACCAGGACACCGGTGCCGTTTATCATCTATAAGCCGGGTGAAACGCCCGATGATGTGACTGTATATGATGAATTTGCTGCCTCAGCAGGAAGTTATGGGCTGTTGAAAGGCGCGGAGTTTATGAAAGAATTAATAGGCTGAATCTTTGCTTAGTTATCAATCATAAAAAACTTGTATTATGGAATCACAAAACAAATTCTGCCAAAGTTGCGGAATGCCCATGAAAAAAGATCCACTGCATGGTGGAACTAATTCAGACGGAACACGGAATGAAAAGTATTGCAGTTATTGTTACCAAAACGGTACGTACACTTTTAAGGGTACTGTAGAAGAGATGCAGGAATTTTGTAAAGGTAAAATGGTGGAGCAGGGTTCTCCCAAGTGGATGGCCTGGTTGTTCACTCGTGGAATGAAGCGGCTGGAGAGGTGGAGGGAATAAGACCACCCCTAACTCCTAAATAGGTTGTGTTAAAAGGATAAATGAAAATCGAATCAACTTACAAAATAAAACTTGAAAATAAATAAGGGAATAAGGACAAGTTCTATTTTACTAAATATTTCTACTAAGGGTGAAAAACAAAAATAAGTTTTTTTTTGTGTAATGCTCATATTCTTAGATATTAAACCTTAGTAGAAAACCGAATCGCCTGAATTATAACCTTATTCCCTAATTTAAAAATCAGTAAGCAACTTTCAATTCGTAAGATTTAATTATAACTAGTTTCACTATTACACAGCTTCTAAAGGGGAACATGGTAAGTACCGTTTCGTCTATCTTGATAACGTTTAAATATATTATTAAAATTATAATTACTAACTAAATACCCCTTTAGGGGTTAGGGGTCAATGAAATATTACAGTACCAACAAAAAAGTAAGTGGCGTAAGTTTACAGGACGCCGTAGTGAAAGGGCTGGCCGAAGATAAAGGCCTGTTTATGCCCGATACGATTAAGGTTTTGCCACAGTCGTTTTACGACAATATTGAAAACCTGACGTTTCAGGAAATGGCTTATGAGGTAGCAAAAGCATTCTTTGGAGAGGATGTGGAAGCAGAAGCATTAAAGAAGATAGTCTACGAAACACTCAATTTTGAAGTGCCGCTTGTACCTGTTGCCGGGAATATTTACAGCCTGGAATTATACCATGGACCCACCCTGGCATTCAAGGATGTGGGTGGAAGGTTTATGTCACGCCTGCTGCGTTATTTTATACAGAAAGAAAGTAAAACCAAGGTTCATGTGTTGGTGGCTACTTCGGGAGATACCGGAAGTGCCGTGGCAAACGGGTTCCTGGGTGTGGAGGGGATACATGTCTATGTGCTTTATCCCAAAGGGTTGGTGAGCCCGATTCAGGAATGCCAGTTTACAACCCTTGGGCAGAATATCACGGCACTGGAAGTGGATGGTACGTTCGACGATTGCCAGGCTTTGGTGAAATCGGCTTTTATGGATGAAGAACTGAATGCAGCCATGAAACTTACCTCGGCAAATTCAATAAATGTTGCCCGTTTCTTGCCTCAGTCCTTTTATTACTTCTATGCTTATGCCCAATTAAAGAAGATGGGTAAGGCAGATAATCTGGTGATGTGCGTTCCAAGCGGTAACTTTGGAAATATCACCGGAGGATTGTTTGCAAAACGAATGGGACTGCCTGTAAAGCGATTTATCGCGGCTAACAACCGGAATGATATTTTCCTGCAATACCTGCAAACCGGCGAGTACAAACCACGTCCTTCAGTATCGACCATTGCCAATGCCATGGATGTAGGCGACCCGAGCAATTTTGCACGCGTCCTGGACCTCTTTGGAGGGTCGCATGAAGTCATTGTATCAGAAATAAGCGGGGTGAGCTATAATGACCTGCAAATAGCTGAAACATTAAAAGCCTGTTACTCCGAAACCGGTTATTTGCTCGATCCCCATGGGGCGTGCGGGTACAGGGCTTTGAAAGAAGGTCTGGCAGCTTATGAAACCGGAGTATTCCTGGAAACAGCACATCCGGCTAAGTTCCTGAAAACAGTAGAAAATATCATCGGTGAGAAAGTTGAAATCCCATTAAAATTACAGGAGTTTATGAAGGGTGAAAAGAAGAGCCTTTCGTTATCCAAAGACTTTGATACGTTTAAAACCTATTTGTTGAGCCTGAAAGACTAATGGCCGTAAATACGAAATAAAAAAACACAGTTGGACTGAATCAACTGTGTTTTTTTATTTCGTATAACCCTTTTTAGAAGGCTACCTGAAGGTGTGTCTCGGGTTGAAGATTCTCAATGCGGAAATTTAAATAAGGTATCCATTTTCAGGTTAAACATAGAGTCCTTTTTGAAGTGTATAAAGGTACCTTTGTCACTTAACCGGTTTAGAAAATCCTCCCAATCCATATTCCATGGATCAGTCTTTCTGCCGGGAGCAATGTCGCTGTGGCGAAGTATGTATTTAATTGCGTACCGGTGTTGAATGTCTTTCACGAGCCTTGTCAATGATTGAATCTGAAGTTCTGTGGGCGATTCGCCAACGGAATCCATCAGTTCAATACCAATAGAGCAGGCGTTTACTCCCTGGTGTCCATCCGGCAAACTGCTCTGTCC
>Ga0302205_10000771_pt1 | contig 12833 bp, 10 predicted proteins | sample II_Fen_E1_3_FD_194582 | JGI IMG/M metagenome (GOLD analysis project Ga0302205, IMG submission 194582) | Peat permafrost microbial communities from Stordalen Mire near Abisko, Sweden - II_Fen_E1_3 | ecosystem: Environmental > Terrestrial > Soil > Wetlands > Permafrost | place: Sweden: Abisko...
GTTTGAATGTTTTTATCGGGTACAAAGATAAAAAAAACCGCTTACCATTTTATGCAGGAATTAAAAATGAAAATAAGAATGGAACGCGGATTCTCACAGATCTGGCGGATTTAAAGCGGATCTTATTCCAATAAATTGGAAATACGGATTTCCTGCAGGGAATTTATATTGCATAATACCCAATTTCAAGAAAGCAATTTCCCGATAGGAGATAGACAGATTGATTCTATATTGGAAATCAGTCAACACACCATCTTTTTATATTGATGTAAAAGTCTAACGAATTAATTTCAAATCGAAATCACGATAATTAAAAATTATGATTATCCGAATTATGTTCTAATACAAAGTTATTGTCCTAAACACAAACAGTTTAAATGTGATATCAAAAGCCCTTATTTTTATTTTCTTGAAAACCAGACACCCTTATAACCCACCCTTATTCGCTTATTTTATTGCATTTATTGGCTCTTGATAAAACGTTGTAAATTTCTCATAAACTTCAGAAAATAAGGGAATAAGGGTTGGATTTGAGGTAGTTTTGTTTTCTACTAAGGGTAAAAATAAAGAAAAATAAGGTTTTAAATTCTTCAATTGCAACTTCACAGATTCAATTCTTCGGAATTATTTCTCTTATGCTTTAGGAGTTTTTCAGGATAATCATTTAAAAATAACAAGACACAATTTATCTCCCAATACATATACGTTTCAGAATTGATATAAAGAATCAAATCAAAAAATACGTGTATTTTTTTAATCCGTTTAAATCCGCCAGATCAGTGAGAATCCGCGTTCTAATCTTATTTTTCTTTGATAGTCAACGTTCAATTGATATTTTTCATATTTTCAGCGTTCAAATCTTTCAATTCAAATCGTTATTTTAAACGCATCCCCGTACCCAACCTTGTAATCAAAGGCTTCGGCAGCCTGAAACGTACCGGCCAGAATACCTGCAGCACGGATCACACCAGCATGGGTGAAGATAATAACATCGTGAAACGGCTGTGTTTTGAGTGTCTCCATGAATTCCTTTACGCGCACTATCATTGAAGCAAACGATTCACCACCGGTAGGCGTAGCGTCCAACCAGTTATCAAACCAATGCTGCAATTGGGGGTCCTGAATATCTGTCCATGTTTTCATTTCCCAGTCACCGAAGTTCAGTTCCATCAACCGATTGTCAATAACCGGTTCGTGATACCCACAAAAGCATGCCAGTTTCAGGCAACGTGACAACGGACTGCTATATACCGCATCAAATGGGCTCTGTTGTAATTTAGAGCACACCTGTTGAGCTTCCGCCTCAAAAGTGGAGGATAACCCCACATCACTCTGCCCATAGCAAATTCCGGGCTCTACAGCAACGAAAGTATGCCGGATAAAGGTTAGGTTCATAGATTAATAGTTAAATAACACTGAATAAGGAAAATAAGTTATATTGTAGCAACCTGGCAAAAAACATTTACCGGTTTAATAAGCACACAATAGCCAGGTAAAACCCCAGTTCGCAAAGTAAAGCAGTAGCTCCACAGATATCTCCGGTATAGCCACCAATCCTTTTCCAGACATAGAAGAACAGGAACAGTAATACACACAGGGGTAACAGGGCTGCAAACCACAATCTCCGGTCTGAAAGCAGGAGCAGGGGGAGCAATCCAAACAGGCAGGCCACCATAAACCTACCTGTGCCCAGCTTATCATACAGGGTCTTGCTTTTGCTTTCACTCTCGGTACGCGCATACGGCAGGAAATTCATCATGCCGGTAGTGAGCAGTTTAGAGAACGGATCGGCTGCAAACAAAACAACCACCATCATTCCTTTTGGAATGGATGACAGCGTACTGATAAGTAACGAATAATACAGGATCATTCCTATCAGGGCATAACTCCCAACATTCGAATCCTTCATGATACGCAGGATATCCGTTTTGGTTTTACCACCACCAAAACCATCAAAGAAATCACTCAGCCCATCTTCGTGGAAGCCACCGGTAAGGATAATCCTCACTGCCAGTGCCAGTATGATAGCCGGGAGCGGAGGGAGGATCGTTGAAAATGCCAGCCAGGATGCAGCTGTTATTCCACCAGTTATCCAACCTGTGAGAGTCCAGAAGCAAATGATTTTTGGGTAACTCTCCACCGGAATATCCACCATTCGCCATAAGGGTATCCTGGTAAAGAAGGTGATAGCTGCTACCAACTGATAGAGTATTTTTTTCATAGACTGAGCTTTTTTCATTTACTATTTACCATTTACTATTTACTATTTAACATGAGATCAATAGTAGAATCAAGTTAAAATATTGTAAACCTGTTTTGTGTGTTTCCCGTAGGGAATTAATATCAATAGAATATTTAATTTCAGGAAATAAATTCCCCGATAGTGGATAAACATGTTGATTCCCTACGGGAAATTATTCAAAATGAAAACTATTTTCTATTGATATAGAAGTCCTAACTGACTAATTTTATATCGAAATCACGATATACACTATTTTGAAAGACACAATGACCATTTCTAAAAGTACTTCGTCACTTTGGCATGCTTAAACGTACTCATTTCGTTGATCATTCTTACGGCTGAATCAATCAGGGGATAGGCACAAAGAGCACCGGTACCTTCACCCAGGCGCATGCCAAAGTTCAGGAGAGGGTTTGCCTGCAGGTAATCGAGTACCAGTTTATGGCCTGCCTCATCACCCTGATGACCGTAGATGGCATACTCCAGCACTTCCGGATAGAGCTTTGAAGCAGCCAGAATGCAATTGGTCATGATAAATCCATCAATCAGTATCACCATATTCAGTTCGGCAGCATGCAGCATGGCACCCACTGCCATAAGCATTTCGTACCCCCCAAAATAGCAGAGCAGGTCGATCACAGAACCATCACCTGCATAGTTTTCAAGGGCCCGGTTCAGAATGCTGTATTTACGCTTTATGCCTTCACTGTCGAATCCGCTGCCTGCACCCACACATTGTTCCAGCGGAATACCGGTTAATAGGTTCATCCACAACGACGAGGAAGATGTATTCCCAATACCCATTTCACCAAAGCTGATCACATTGCAACCGGCATTATAACAATCCTTTACAACCTGTGTACCACGTTCCATGCAGAGATCAAATTCCTCGTATGTGATAGCTGCTTCGTGTAAATAATTGCGGGTTCCTTTACGAACTTTCAAGTCGATAAGATGCTCTAACCCGTTAAAGTCGTAGTTAATACCTGAGTCTACAATCTTCATAGTCACATGATGCTGACGTGCCAAAAAATTAATACCGGCACCCCCTTCCATAAAGTTGAATACCATTTGAGGGGTTACTTCAGGGGGTGAATAGCTTACACCTTCTGCAGTAATACCATGATCGCCACCAAAGACAATATGGTGTGGATGAGTCAGCGAGGGAGTCAGCGTTTGCTGGATAGTACCGATTTGAACGGCCATTTCTTCTAGCCTGCCCAGTGATCCTTTGGGCTTGGTCAGGTTATCAATCTTTTCCACAAGGAAGGGAACAATCTCCTTTTTAGGAGACTTGATGTTGAAATTCGTTTTTAGCATACGGGTAAATGTTTAATATTAAGTAATCTTAGATATTTAATGATCTGATTGTTATATAAGTATTAACTTGACAGTTATCTGTCAATTATGAATTATGAATTATGAATTATGAATTGAAGATATTACTATTACTTTATTTTCATTGGAATCCCTGAAACCATCATTACAACTTCATCGGAGCAGGATGCTATGTATTGGTTTACCCAGCCCAACAGATCGGTAAACCTACGTTGTAAATCGTTGTCAGAAGTGCCTCCAAGTCCTAACTCGTTGGTAACGAATATAAAGGTGGCGTCCTGTTTCGTGAATGCATCGAAGCGTCCGGTAATGGCTTCCAACGAGTACTCAACATCCCCGTTCGATTCATGGAAGAAGTTTGTTGACCAGAGTGTAACACAATCAATCACTACGACCCTATGGTGTACATCAACCTTTTGCAAGTCTTTCAACTCTTCTATATTTGTCCATTCCACTCCACGGTCACGCTTATGACGCTCTATCCGCAAACGGTGTTCTTCGTCCCAGACAGCAGAAGTAGCCAGGTATACAGGATTACCGGTAAGTGATAAAGCCAGCTTTTGGGCATACCTGCTTTTCCCTGAGCGTTGTCCGCCTGTTATTAATATGATTTTATTTGTCTTCATAGAACTTTTATTTATTATTTTCAAGGTTGAAATAAAAGGTTGGTTTATAATCGGGCAATAACTCCGGGTGAAATATAGACACCAGATCGGCCAGCACCCGGTCAGGCTCCATAGGACCGGATTCATAAAAAGGAGTCTTTGCCGTATTGATCGCAAAAATATGCTTCTGTTTGTAAGCATTGAAATTTGCATAGAGTGGATACTCGTTTTTCAGCGTTTCATAAGTCATATCCCCACGCGGATCATTGTATTTTATCAACCAGTAATCGGCTTTTACGGCTTTTGCATACACTTTCTCGAACGTGTAGGGCATTGAGCCTGACTGATTAAGTTCCCTCCAAAGATATTGTGTGCCTGCATCTTTTAAAAAACGGCCTAAATAGCTTTTGCCTCCGGCAATGTACCAGATATCCCCGAACTTCTTCTCAGTAAAGACTGTAGGGCGTGTTGCAGTTGTTGCTACTTTACGACAGAGTTCGATATAGTTCTTTTCTATCTTAGTAAATATCTTATCAGCCAATGTATCCTCATTGGTAAATGCTGCTTCGAACTTAATCCATTCGGCCCTGCCAAGCGGTGATTCCTCCATATACGAGGCATCTTTTACCACTACCAGTTTTACCTTTTCAAATTCAGTACGTTTGGTATTTTCAAAAGGGGAAACAACCAATATCTCCGGGGCAGCAGCTATCAGCTTTTCAATGTTGATGGAGGTTGCCATGCCCAGATTGGCAATGCTACCCTTCCTGAGTCCTTCTTTAATCACAGGGATGCTGAAATACTCCGGTTCACATACCCCGACGGTTAATTGGGCTTTGTTCAGTTGGTTCCACATGCCAGCGTGTACCGACGAACAGAAAGCCACTCGTTCTACCGGCGTACGTATTACGATTCCATCGGGTAAATGTGCCGGTAGCTTTTTATTCCGGTCCACAAGCACGTAGCTTTCCAGCATGCCGGTTGAATCCCACGGATTCCTGACAATCAATTGTGTGCAATCCTTAAAGCGGTTAATACGAAAGCCTTTGGCATAGCGTACTTCAGTATTTTGTTCAACGGTTTGAGATGGATGGTTTTGTTTCTTATGGGAATTCGTACAGCCCAGGGAGCATAGTACAGTAAGAAGAACCAGGTTTTTTATTTTCATAAATAGTATCTGAATAAAATGGGAATGAAAAGAGATATCGAAACAATGAATGCCATGCATATCTCACAACGCCGGTTTATTTCCAGGGATAGCTTCAGATCAGCATTATCAGGCATTTTATCAATCGTTCCTATATAAAGCTTCGAAACTTTTTTACCTGAGTAATAACCGGGCCCGCCAAACCTGCAACCGAGTATACCAGCTAAGGCAGCTTCAGGATATCCTGAATTAGGGCTGGAATGTTTGTTTCCATTCGATAGTACAAATCCTGTTTTAGAGAGGTTTCCACTGACCACAAGCATAAGCAGTGCAGTTAAACGAGCCGGTATATAGTTGGCTGCATCATCAAGCCGGGCAGCAAACTTCCCAAAGTATATGTATCGATCGTTTCTATATCCAATCATGGAATCAAGGGTATTAATCATTTTATAAGCCAGCATACCGGGTGCACCCAGCAGGGCAAACCAAAACAAAGGAGCAATGACACCATCACTCAGGTTCTCGGATAGAGTCTCCAACGCAGCAATCCGTATTTGTTTTGTGTTTAATTTATCTGTATCCCGTCCAACAATGCGCGCGAGTTGTCTTCGGCCTTTATACAGGTACTGTTTCAAGGCTTCGAACACCATCTGTACCTCTCTTCTCAATGTTAAAGCTGAAAGACAGGAAAAGACAATGAAAATGGTTAATATGAATCTGATAAAAGGATGTATTTCATCGGATATGATCAGGCAATAGCGGCTAAAGGTGTAGATAGTTCCAACCAGCAGAACAGTCATGCAAACGCCCTTAATAAAGCGGTTTGAGCCCTTATTCAACCATTTTTCGATCCATGCTATTGCCTTCCCAAAACCCACTACCGGATGCGGAAACCATACAGGATCACCCAGGGTCTGGTCGAGTACAAATCCTGTTATGAAAGCTCCCAACGATATAAATTCTGTTTCCATATTCTGAGTTTCTCTAGTAATAAATCGTTTTGTTCCCTGGAAAGGGTATTCAGCCGCATAATTTCCTTTCCATTGGTTTCAAAGTTTGTGGCATCACGGATTAAAATGCCATCTGACAATAAATAGTCTTTCAAATCAGCTGCTTTGCCTTTAAGTATTTCAACCAGGAAGAACGGAGTATGTGAAGGCTGTGTTTTAAAATTGCCTGTACGGTTTATTTCCCGTTGAAAACGGATTGTTTCCATAAGCCATGACTTCAAATTAAAGGAAGTATCCTGCCTGTTAAGCATATACTTTGCTGCTTCTATTGCCATCGTGTTTACCGACCAGGGGATTCTAAACTTATCAAGTTTACTTATAGTGCATTCACTGGCAACAACATAGCCTACTCGTAATCCAGGTATGGTATACCGTTTCGTCAGGGAATAAATGAGTATCAGGTTTTTAAATTCAAGTACCGAACGGGCTGCCAAGGTTTCCTGCAACGTGAATTCAACAAACGACTGGTCGAGAATAAAGGTTACCTGCGGATAGGTGTAAAACAGAACCTGCAATTCCTTCCTGTCAAAACAATAACCATCCGGGTTATTTGGATTGCATATCCACACTAGATCTGGTTGGAATTTATCAATTTCAATAAGCAGATTTTCCCTATAACAAAGCATTAACTGGTGGTCATTCACCGAGCACGCGTAGGAATATTCTGAAAAAGAAGGGGATACTATGATGGATTTCTCCCCGCGGAATGCCTGAGCAATGCGGTAAATAATGTCGATAGAACCATTGCCAATGCTAATATGGGAACTATCCAGTGCCAGCATTCCAGCCAATAAATCACGTAATGATTCAGCTTCCATTTCAGGATAACGACGGGTGTCCGGGAGTATGGCTGAAAGATGCCTGTACAATTCAGTATTGTCGGCTCCATACCATACATTGGAACTAAAATTGGCTTTCAATATTCCGTGATAATCATCCCCGTGTTGGTTTGCCATAGTTTGTAACTTAATACTTTTGTGATAATTAGCCTTTTTTAGTTGCTATTTTATGTGTTGTTTAAGAGTATTTCAGCATTTAATAATAGAGAAAAAAGAGAAAGTACGCGATTTGGAAATCGCGTCTCCCAATACACCTTTCATTTATTTAAATAGGTTTCCACAAGCATCTTTGTTCTCTTTCTTAAATAGTAAATAGTAAATGATAAAATAGTAAATAACTTAAATCATGGCGTAAACCAACTCCATATTCACATGTCTCCGCACATGGGTTGCCAGTTTATCGTATTGTTCTTCCTTAAATTTACTGTAGTCAAAGCAGGTTTCAGCGGATATGTCTTTTAAAAAAGGTTGGATCAGATAGTCGACAAAACCGGCATTATCCAGTATTCCATGAATATAGGTACCCAGGCAGTTACCCAGGATACACCCATCTTCAGAACCATCATCGAGTATATTCAACGGTTTAATATCCGGAGAACTAAGCTCTGTTCGCCCGTTGTGTATTTCATATCCTGTACAGCCTGTGTTCTCGTTACGGAAGGTGAATCCAACCTGTCTGGTTACCTTTTCACCTTCCAGGGATGTCATTACAGGCAGCAGGTCCAACCCCGGAAGATACAATATATTACTTTCAATTCCCTGTGGATCGGAGAGTGAAGTTCCCATCATTTGATATCCTCCGCAAATACCCAAAATGGTCTTACCTTGATTCTTCGCCTTGATAATAGCCTTCGCCATACCTTCATTGCGTAAAACCTGAAGATCGGACAATGTACTTTTGGTTCCGGGAATGATAATAATGTCCGCATGTTCAATATCCCCCGGTTGACTGGTATAAAACAAATGAATGCGCTCATCCTGTTCGAGGGGATTGAAATCAGTGAAGTTGGACATATGCTGCAGCAATACAACGGCTACATTTACCTTTTCCTTTGCTGCGAAGCGGCTTTTCGTATGCAGCATAACCGAGTCTTCTTCCTCGATATAAATGTCGTGATAATAAGGAACAACGCCTATAACAGGGATCCTGCAGAGTTCTTCGATCATAGTAATACCTTTTTCAAACAAGCGTATATCTCCGCGAAACTTATTGATTAGTATCCCTTTGACCAATTTACGCTCTTCTTCGGTCAGCAGCATAATGCTTCCGTAAAGTGAAGCAAATACTCCACCCCGGTCGATATCGGCAACAAGTATTACTGAAGCATGGGCATGTGCTGCCATTGATAGGTTAACCAGGTCAACTTCCCGGAGGTTTATCTCGGAAATGCTGCCTGCTCCTTCGAGCACAATCGGATTGTAACGGACCTCCAGCCTGTCGAATGCCGCACAGACTTCCCTGCGCAGGTTAGCTTTGTTGTTGGATGTGAAATAATCAAAAGCATGCTGGTTGCCTATTGACTTTCCATTTAAAACAACCTGGCAGATGGTATCAGTGGTTGGTTTTAACAGCAACGGGTTCATATCAGTATGACAAGGAACTCCTGCGGCTTCTGCCTGTACAGCCTGCGCTCTCCCGATCTCCAGTCCTTCGGGAGTGGCATACGAGTTCAACGCCATATTCTGGGCCTTGAATGGGGCAGGTGAGTAGCCATCCTGCCTGAATATCCTGCAAAAGGCTGCTGCTATCACACTTTTGCCTACGTCGCTGCCTGTTCCGGCAAACATAATGGGAGAGAGGGTTTTCATGGTTAATTAGTTGATTGGTTGATTGGTTAATTGGTTGATTGGTTAATTGGTTGATTGGTTGATTGGTTGAATGGTTGATTGGTTAATTGGTTGAATGGTTGAATAGTTGAATAGTTGATTTTCTAATGGATAATAGATTATGCAATCAGACAATGGATTTGCTTTTAAATTCATATATTCCAGAAATAACATTTTCAATTTAATATCCGATTTATCCTGCTAAACCTCACAACCAATCAACTAATTAACCAATTAACTAATTAAATAAACAAGTATGGAATAACCGAATCAAAAATATGGCAGCATCCCTGATTCAGTTAAACCATACAAAGCATTTGCTTAGATAAATGCCTGTTTATTACTTAGAAAGAAAGATGGTCTTCCGTGGATTCACCCCTGTTGCAAAGGAGAATTTAAGTGATCCATCCTGTCCGAATACATTCATTTTACCGGTATTGACATAATCGGTTTCCCCGATGTAAATATCTTTGGTTATCGGATTGACATCAATGCTGTACGGAGTTTTGGCAATAGCTGCAGTTGGGATAAAAGCGGTATTCACTACCTGTTCAGTCTTCACATTGTAGGTTGTGTAGGTTTTATTGGTTGGATTCCAGTTAGCATCATAGTCATAGCTGTACATATAAGCAATATCCCCGTCAATGGTCAGATTATATGGTTTCATGCCTGGTATTACGGTAACCTGCTCGCTTGTTGCAGCTTGTATCCGTTGCAGGGTGAAAGGTATAGTACTGTAATTGCCGAATGAAATAACATACAAATCCCCATAAGCGTCCGCTTTAATCAGCGATGGATTGATCACAACCTTGATATTTTTAGTAACCGTAAAACTAACCGGGTCAATTACCGAAATGGTGCTGTCTTTCTTAGCAGCCAATCCACCGGTATTGGCAACATAAATTTTGTTGTTAGCCACCACAATGCCATCCGGATTACTACCAACGGATATGGTTCTTTCAACAAGCAGGCTGGTGGTATCCAGTTGTGCTACATGTCCGTCAAACAAAGTAATGTACACTTTGCCATTGTATGCTGCAAATGACCTGGGTGAACTTGGTTGACCTGTTACATTCATCATAGGGATTGTTTTTTTTGAAACTCCGGTGGCTGCATCTACTACTTCTATCAGGCTGGATTTATACACTGCAATGTATATCTTAGAGCCATACTTAAGGATATCCTGGCCGGTATCCCCCAATCCACGGTTGTTTTTAGCCGTGAACACATCGCTGTTAGCAGTCGAAGTCGTCATGTCGTAATACGTCAGGGATGCATTGTTGCTTTGGAACTGGCCTTCATTCAACACATATACCCCGGTGCTGATTGCGGGATTAACCGGTGGGTTGTCTGACTTAGAATCGCAGGAACTGAATAATGCAGTAAAAGCAGAGGATAACAGGAGGGAAACAATGATTTTTTTTGTCTTCATTAGTGGAAATTTTAGTTGTTATTAATTGAGTTATATTGATTATGACCCCAAGCCCCTCCCGATAAATCGGGATAAATTGCAGGGATGTAAAGAATTGCGAATGAGATTATCATCATTCTCAAGGAAAGTATTCATAGATATTTAATGATTTATTTGTAATCTATAAAAGCCTACCTTTCAGCGTCCTTCCAATTTTTAATTATTAATTTTTAATTATATTACACCCCTTCAAGGGCCTGGGATCTTATAAATCTATACTGAGTGTTATCCTGTAATTTCTACCGGGCATTGGGTAGTCTTTAATAATCTGGTATTGTGTGTCAAGCAAATTAATGATTTCGCCCATCAGCCTGAATTTCTGTATGGTCATCCGGGCAAAAAGGCTGTGTTCGGCATAAGCAGTCAGTACATTAGCTTGGATATTCTGCCCGGTCCAACGTTCACCGGAATAAAGCAGGTTGTAACCACCTTCCAGTTTCCTGTATTGCCATGAGAGAGAACCCGATCCTGAATTTATCGGTGTATAGGGTATTTGTTCGCCCGGATTACTGCTTCCCGGAGTCATATCCCGGGCCAGCTGGTAGCTGTAACTCGCATTGAAATGAATGCACGTACTTTTAGTTACAGGCACACTGAACTTCACATTGGCATCCAATCCTTTTATATCCACCCTGCCAATATTTCGTATAGAGGAATACGGCATGCCGTATTTAATGCTGATTTTATCGGTAACCCGGTTATAATAGGCATCGGTACTTAATTCGAGGTTCGTGATAATAGGTATTTCCGTATCATTGTACACAATCCCGAGGTTATATTGGTTCGTGATTTCAGGTCGAAGATTTACAAAGCCAAAGTCATGATAGTAAAGGTCGGAAAATGTTGGGATCCGAAAGATATTTTTATAAAAGGCTCTCACTCTTAGTTCTTTACTTTCAAGTAGCCTGTAAGAGACACTCAGAGTAGGTGACAGTTTATCTCTGTCGGGTGCAGCTTCGCCCGTTTGCGTGGTTTCTCGTGTAAGGGTATATAAGATATTTGCTCCGGCCGTAAACCGTTCAGTGAGGTATTTAGCGGCAATATTCAGCAAGCCCGTATTTCTGACAGGAGAAGCATCATTCCTGAAAATCATGTTGGAATGGGAAAAAAGGTCATTACGCCACCAGTCTATAGAAACGGAAACGGATAAGTTGTTCGTTGGGAGGTATTGCAGGGTGGAGGAGAGGTAATATTCACTTTGCCGGTAGTTCTCCGTAAGCTTTTGGTCCGTTAACTGGCTGTATTTGGGATCAGCTTCGGTAAACTGCATGTACGAATTATTATATTTGGCTATAAACCTGTATTGAAAATAAGCGGATTGCTTGTTTTCATATTGCACCTGGGCAAGGTAGTTTTTATCCAGCAACCGGTCGGTGGAATAGGTTGAATACAGGATATCCGGACCGGGCAACCCTCTTTCCGAATAATACTGATTGGCTTTGAAGGATATAAATTCAACTGTATTCAGGTGGTAAATGGTATTAAATTCAGTCCGTAAGGATTGTACGTCCGCATTGATCCTTGTTTTTTCAACCAGGTTACTTCCCTGGTCGTTAATATTCGATCTGAATGTATAACTGCCATCGGCAGACACACCATCGCCGGTTAAACTGACAGCCCATTTCCTGCTGAAGTTTTTGCACAGGAATACTACAGGATTAAGCAACCCAAAGGAACCCGTCTTCACCTTTACAAGACCTGTCAGGGTATAATTCTCATTGTACACTGGCATTTTAGTGGAAAAGCTCAGTACCCCGGAAGAGGCAAACATCCTTGCCGGTTGGAATATATCATTGGGTTGGCCGTTTGAGAGTGATACCGTTGAAATGTTTTCAATAGAAAACCTGCCTAAATCTATCTGACCCGACTGAACATCGCTCATAATGACTCCATCGTAACTTACACCCGTATGCAGTGCTCCAAGCCCCCTCAAGGACACTGTTTTCATTCCTCCAATGCCACCATAGTCCTTCACGGTAACCCCGGCAAAGTGTTTTGCAATATCGCTCACGCTCGAAGCATTCAGCCGGCTGATTTCTGTTTCCGAGAATAGCTGTGTTGGCAGGGTAGATCTTAAAACGATCAGAGTTTGACCGTTCACAGTCACTTCCTTCAGGCAATGCATCTGAAGTGAGTCACCGATAGCAACTTCTGGAAAAGCCGAAACGGCTCCCAAAAATGAGAAAACAATTGTAAAGGCTACGTTTTTAAACACAGTTGTAAACTATTTGACGATGAATGAACCGTTCAAATAGCTCCCGAAAATGACCTAACAATGGCAAAATGAAAATTCTTTTGCGGATGTTTCGTCGCTTTTTCCTCGAAAGCTTCTGAAAATTGATAATGATTGGCAG
>Ga0302205_10000772_pt1 | contig 12824 bp, 7 predicted proteins | sample II_Fen_E1_3_FD_194582 | JGI IMG/M metagenome (GOLD analysis project Ga0302205, IMG submission 194582) | Peat permafrost microbial communities from Stordalen Mire near Abisko, Sweden - II_Fen_E1_3 | ecosystem: Environmental > Terrestrial > Soil > Wetlands > Permafrost | place: Sweden: Abisko...
CAAGCAAGGCGTTGTTCTTCTGTACATTCTCTATGCCTGTAGTAGTAAACTCCACGATATTTGTAAAGTCCTTCCATCCATCGGCAGCCTGATAAGCATCTTTCGACCCTGTGGGTACATACAGAATACACTTGGTTTTATCAACGCCAGTGAAAACGCCTGTGACCGCTGACAAATCAACCGGCCAGGTGCCGTGCACCTTGATGGATTGCAATCCCGTGCAGCCACTGAAAGCAGTACCTCCTATTGTTGCAAGGCTTGCAGGCAATTCAAGCGTTTTTAGGGCGGTAATTCCATAAAGAACACCTTCTCCAAAGGAGGTTACACCTTCGGGAATAACCAGAGAAGTTAGTTTTGTAATGGCTAAACAGGCGCTTCCCAAGGTTGTTACCAGATTATTGGCAGGAAAGGTAAGCGAAGCCAACGGAGTATGTGCAAATACCCCATTTGTTAATATTGTAACATTAGACGGAATGGTAAAAGAGTTAATTTGTGTATAGTCGAATGTGCTATTCAGCTTCCCATCAATGACTTGTATGCCGGCAGGGAGATTGATGGTGGCTAAACTCTCACAATTGCTAAATGTCTTAAACCCTCCCAACCATTGCACGGTGGATGGTATGGTGATTGTCGTCAGTGGAGTCGCATAAAAGGCCGTATTTCCAATGGTGGTAACCGATGCCGGAATATTGATAGAACTTAGTTTTGTTTGCATAAAAGTCGCATCTGGAATTGCTGTCAAATTATTCGACAATGTAACTTGGGCAAGGCTTTTTGACTGCATAAAAACTCCCGACCCCAGCGTAGTAACACTGTTGGGCAGGGTAATAGTGGAGAATCCGGTATTCGAGAATGCATAATCTCGAATGACGCTTACCCCATCCGGAATATTGATGGATGTTAACAAGTTACAATCACTAAATGCTTGCTTGCCGATAGAGTCGATAACTCCTCCGGTAGGCAGTGTAATGGCGGTCATTGCTTTCCATTGATAACAAGCATTGTCAGGCAGTTTTCCCGCCGGTGAAGAGCTGTTAGCTACAATAGCTGTTACTCCGCTTAAATCGAGCGTATGCAACGAGATGCTGAGTGGATAGGTGACATCCGCAAAATCCTGCGCATTGAGAGTTCCGATAATTTTCAGGTCAGAAACCGGGTTTAACCGAACACCTGCGCCCCATTGGGCATCAAAACCAACAAGGACACCCAAATCTTTTCTCAGATTTCCGGCCGTAGTGGTTACTGTAACTTGTGCCGCTTGCATATAGAACGTCAGGCACAAAAGAATTGATAAAAGAGAAAGTTTTTTCATTTTGCTTCATTTTTAAATAGCAACCCCCTAAATTCCCTCGAAGGGGACTTTTGGAGAGCACTGTTAATAATAATTTTTAATTATGAATATGCATTATGTTCAGTACATTTTTCGGTTATTGACCCGTAAATCCGGCATCACATCGACGGAGATATACCCGGTATTGCTTTTTTTGATGCGGCGCATAGTCTCGTTGATAAATCCCTGCACTACCAGCGTGTAGGTACTGCCCGAAATGGCGGAAACCGTGGTGGTAAGGCTTGCAGCGGTTTCCCCGTTTTTACGGAATTTGAGCACCAGCTTGTTGTTTTTGTCGGCGTTGGCTATGTCCAGTTCGGCATAAGGACTGTAGCCTCCAAACGAAAGATTAACCGGTAGGGTGGAAGTGAGTTTCTTTCCATCCTCATCCACCTGATAGACATCGATTGCGCCCCAGTCGGTTGCCAGGTTGACAATCTGCACGCGTACTTTTCCCTGCACGGCTTTCGGCTCCACCGGAACGGTAACTACGGTATAGGTAGAATCTGTTGCCGGGCTTTCGGCAATGTATTGCGTGGTGTAGGTGTTGGGTTTTAGCACAACGGTAGTATCTTTCAGAAACACCTTGAAGCGGGAAGTATAAATAAACTTATAGGTATCCGCCGTGATGGGCATCCAGAACACATCCCCATAACCACCTGCAATATCGGTTATATAAGGTGTCCCGGTAAAATGAAACGGATATTGCCGTTTATCGTCCAACGTCGATTCAGAAAACTGCGGGAAGCTCCGGAATTTGGTATTCGATACCGAGTCGTTGACGTAAATCATGTTGTAAAATCCGAGCGAGTCGGAAGGAAGGCTTTGGTGGGCGGCTTCCATAGCGTTGTAGAAGTTGACATAGGCCACGTTGCCATTGCCGGGAACAATGTCGGCTATGTTTTCGGAACAGGAGGACAAAAGCTGAAGAAGGAATAGCCCCCCAACCCCCAAAAGGGGAATAAGAAAGGTTCGGTTTTTATTCACCTTGTTTAGAAAATGATTGAATAACTGTTTCATTTTTTTTAAGCTATGTGATTTTGTAAAATATTATAGTTTCCGCTTCCCCTTTGGGGGTTGAAGGCTTCTATTGATAGATTGTTTTTAGTATGACACTTTTATTGTTGGCGGTCATATAAAGCATGCCTTGCGCGTCGCGGTTCAGCAGTTCGTCGGTGCCGTAGTTCATCACGTAGCCCTGCCGCAAGAATCCGCCGGGTGCATAGCGGCTGCCTCGTTCATTGACAAAATCGAGTATTCCCCAGGCAGGCAAATCATATTTTCCCGTCTGGTCGCCGGTAATCAAATCCTGGTAGTAGAGTATCAGCAGTTTTCCGCCCTGTAGCGGCATCATTCCCCACAACGAATTTTTGTTATTCGTTGTTCCCGTCAGCACTGCGAAAGAACCGGAGATAAACGGCTTCTTTAAATTTAAATTCATAGCATCGAGCCATGCGTTAAAGGTATTCAACAGCACCTGATTGGTTAAGTCGTATCGTACCAGACGGGCAGTAGTCTGCTGCACGTACAAGAATTTCTCGTCGGGGCTCATTGCCTCTATTTTCATATAGTTTGCGATAACGCCCGGGAAGAACTGCAGGGTACGCGGTAGTGAATAGTAATCGCTCGTAGCAGGATTCACGATTTGAGGTGCCGGGTCGGTCAAGGTATAATTCGCATACGAGTTTTTGAGCACATAGCTATAGTTCCCCGTGGCATCCATGCGGGTGATCATCCGGTTGTCCATATCGAAATAAACATTGCCCACACTGTCCGGGTAAATGCCGGTGGCGGTAAACATTTTTACCTGCGAAATGCTGCCTTCGAAGGGTTGTGCATCACTGAGCATGCGTTTGCTCTTATAAATATAATAAGGCGTCTTGTTGAGCACGGTGAATGTGTGGTTTACCAGATCCCAGCGGCAAAGGCGGTAATAATGGTAATAGGTACGCGATGGTGCTGCGGTATAGAGCGACAGGTAGAGATATTGTTCATTGGGGTCGATACCGCATCCGCTGAGACGTGTAATGGTAAACGCCGTTCCGTCGGTATCTTTGCACTGACTCGGGTCGAATACCTGTGTGAGGGTGCCATCGGGCGTCATCCGGGTTACGATGTTCGTTGTTTTATTGATAAAATACAGGTTTCCGTTTCCGCTCCGGCAATATACAGACGTGCTGTTGGCAGGATAGTCGGCTATTTTTTGCACTGTCAATCCGTTGGGCAACAGTCCTGCCTTGCTATTCTCAACGATCTCTATGGCTGGTCCAGACAGGGTAATCCCCGCCGAGGTGATGCTCACTGGGCGGGCAGTACCTACTCCCATGGCGTTGGTAACAATCAGTTTGACCACCTTGATGCTGTCGTTGTAGGTGGCACTGTTCAGTTTATTGCTAATACTGATAATGTCAGCTGCCGCATTGCCGATTTTAATTTGCAGTCCGTCGGTAATAAAGTGTCCCTGAATGGTCAGGGTATCGTTTACCGCGTACACGGCATCGTAATCTTTGACGAGTTCGGGTTGTTTTTTCAACTGGGCATAATAGTTATCCGTTTCGGTGCAGGAAGCCAGCAGCGAAAGGATAAGTGGTATTGGCAGAATGTATTTTGTAATTTTTATATGTTTCATTTGTATTCGTATTTTTTTATAATGAATAAGATACGCTCAGGGTGAAGTAACGTCCGGGATTGTATTGAGAAGAGATATTATCCCCTTCAACGATCTGTACACCTGCAGCCGTTTTCGTTACTTTCAGCGGTTCGTATTTATTGGTGAAATTATAGTCTTCGGCTATCCGTACCGACTGATTCAGGAGGTTCTGCACGGAGAATTTCATCTGTACCGACTTAGCAACACGTTGGGTGTAGGAGAAATCGAGCATGTGACGCGGCAACTCAATCAGGCTACCCCTGTATTCGGAACCTTTAATAGATTGTGTTGACTTATAACCCCGACCAGCGGCATAGATGCTCTCGCCTGATACATTGTAGATAACCGATACTTTGGATCCCCAGTCCGAATTTTCGTAATACAGACCCGCATTAATAATGTAGGGAGCCTGTCCCTGCAAGGGCCGGTCGGTGATTTGAAAAGCAGTCAGATCGGCATCTAAATGCACCTTGCTCTTGATAAAAGAGCCGTTGGCAATAACGGACAGGTTACGAAACAAACTGCCGGGAATAAAGGAAAGCGATTTGCGCAACTCCACTTCCAGCCCTTTAATGGTTGCTGAAGTGGCATTGGCATAAGATATTTCGTTGAACACACTTTCTGCCCGACTGGAAGTGATGATTCGTTCTATCGGGCGGGTGATGTCTTTATAGAAAATGCCCACACTTATCAGATCACCCGTATTGCTGCCGGCTGGGTAAAACTCGATGCGCGCATCGTAGTTGTTCACGGTTGCCGATACTAAATCCGGATTACCGGATAGAATGACATTGTTTTCAAAATCAAGCTCTTTAAAAGGTGATACTTCGCGGAACTCGGTACGATTCACCGTCTTGCCATACGCCAAACGTCCCACAAATCTGTCGGAAGGGCGCACGGAGATATTCAGGGAGGGCAACCAGGATTGCGTGGGGTTATCAATCAGTATCGGAATGTTGAGAGAAGAAGAGTTGCCCGGTGGAATGGCTGCCGCTATTTTCTGACGGTTGTATTCGTATCGCAATCCGCCATAGATTTCCACAAAACGGTTGGCGGGTGTGAAGTTCAACAGAAAATATCCGCTGTTATTTTGTTCCGTACCGCGGTAGGTATCGCTGCCTGAGGTACGGTCGTACACCTTTAATCCTGTGTAATTGTCGTTTAAATACGTGCTGCTCCATACATTAGCTAAATCCTGAAGGCGGAAACGTACCAACGCAGGGTTGACATAACCCGTGAGCGTGAGAGGTGGTACTGCGTCGGGATCGCTGATATTAGCTTCGTGCACGGTGTAAATACGCCGGTCCATGGCACGGCTTTTCCACTGGTTGAAAGTTCCGGCCTTGACCGTAAGCCAGGGTTTTATTTTGTAACTGTAATCGAACGAGCCGTTATACACCCCTTCGCTGTTACGTGACCAGATACGGGATATAATTCCCAATGACAGAGGAATGGACACCTCGGAATCGGTTGATTTCGGATTATAGCCCCTGGCACGCCATTGCAGGTCGGCATCTCCCACCGTGTATTGAGGGTCGATACCTGTCATGCGTATCACACGCTGGTCGGGTGTTTCCTGCCGGCTGAAGTTATAGCCTCCGTTCCATTTCAGTTCCTGCTTTCCGAATGAATGCGTGCCGCCCAGGTTGCCTACATACAGCAAACGCTGGTTATAAGATAGTATAATATCTTTGTCGCGCGAATAGTCTTCGTTGGAGACTAAATTGTAGGTGCTCTGGCTGTTTCGGACAATAGTGGCATCTATACCCTGAATGAGGACAAAGTTTTTAAAAGAGATAGAGCTGCTGTCGTTGAAGCTGTATTTGAAGTTTTGAAGCAGGTTGGTCTGTACCGTGTTCGTGTTGCGGTCTTCATCGCCCATCTTATCTGTAGTTTCGAAAGATTCGGTTCCTATTCCCTGTTGCCGGTACATTTCCGCTTTCTGATTTTCGTTCTTGTAGCTGAGCGATGTCAATGAAGAGAGCGTTTTATGGAATAGGCGGAACGCATTGTAATAATTAAGGGTAAACTGCATATTGGGCAGGGCCGTTTTATTACCGTACGACAGAGTCGAATTAAACGTCTTGGCATACTGCGAGGGAGTAAGCTGTGCTTTTACCAAGCTACCGTACCCCGGCACGGAAGAAGGCAATGCCCGCGTGCCGTCGTCGAAGCCCAAAAAGTCAGTAGAGCCACCCTTGTAAGTCAGAAAGTTATTGTTGAATGAAGTGCCCGGGCGTATGCCCAGCTGAAATTCCATATCGAAATGGCGTACCGATTTGGCATCTTTGGTATAGATCTTTACCACCCCGCCCGTAGCATCTCCCTGATTCTCGGGTGATGGTGATTTCTGCACCACTATTTTATCAATAATACGGCTGGGTATCAGGTCGAGTGCAAAGGCCCGACTATTAGTCTCAGTGCTGGGTGCTGTATTGTCGTTCAAATAGGTGAGATTATAGCGGGGATTGAGCCCACGCACAATCACAAACTTGTCGTCCACGATAGATACTCCGGCAATGCGTTGTACGGCTTGCGCCGCATTTCGGTCGGCGGTTTTGCTAATCTGCTCGGAGGAAATTCCCGAAGCCAACACCGTGAGTCCCTTGATTTCGGCTACCATCAGTTTCTCGGTGGTATGGGGCACTGCACTACGCAGACGACGAACGCCACTTACCCGTACTTCGCCGAGGGTGGTGCTGCCGGACATTTTTATGTCGTAGATATTTTCGCCCGCTTTTACGTTTATTTCTGTTTTCTCGGGCTTAAAGCCTACATAGGATACATCCATAGTCAGCTTTCCACCCGGCACTCGGGGAAAAGTGTAGTACCCGTTTATATCGGTAATGGTGTACTGCTTGTCGGATAATCGCACCGAAGCACCGATAATCGGTTCGGAGGTTTCGGACTCTACAATGCGACCTTTAAGCGTACCGAGACCGGAATGCTTAGGTGATTCGTCGTCCTTTTTTATAATAACGTAGGACCCACCGGACACTTTTTTGTAGGTAAAACTGGTAGTTTCGAGCGTACGAATTAAGACGGTTTCGACACTTACATTAGGTGCTTTTAGAGCTGGTACTTCCACATTTTCAATTAGTTTAGAATTGAATGAAATATTTTCGCCTCCTACACTTATTATTTTATTGAGCCGTGCATCCAGCACTTCTTTTGGGAAGTCTGCATTCATTGTTTTTATATTTGTCTGCGATAATAAAAGCATGTTGAATCCCACAAGCAGAGTCAACAAACAGATTAACTTTCTATTTCTTATTTTCATTTTTCATTTATAAATTAGTCAATAATTACTGATTACTGTTCACTGTATATAATGACCTTTCGATCTTCTTTTATCTCGTATTTTACATTCGTTGCCATACTAATCACATCCATCACTTCCTTCAGGTCAGCTCTTTTTCCGAAGGATGAATTAAACAATGTCTTGTTGTCGTTTATGGCTTTATCCTTTATTTCCAGTTCTACATTGAAGTATTGTTTTAATCTCAATTTAAGTTCATTTGTTCCTGCTCTTCGGAACACTAACCTTCCTTCCCGCCAGCCTGCAGCATCTTCCCAATTGGATTCGGCTATTTGAGTTTTTTTGTTCGCAGTGTTGTAGGTTAACTGTTTGTTGTGAGTGAGTAATCCGAGAGTTTGGGCGTCATCATTGACTTCTACTTTTCCACTCCGTACCGACACCACATTTTCGGCTAACTGTGGATAGGCTTTCACGTTGAATGATGTACCGCGTACGGTAGTGGCCATAGTGCCTGTATGTATAATAAAAGGCTTCTCTTTGTTTTTAGCTACTTCGAAGAAGGCTTCCCCTTCGAGCCAAACTTCACGCTGTTTGCGGTTGAAGGCATGAGTGGCATAACTGAACTTTGTGCCCCGGTTCATCTCTATGCGGGAGCCATCGGGCAGTATCACCAATCTGGTTTGATCGTCGGTGGTTTGGAAAAGAGTTTTGGCTTGGGCTACCATACCGAATTTCTCTTGTATAAAATCATGTTGAGTATAATAAACAATGCTTCCACCAAGGAGTATGAAAATGACAGCAGCAGCGGCGTAACGGCGTTGAAAGTTTCTTTGGATAGAGAATCGGGGTTGTTGATCGAATTTTAATTCATGCGATACCGTTTTCCATACGGTTACTGTATCACAGTCTTTTTCCAGGTTTTTGTCGTTTATCAATTCTTCTTCATTTTCCATCGGTTCCCATGTTTCAATGCTGTTTTGTTCTCGCTGGGAAGCTTCTCCGGAATAATAACGCCGGAATAATTCAATAACCCGAATCAATGCCGACCATTGTTCGTCTTTTTTTTGTTCGTCTGACATACTTATTTTTTAATACTGTTTATTATTTGGTCTACATAAAGATATTCGAGTTGAGTTTGCTTCTTTTTCCCTTGTAAGCGATTACATTTTTATTATCTATTTGTTTCAAATATGTTATCTGTCTATTTCTTAAATAATTAGCGTGAGTTCGATGACTTTATCTTAGAATAAAGTCAGTTGATTATCACTTGCTTTTTTCAAATGGATAGCAGTCTATTAGTGCTCTTTCCCTAAGAATCAGGCTGTCGTAAATAGATATTCTGATGATTTTAATGTGACGGAACACGTGAAGGTGGTGGCTGAACCTATTAATGATGTGAGGAAAGAATGATGCCTTATTGTTTTAACTTCATCAAATCATAAATTCTTTTTTTAAAGGTGTGTTCATCTTCTCTAGTATAAAGTTGACTGATTTTATCGAAACCGGTTCGGGCTTTGTATTGCATGCTATTACAAAGAACAGATCACCTTGTTGTCCATACTGTGGAGGGCCGAGCCATAGTGTTCATGACTATAGAAAAACCTCGACCAAAAGAAAAAACGACTTTTAAAGAAAAAAATATTATTCATTATATTGAATTTTGTATGAAACGCATTTGAAATATTTATTGAGTTACTTTGCATGATCAAAAAAAATAATTATGAACAAATTTATTTACATTGCTATTAGTCTATTTATGTTGTGTACCAAGACTTTCGCTACGGTCAATAAACCATATCTGGAAGTCCCTACACCAACGAGTATTTACATCGACTGGAAATCAGATTCGGAAAAGGACTTTATCCTTTACTACGGAACAGATCCAAATAACATGATCCAGTCTTTATCTGCCACCAGTCAGATATGGTCCGATACTGGTTATAACAACAACTATATTTATAATACGGTAAAACTGACAGGGCTAACTCCAAATTCCACATATTATTATCGGATTATAAATAAAAATGGCTATCAGTCTGATACTTATAGTTTCCACACCTACCCTAAAGCAGGAACTTCCGCACACAATGGCATCACGAGATTCCTGATAATAGGTGACGACCAGTTAGACGAACCACGGTATGATTCGTTAGTGATTAAAGCCAAACGTTTTATAGAAGATAAATACAATGCACCCATACAGAACGTAATATCATCTTGTATTTCTACAGGTGATCAGGTAGATATGGGAAGCCTCCGTGAATATGACAGTATTTGGTTCGGAAAAACAAAATATATTTCGCCTTATGTAGGAATAGCTACCACCATTGGCAATCATGAAACCTATGGTACATTAGGTTTAAACGCTTACTACAATCATTTTCACTATGACTCCATTCAATATAAAGTGCCAAGCCATACAGAAGATTATTATGCTTATCAAGCCGGTAGCCTTGTATTTCTTCATCTTACAACGGAAGCCGGTGATGATGAAAATGCCGCACAATATAAATGGATTACCCAAGTTGTCGACTCCGCCAACAATGATCCTACAGTGAAGTGGATTATTACAGTTATGCACCGCCCTTACCAGGCGGAACAATATGTGGGTGACATCTCTACATGGTTTCGTAACGTAGTATATCCGTTCTTAATTACCTCACCAAAAGCGTTCTTGTGCATTGGAGCACATCATCATTTATATGCCAGAGGAGAAGATAAAAATGCCTCTGTGTACAACATGATATCCGGAGGTACCGCATGGGATCAATATTGGGACATGTCTACAGAAAAAGATTTTAGTGACGTTCAAAAAACAATTACGAGATGGTCGTATCAGATTCTGGAGATCAACGATAATACACAAACAGCAAAAGTCAATGCCTATTCAATTGGTTATACAACCAAGATTAATGATTGGGGCGATTTAAACAAATTTGTCTGGGAAGAAAGCACCCCTATCGATAGCTTTTATGTAACCAAAAACATTGCAGCTCCGATAAAACCTTCCATTGCCAATGTACCCCAAGATAGTATAGAACTACCTTTTACGTTTACAAGTTCAAACTATTCGTCTCCATCCGGACAACCTTATAACTCCACAGAATTTCAGGTGTCAAATTCAAAAGATTTCTCATCCACGACTTTTGATGTCATGCGCGATTATGAAGATCTTTTCGGAAAAGGGGATCATGTCTGGGAGACTGTAGATATAAATAAAGACATTAATATATTCAATTACACGCCTGCAGCCAAGACGATGATTAACGGAACCTATTACATGCGTGTAAGACATCGTGACCGTGGATTAAACTGGTCTGAATGGTCCGATACGGTAAGCTTCAAGATAAAAAATGGTTTAACGGGATACCCTGCCATTATATTAGACAAAAAGAACTATAATGTAGGCGAGAAAATCTCTATCAACTACCAAAATGGTCCGGGAAATACTACAGACTGGGTTGGAATATATAAAATAGGAGACACTCCCCAATCCGTAAACTCTACACTCTGGTCATACGTAAACAGTTCTTCTTTAACATCCGGATCATTATCATTCCAATTAAACACTGCAGGAGAATACTACGCTGTCTTTTTTTCAAGTGACGGATACACAGAAATTTCAAGCAGAATCTATTTTTATGTAGGTGCATTACCCCAGCTATCATCCGATAAACTTGTCTATAACGAATCTGACAGTGTAAAAATTACAGCAAAATCAGCTCCTGCTAATTCCAAAGACTGGATAGGACTTTATAAAGTAGGGCAAACTCCCGGAGGAAATACAACCGCAACATCTTATCAATATATCAGCGCTGACTCTGCTGTTTATACCTTCAAAGGACTTCCCAATGGTTATTATTTTGCTTGTTATTTTCTGAACAATGGTTACAACAGTGTAGGAGACACCATTTATTTCTCTGTAGGTGATCTTATTTCAACCATCGCTACAGACAAAAGTGCCTATGATTTGGGAGATCTAATCTCTGTAACTTTCTCAGACGGGCCTGGAAAAGCAAAAGACTGGCTTGGTCTTTATAATGAAGGAGATGATCCAAAAATCAATCCACTGCTATACTATACTTATGTAGATGGAAAAACTAATGGTACAGCATCTTTTGCCGAAAATAATGTTCCAAAGAAAGCAGGTAACTATTACGTGGTTTTCTTCACAAATGATTCGTATAACGAAATATCAAACCGTGCTTATTTCAAAATCAATTCGGATGTAAGTGCAATTTCCGGAGTAGACAACAAAAATCAATTGTCTATATATCCCAATCCTATGGTACCGGGGAAAGAAACGGTGATAAAATATCAATATCCCATCAGTGGTGTTGAAATATATACACTAAACGGAGGGCTCCTATATTCCAGAAGAAACATCAGTAAGGCAAATACGATAACTATAAATCATAATCTGCCTGCCGGTCTTTACTTAGTCAAAGTAACAGCCAACAATCATTCTTATACATTAAAATTAACCGTAAAAAACGAATAACTTCTTATTGATCCTTTAACTTTAAAAGAGAACCGTGATGAAAGAAATACTTTTGTCATGGTTCTCTTTATTTTTCCAGAAAAACTTTATGATAACCAACCTATCCTTTTTTAATAGCCGAAACATAATTCTCACCAAATGTGACGAAGAACCTAAATTATAACAGAAATATCTTGGCATTTCAAAAAAGTTATATAACTTTGCCATATAACTAATAAACACATACATATATGGCTCTATTAGATGACTTAAAATGGCGATATGCTACAAAAGCATATGATTCTACAAAGAAGGTGGATCAGAAAGATGTGGATAAGATTATCGAAGCGGCACGTTTAGCTCCGACTTCTTCAGGTTTGCAACAATTTAGGATCATGGTAATTACCAATCAGGAACTGAAAGAAAAAATAGTTCCCATTGCTATGGATCAAAAGAACATAGCCCAATGTTCTCATCTTTTGGTTTTTGCTGCATGGGACAGGTACACGGAAGAAAGAATAGATGATGTCTACAATTATACCACAGACCAAAGAGGTCTACCAAGAGGTAGGTTTGATTCTTATACGAACAAACTGAAAACCCTATATCTGCCCCAGACGGCAGAAGAGAATTTTGCACACACAGCCAGACAGGCTTATATCGGTTTAGGATTAGCCTTGGCGCAAGCCGCTGAACTGAAAGTGGACAGCACCCCGATGGAAGGTTTCGATAATTCCGCTTTGGATGAGCTGTTAGATCTCAGATCTAAAGGACTAAGAAGCGTAGTCCTAATGCCCATCGGCTATCGGGACACCACAAACGACTGGCTCGTAAACATGAAGAAAGTAAGAAATCCAAAAGATACGTTTATCATAGAAAATAAATAGATTTTTCTTTTACTTTTCTCAAAAACTATATATCAGGAGGTTCTATACGATCCGTATAGAACCTCCTGATGTTCGTAATGGCAGATTTGCAAGGATTGGTTTATTGTATGTTTTTTTGAGTTATCTCCCAGTAATGATTGTTGTTATAATTGAAGCAATGGCAGTATAAGTTTCACTCCATTTTTTTGATATTATAAGAATATGCATATTGTGAAATG
>Ga0302205_10000773_pt1 | contig 12824 bp, 10 predicted proteins | sample II_Fen_E1_3_FD_194582 | JGI IMG/M metagenome (GOLD analysis project Ga0302205, IMG submission 194582) | Peat permafrost microbial communities from Stordalen Mire near Abisko, Sweden - II_Fen_E1_3 | ecosystem: Environmental > Terrestrial > Soil > Wetlands > Permafrost | place: Sweden: Abisko...
TTCAGGGCGCATCGCCAGTTCCTTGGGGCTTCAGGTACACATGACCACCTTCCAAAAGTCCATCATCATGACCGTGGCCGACACGGATGGAGCGCATGTCCACACGGAAGTACTGGAAATTTCGGGTATGCCCATCAGTTTCGATTACAACTCAGAACTGAGTTCATTGAGTTGGGAAGCCTTCGACAAACACCTTTCCCTCGAAGAACTTCGCATCAAATTCGAAGAAATCAAGGCCAGACCCAAAATGGCTTCCTGGCTGCTCATTTTACTGGTCGGACTCGCCAATGCCTCATTCTGCCGCTTGTTCGGCGGCGATTTGGGTGCCGTCCTCATCGTATTCGTCACCACCATGTTGGGATTCATCCTCCGACTTCAGATGCAAAAACGGGGTGTCAACCATTTCATCATCTTTACGACGGCCTCCTTTGTCACTTCCCTCACAGCCTCCTCGGCCCTTCTTTTCGATGCCACTGCTGAAATCGCCGTCGCCACCAGCGTGTTGTACCTCATCCCCGGCGTGCCCCTCATCAACGGCGTCATCGATATTCTGGAAGGCCATACGCTCACCGGCGTCTCAAGGCTTATCCAAGCCTTCCTGTTGGTGCTTTGCATCGCCGCCGGCCTGTCCCTTTCCATATTCATGTTCCAAAACAGCCTGCTATGATCGCCGAAATAATCATGGACGGACTTCTGGCAGCCATCGCCGGAATCGGATTCGGGGCCATTTCGCACCCGCCCAGACGCGCTTTCCTGTACATCGGCATTTTGGCGGCCCTCGGCCACAGCTTACGCTATTTCCTCATGCATGCCCTGCAAGTCGACATCGCAGCCGCATCCTTTTGCGCCTCGATCGTCATCGGCTTATTCACACTTTGGTTCGGTCGCCTCACCTACTGCCCCATGACCGTTTTATACATTCCTGCGCTGTTGCCAATGGTTCCGGGCATGTATGCCTACAAAACGGTCTTTGGTCTCATGATGTTCATGCAACACCTCAAAGTTGAGGCCTTGGCTTCGAAATACCTTCTGGAAACCTTCTCCAACGCCGTTGTCACCGTCAGCACCGTCTTTCTGTTAGCCCTAGGCGCCACGCTCATGATCTTCATCTTCCCCAAGCGGGCGTATTCGATGACGCGGAAATAGTAAAAAATTGTATTTTTGTAAAAAAAAACTTTATGAAAAAGTATGCTTTTACTCTGGTCATAGGCACGCTTACCCTGGTGACGTCCATGATTTCCTGCAAAATGACCACCAAAACCCAAGGTCCCGATGCCTTGGCCGCCCACATCGACACCACCGTTGTTCCCGGCGATGATTTCTTTGCGTATGCCAACGGAACCTGGTTCAAACAACATCCCATTCCTGCCAGCGAGCAGAGCAACGGCATCTTCCAATTGGTTCAAGACACCATCAATGCACAGATCCGACAGATTTGCGAAACCTCCGCTGCGGAAACAAACGCCACCAAAGGCAGCAACAAGCAGAAAATCGGCGACTTCTTTTATTCTGGAATGGACAGCGTTTTGCTGAATAAAAAAGGCATCAGCGACCTGAAAGCCGATTTCGACCGAATTGATCAGATTAAGGACTTGAAAGGCATTGTCAAGGAAGCCGCTTACATCCATACCGTATCCGGTTCGCCCCTGTTCAGTTTCTGGGTTTCCCAAGACGACAAGAATAGCAGCAAATACCAGATATTCGTTCATCAAGGCGGATTGAGCCTTCCGGACAGAGCCTATTATTTCGACACCGATGCCCGCACCAAAACCATTCGTGATAAATTTGTCGTTCACGTGGGCAAAATGTATGAAATTCTCGGCTTCACGGCTCCCCAGGCAAAAACAGCAGCCGCCAAACTGATGGAAATGGAAACCGCTTTGGCCAAGGTTTCCCGCAAACGCGAAGACCTCCGCGACCCGTTCGCCAATTACAACAAATTGACTTTCAGTTCGCTGAAAAAACTTACGCCCGACATCGACTGGTCACTTTTCCTCCGTAGCGTCGGCTTGAACAAAGTAGACACCGTCATTGTGGGTCAGCCTGAATTCCTGACCGCATTGAACACATCCCTGAAAAAGTACTCCCAACAAGACTGGAAGAACTACCTTAAATATCATTTGCTGAACGGTTTGGCCGAGTACATGGATGACCAAACATTTCTGGAAGATTTCGACTTTTATTCTAAAACCCTACGAGGCATTCAAGAGCCCAAACCCCGCTGGAAACGCGTGGTCCAAAACACCGACGGCTCCCTGGGAGAACTCATCGGCCAGGTGTATGTGAAGGAATACCTACCCAAAGGCACCAAAGAAAAGCTGCTTGAAATCGGCAACGCCATCAAGGTCGTGTTTGCGGAACGCATCAAAGGCCTAGACTGGATGAGCGCCACCACCAAGGAAAAAGCACTGAAGAAACTTGACGGCGTCATCATGAAAGTGGGCTATCCCGACAAATGGAAAGACCTGAGCCGCTTAAACGTGGACCGTAGTTCGTACGTGAAGAATGTGATGAATGCCAACATTTGGGGTTTCAACTACATGATTGCCAAATATGGCAAACCGGTTGACCGCTTGGAATGGGGCATGCAGCCGCAAACCTACAACGCGTACTACAACCCGTCCAACAACGAAATCGTCATTCCGGGTTGCAACATCACCGTTCCGGGTTACGAGGGCAAGATGGCCGACGACGCCATCCTATACGCCATCATCGGTGGGTCCACGTTCGGACATGAAATCACCCACGGATTCGATGACCAAGGCTGCAAATTCGATGCCTCCGGCAATCTGAAGAACTGGTGGACCAGTGAAGACAGCATCAAGTTCAACCAGAAAACCAAGATGATCGTGCAACAATTCAGCGAATACGTGGTGGTGGACAAGCTGCACATCAACGGGGAACTCACGCAGGGCGAAAACATTGCCGACCTGGGTGGCGTGGTGATGGGCTACGAAGCCTTCAAGAAAACCAAGCAATTCAAAGAAAATCAAATCATTGCAGGCCTCACGCCCAACCAACGGTATTTCCTGGGTTATGCCTTGGCATGGATGGTGAACATTCGTCCCGAAGCACTGGCCAATCAGGTCAAGAGCGACGAGCACTCTCCTGCCAAATACCGCATCATCGGCCCGCTTTCAGACATTCCTGAATTCTTTACGACATTCAACGTCAAAGCCGGCAACAAAATGTACCGTCCGGAAGACAAGCTTGTAAAAATCTGGTAATTGGTTATTTAACTTTCAGTTTAGAGCCGATTCTAATATTCGGATTCTCCAATTTGTTCAACTCCTGAAGTTGCTTGACAGTGGTCCCAAAACGCTTGGAAAGCGAATACAAAGTGTCCCCTTTGCGTATGATGACACAATCATCGACCAATGGGGACGCTGTGTTGCTGGAAGGATCCGCTGTAAGATTGACAGTTGTTCCAGCCGTGTTCGGAAGGACAATCGGAGTAGAATCGACCAGTTCGGGTAGTTTCGTTTTGACCACCAACGAATAGGCCACCATTTTATCTTTCATGGCATCCTTGACGATGCTATTCTTGAAATCAAAGTAATTCTCCGCATTTTTAGCCACATGGTTGAAACGGATTTCAAAATGCAGATGGTCGGTCGTGGCACGGCCGGTACGCCCACCAAGTCCAACGACCTGACCCGCTTTCACGCTGTCACCAATATGGACGATGCATTTACACAAGTGCGAGTAATACGTTTCAATACTGTTCGGATGTTTAAGTATCACCAAATTACCGTAACCGGAATACGGGCACGCTTTGGTTACAAGTCCGTCGAAAGCTGCCCTGACCGTATCGCCGTGTTGCAATTTGATGTCGGTTCCAGCATGAAAATGCCTTCCTCTATAGCCGAAAGGACTGATGACCTTGCCTTTTATGGGTGAAAAATACCCTGTAAGAACCGTATCCGTCTGAAATGAAATGATTTGTTCACCAATGTTGGGTTTGTCAACATCAGCGGCCAGACCTGCAAATCGCATGCAAGTGAGCAACCCAATTACCAAGAATACTTTCAGAAAGCTGTGTTTTTCAGTCATTTCAGTCGTAAAAATCATATCGTTCAATTAAGTGAGAAATTCAAATGTAAACAAAATGAATCAAACCACGAAACTCATTGCCACAGAAATAACACTATTTAGGAGTTTTTATAGAAGTCGTTACAGGTATTTTTTCATACCCAAATGAGAAATCCAGGCCTTGAGCGGTTTATCATTTGAATGATTCCGATGCCGTTCATAAAGCCGTTCGTACAATAAAAGAAGCTTTTCACGTATCACATTTTTATCAAACTGTTTGATTAGATTTGTAGAAATGCTTACCGCATCGGCAAAAAACAAATGACCCTTCATCATTTTTTTAACCATATCGGCGAATTCTTCATTATTAGAGCCTTTTAGATAAGCATGCTCGTACAGTGTTTTGTATTCGGGCAAATCACGAAAGACAACAGGCAACCCAGAAGCTGCCGCTTCAATAGGTGCCAATGGACAATTCTCCTGATAAGAAAGAAACAACATCATATCAGCGGCATTATAAACCAGTGGCATCAAATCCAAATCGATCATTCCGGTAAAAGTCAGGTTTGAAGGTGCATGTTCCATTTGCTTGTCAATTCTGGCTATACCCTCCGTCATTGCTTTAAACGGACGCCCTCCTACCCAAACGAATCTAGCTTCCGGCGTATTCCGTGCAACTTCAATAAAATCTTCCACACCTTTGCGACCCATCAGCTGTCCAACTCCAAGAACAACAAATTCAGCTTCACCAATGCCAAGAAAGACTCTGCCCTGCTTACGTTTATCAGGTGAGGATTCCCATTTCTCGGTCGAAATCGGATTCGAAATCCGTACGATTTCTGTTTTGGCACCGCTTTCACGGATGGCTTGCTCCACATGAGGAGAAATGGCAATGCAGACATCGGCAAACGAATAGACTTTACGGAAATACCATTTTACCAACGGCATTAATAATTGCCACATTGGCAACGAACCAATAATTGATTCTGGAATGACATGAACCGTATGAATTCGCCTTCCTTTATAACGCAACCCTTTGATGAAAAAATTAGGTGACCAGGAATGGCAATGCAAAATATCACCATGACCATCGTTGTTTAACACAACTTCCACATTTTCAAGACTTTTCAAAAGTTCTATATGGCTTATAAATGCCGTGTAAACGCCATTTCCTTTGAAATGTTTGGATTCGGACACAATATGAATCTTCATCAATTAATTTTTTTGGTTTGCAAACGGACAAAAACCTTTCTTAAACCTAACAATAGCACGATTAGGAGCAACATAAAAACAGGAAGCAACATCCAGTAGGCTTTATAGGTGGATACCAATTTCCAATAAGGTCCTATCAGATAGCCGGTCAAAACGTAAAAACAAGCCCAGAATATCGCTGTTCCGACCAATATCCAACTATACTTTTTGGCAGGATAATTCATCAAACCCATGAGAACGGAAACGTAACCACGGATAAAAGGTGACAATCGCCCTATGATGACAGCCGAAATTCCTTGTTTTTGAAATTTAGCGGCTAGTTTATCGATTTTCTTCTGAGATATGGGCAACCAACGAGGTTTCTTTTTCATTATTTTTTTTCCGAAGAAATAAAATACCGCGTAAAGAATCCCGCTTCCAAGTAAATCGCCCAGTAAAGCAACCAAAATGACGAACGGCACCTTCAGCATTCCCGTATAGCACAAATAACCCGAAAAAACCATCACCAACTCATTGGGTATGGGGTTCGGGAAACCTACTTCCTGAAGGAATACAAGTAGAATGATGATCAGGTAACCATACTTGATGACGCTCTGAAGAAAATCAGGCGGGATATTTTGCATTTAAAAAAACAGGTATGAAAAATAATACTCTACCATAATTTCTTCCAATATAGTGCAAAATTTGGTCTTTTATCAATTTTGTCAGTTTTTTATAATTTATCTTAACTGAAAGCAACAAGTCAAAACAACAATCAAGGTAAAGTCAAAAATTTTAAGGATTTTTTTTTATATTAGCGTTCGAAATTTTAATCATTAATTAAAACAACCATGGAAGACAATTTGCAGACTGAAAACACGATGAACGTGAACGATCAAATCAAGGGTTACCTGGTGACAGCCTCCAAATGGGGCAAGTTTTTAAGCATTGTGGGTTTTATTGGATTGGGATTTTTGGTGGTATTTGCCATCGTCTGTATGATGGGTCTTTTTCCATTTCAGGGAATGCAAAATTACAATCAATCCCCTTTCATGCGTTTACCTTTCGTTTTTGTAGGTTTCATGTATCTTGGAATCGCAGCTCTTTCTTTTTTTCCGGTTTTTTACCTGTACAAATTCTCCCAACAAGCAAAGGATGCTGTAATTCGCAACGATGAAGAAACGCTTACAAACGGTTTTGAGAATCTCAAGAAGATGTTTACGTTTTATGGTATCATGACCATCGTGATGCTCGCACTATACGCGATCATGCTGCTGTTCATGGTTCCGATGGCGCTTTTAATGAACCATTAACGGTCAGGCAATGCCTGATTAGCCTTGACGGCATCCAAGTCAGCCTTGGATTTGCTGCGAGTCACAATATAAACACCGACGAAGACTAACACCGATGCAATCACTTTTGTGACGGTCAGTGTTCCTGTGCCTGTAAAAACAGCCAGGGCAGTTGCCACAATGGGCAGCACGTAATTGTACATGGCCTGCGTAGTGGGCCTCAACCGCTTCTGCGCCACCGGGATCAGGAAATACGGAATAATGGTGGCAAAAATCAGGACAAAGCCTAGCGAAAGCCAATTTTGAGTGCCCAAACCAGCAAAATCAATGATCGTTATGGAATTGATGCTGAATGGTATAATCAGCACCACTGCAAACAGGAACATCCATTTCATCACCGTTACAGGCGTATACCGCTGAGAAATCGGTTTGGTGACGACCAAAAAGGACGAGTATGCAGCACAACTGGCCAAACACAACAAATCTCCCAAAAGGCTGCTTTCCTTGTCAAAGCTATGAATGGAATTCAGGATCAGAAAGATAGCGCCTACGCCACCAATAATCACGCCAATAATTTTCATCCATGAAATCGGCTCCTTCAAAATCATGGCAGAGAAAATCATGGTCAACATGGGTACCGTCGTCGAAATGATGGAAGCATTGATGGAAGAAGTCCTTGAAAGTCCTTGAACGAAAAGTATTTGATTGAGCATCAAACCCAATGCCGACCCCCCGAGCAGAATCAACAAATCCCGATGGGACACCTTCTCCGACTTCATAAACAAGCTGATCAGCCAAAAAGCGGCTGCACCTGCCAAAAACCGAAGTGCATTCAGACCGACCGGGCTGATGGCCCCGTTCAGCAATACTTTCGAGATTACAAAGTTCAGTCCGAAAAAAACACTGGAGCAAAGAAGCGCAATGTGACCTTGATATTGTTTTGTATTGTTCATTTCGATGTTTTGATAACCTGACGTAAATTTAGGCATAATTTCCGGACTCTGGATTAAAGCCATTCAACCACCCTTTTTTAGCAATAATTCCTCCATACTGCCGCTTGAAAATAGTTACTTTGCATGCATATACCACCCCTGCACATGAAAACACGGATTAAATACCTTATTGCACTCCTTGGATTGTCTCTTACTACAGTCGCCATGGCTGAACTGACCCCTGCCTTTCCCGGGGCCGAAGGCTTTGGCCGATACACCACCGGTGGTCGTGGAGGCAACGTCTTCCACATCACCTCACTTGCCGACGACGGCTCTGCCGGAACACTTCGATGGGCACTCATCAAAGGAGGCAGAAGAACCATCGTTTTCGATGTTTCGGGCACCATCCACCTGACTTCTTCCCTGGGACTTTCCAGCGGAAACGTCACCATTGCTGGCCAAACGGCCCCAGGTGATGGCATTTGCATTGCCGATTATCCCTTTACCATCAATTCCAGCAACGTCATCATCCGATTCATCCGATTCCGCCTCGGCAACATTTATGTGGCCAATCACGAAGGCGACGGACTGGGCGGCATGGACCAACAAAACATCATGGTAGACCATTGTTCCGTCAGCTGGAGCATTGACGAATGCTGTTCGGTTTATGGCAACAAGAATCAGACCATTCAATGGTGCATCGTCTCCCAAAGTCTTCGTAACGCCGGCCATGTGAAAGGTGCACACGGTTATGGAGGCAACTGGGGCGGATCGGGTGCCAGCTTCCACCACAACCTGTTGGCCCACCACGACAGCCGTACTCCCCGCCTCGGCCCGCGACCAGGCACTCAGACTGACGAACGGATGGACATGCGCAACAATGTCATCTACAACTGGGCCGGAAACGGCTGCTACGGTGGCGAGGGCATGAATGTAAACATGGTCAACAATTACTACAAACCCGGCCCAGGTACCAAACAAAGAAGCGCCGCCATTCAGTACCGCATTGCCGGAATAGGCATCCGAACCACTTCCTACGTCGAAACCTATCCGGCATTTGCCCCGATGTGGCATGTTTGGGGCAAGTTCTTCGTGAACGGAAATCAGATATTCGGCAACAGTGAGGTCACCGCAGACAACTGGACCAAAGGCATTTACGAACAAATATCCAATTCCGCCGTAGACAATACCTTCACGCAGGCCACGAAAGACAGTATGAAACTGACTGCCCCCATCGATTATATGTACGTGACCACCCACACGCCCGCCGTAGCCTACGAAAAAGTGTTGCAGTACGCGGGTGCCTCTCTGTCACGCGACTGGGTGGACTCCCTGATGGTAAGCGACACGCGCAACGGAGTGGCCTCCCACACCGGAGCAGGCGTTGGCGATGTCTATGGCATCATCGACTCGCAAGAAGACAACAGACCTGCCAACGCACCTGCCGATTGGGATCCCTGGCCTGTACTGAAAAGCAACCCAGCACCCACCGACACCGATGGCGATGGCATGCCCGACAGCTGGGAAACCGCCCAAGGCTTGAATCCCAACAATGCGCTGGATGGCAACCTATTGGATAAAGATGGTTTCACCATGCTGGAACTTTATATGAACAGCATTGTCAACACCATCGTCAACAGTGAAAATGAAAACGGCACCCCTTCTGGCACCATCATCAACGGAACCAGTAGTGGATCAACCAAAGTCACTTTGAATTCAACCTTCTACACTGGTGCTTCCGGCTCCCTCTCCCCTTGGACGTTCGATGGTGGTTATTCCATCACCAACGGTAATTCAAAGGGTTATGCCACCGGTAGCGAACAAGGCATCAAATTTTCCACAGGAGTTAAATTCGCTGTCACCATTCCAAGCGGAATTCAAGTGGACACTGTAAAATTCGTGGGTTACGACAACTATTCCGGTACGGATTCCTACCTTAGTGAACTGAATGGCACCACACATTCCAGCACGGATTATGTCTTTACGCAAAAGACGGCAGCCGGCGCCTATGTCCTCTGCACCCACGTCATCCCGTTCGCCACCCCAGCAACAAGTTCCTTCACCTTCACCTTCAGCGGCAATCAAACCGTCGTCTCCATCATCCTTTCCACCCGTACCTACACCGGCCTCAAAACGGCCTCAACTACACTCGACCCCAACCAACCGGTCACTGTCTACGGCATCGACGGCCGCATCATTCGCTCCAATGTAACCCGCCAACTGGCTGCCAATGGTCTCCCCAAAGGCATTTTCATCATCGACGGCCAAAAAGTCGCTGTCAGCAAATAGCACACCTATTTGTACCGCACATTCAAAAGATAGTCCTTGATTTCAGCAATCGATTCTTCGGGCAACTGACAGGCCACAAAGGGATGCTCAGGCAGAACCACTTCGTACATGATGTATTCATTCAGATGCTTGTTCAAGGCCGCCTCCCTCAATATTCTCAATTGCGGAATCTTCTTGATGTTCGTTTTCGAATTCTCCATACTCACCAACATGACATACAAACATTCCTTGTATTCGGTGGTTGAAATCTCACCCGAATCGACCCCCATCGATTGCCTATAACCCGGCTCAAACTCCCACAACGCTTTGGATAACCCGTAGCCCAACCATTTGGAATCGGTAGAGATAGTCGCTTCTTTTCCCAAAGTTCCCTTCAATTCGACTTGTGGAGTGAAATACCAGTCATTGTATTTCCGTTTAGCCTTTTTCAAAATGGCAACCAATGATTTCTTGATTCGTTCATTGTTCCTGTTCAGAATCTGAGCAATGACGATTTCGTCCAAAGCCTTGTCCAGTTCACCGGTTGCGGAATAAGCATCCGCCAGGAACCAATGCGCCATATAATCGATGTAATTCTTATCGATGGACTCCTTATACCACGCCATGGCCGTATGCAAATCACCTTTCTGCTCAAAAAGTTGACCAGAGTACGTCAAGCCAAAATACAATTCAGGTTGCGCCGTCCGCATCAACGTGTAGTAATATAAGGAGCTGTCGGGATTTGAGTCGAACAATGCCTCCGCCTTATTGAAATAATTTTGAGCGGAATCCCTCAAGTTGTAACCGACAGAATGGATGCTTGAATCTTTTACGACCCGGTAGCAGTTCAATTGATTCAAATTTTTTGAATAGTCCGTGCTGAGAATAGGCCTTTTTAAATTCTGAATACCGTATTTGACAGGAGAATCCGACATCAATTTGAATATTTCCGACGGTTCATGTAACTTTTGAGCGTTGCAGAAAACGGACAATAGGATGACTCCCAAAAGCAAGCGGCACTTTTTCATAGTTATTGGATTTAATACCACTAAAGTAACATTAAATCCAATTAAAAATAGTATTTCGGTCGTATTTTATTCGCTCATCCAACTTTTTAGAGCCGCAAGCTGCATGGCATCCATATTGGCTGAACGCTTTAATCCATAATATACCGTTTTGCCGCCGGGCTCAGTCTCGCCGACCACTTCCAAACCAACATACGCCAAATACGGCGCATAGTCGAACTCCTTGGTGGTGATCACATACTCGAATTCCTTGGTCAACGGAACCCCGGCCACCGTTTCGCAAGCCTGCTGAAACTCCGCATCCGTAAACCCACGCTTCAATTGTTTGTAATACGTGTCGTACAGAAACCGCATCACATTGTCCAGCGACTTCTTGCCCTGCGTGGCGCGCCGAATGGCCAAATCCATCACCAGCCCCACCACCGGGCCCTTTTCGTAGTACGAAATGGTGAGCCCCGGCTTCGTGAACGGCCCATCTTCCCAGGTGCTGTAACTGGATTGGTTCATCGACTGAGCCAACCGTGCCGGGTTGTTCTGAACCGAATTGATGTGTTCCCCAAAACTGTTCAGGTAAGTTTTCTCATCCATCAAACCCGCCCGTTTGGCCAGCACATACTGGTAGTACATCGTCAAACCCTCGCTGATCCAAAGCTGCGTGGTCCGGTTTTCCTTGTTGTAGTCGAAGGGGCCCAGTTCGAACGGACGAATGCGTTTCACATTGAAGTTGTGGAAGTATTCGTGCCCCAGATACAAAATTATATTGTTGATGGCCGCCTCCGACTTCAGCCGCGATCCACTAAAGCTCACCGTCGTGTTGTTGAGGTGCTCGATGCCGCCCCTGCCATTGCCGATTCCAATAAAGGTGTACTGCTTGTATGGCACCTCACCCATCATTTCTGTCGCAGCCACAACATACTTCCTCATGTTCTGCATCATCAACGCACCGTCGAAACTGCCCATCTGATAGCCAATGAACCGATGCGTGATGCCCTTCACCTCGAACGGAGGCAGCTCCTCCAAATTCCCAATGAGCAAAGGGCTATCGTACAAGATATCGTAGTTGGGTGCGCTGTAAAGCGTTTTGGACACCACTTCCAACCCCGTGGCCGTATTCTTCCACAGCGCATTCGGTTTGATTTCAACCGTAACAGGCTCATCCAAATGCCCCACCACGTACAGAAAATTGTTGGCCGGCACGATGTAGGCGTGCGTGGAATCCAAAAAGCTTCTGGCTACGAACGGTTGCACAGCCATCACTTCGTACTTGACCCTGAAAGCCTGGTTGTGCGAAGCCACCATCCAAGTATTTCCATCCAATTTAACGGCTGAAATCGCCTTCCCATCCGTTCCGCTCACCGTCAAGTTCAACACATCCGACGCATAATCCATCAGCTGGTAATACCCCGGCGTCCACTTCGGCATCCGTAAAAGCACCGTATCTCCCTGAACGCCACTCACATAGAATTCCGTCCGAAAACGATGGTCGGCCGGTTCCGGCATCGAGACCACAAATTGCAATACAGGCTTATTACCGGCGGAAAACGCTGTAAATGAGCACAACAACAGCACAAACAGGGATACGTTTCTGATCGATTTCATAGTATGTTCCAAATAAAAACAAAATTACACCAGAAAAAGCATCCAAAAACGGATTTCTGTCTAATAAAATGCATCTAAAATCTTGAGGAAACTATTGATGAAGCCACACCTTCACGATGCTGTTCACCCGAATTTTCACCTTGTCCTGCTCTTCGGGGAAATCCATCAGATCGAGCACATCGGTCGGGTGTGCCAATGCCGGGAACCAAGGCTTGGGTAACCGCTTCAGAAAACTGGTCAGGTAATCTTCCATTTGAACATTTCCGGATTTGAGCAGCCGTACCTTTCCAACTGTACCGTTGGAATAGACCTCGATGCTCACCGTATCGTCCAGAAACGACTCCTGCGGAAAAACCTTTTCTTCCAACAAAGCCTCCAACAGGACACACTTCAAATATACGCCACTGTTGAATGCTGTCTTCAACTTACTTACATCATAAATGGCTGAATCCGTCACTTCAAGGGCAAAATTGGGCGACCAATAA
>Ga0302205_10000778_pt1 | contig 12784 bp, 6 predicted proteins | sample II_Fen_E1_3_FD_194582 | JGI IMG/M metagenome (GOLD analysis project Ga0302205, IMG submission 194582) | Peat permafrost microbial communities from Stordalen Mire near Abisko, Sweden - II_Fen_E1_3 | ecosystem: Environmental > Terrestrial > Soil > Wetlands > Permafrost | place: Sweden: Abisko...
TCAAATAATTGTAGCAAACAACAACAATCAAAAATATTAAGCTGGTAAAAGTATAGCTTAAGATATAATATACCCGTTTGGAGTTTGGAGAATAAATAACTAATTGTCTATTATAAAGCACTAACCATAGAATATTTACGAATCCAGATAATGTCAAAACAACCAGGGCCAGTAAGGAAACAATAATAGCATCCCGAAAGCCTGTCATTCCCAGATAGACCATAACGAAAGCAAATGAGAATAATACACATGTGGTTATAAACCACATATTCAGCATGCATAACTTTTTTATAGGGTATTTTGATTTCATCAATATGCCGTTAAGTTTAATGGGAGTTGAAATATTTCTGATCTTAGCTTTATGCAAAGGTAATTAATTTCATGAATTTATAGTTTATAGAAGAATCAGAGAGATTCTTGCCATATTTCATTTTAGCCTCTAATCCCAGAAAAAAAGCGAGCTTACAAATTGCAAGCTCGCTAAAAGACAAATAAAACTACTAGAGAAAACAATAATGGCTTTTATTATCTCGAAAACAGCAGAGTGCCGAAGCCCAATTGATCAAAGCCACCACTATTGGAGCCATAATCTCCCCCACCACCTTCAGGTTGAGTTGTATTTACTCCCATTAGTGTATAAGGTGCTGTCAATCCTTTTCGCTTCACATAATGATTATAAATCATCGCCCACATTGGGCGAACAGTACCTCTGGAGTCTGAACTTATCTGAGTGAGTGTCGTATTATTAGAACAATCAAAATAAATATAGCTTTGAAAAGGAACAACTAAGTTAGCTACATTGTATTTAGCGGTGTATTCTGATGCTTTCAGAATCATGTTGTTATTAAATCCATAAAAATCATCTCCCTGGTGATATGCTATTTCGCATATTGTAGTCAGCAATGCTAAAGAAAGCGTAGCATGCCCCTGATCGCGTCCGGTTTCCTGCATTTGTGCCAATCCAGCGTCAGCTCCGGTAAATACATAATTGACTGTTTTTAGAAGATTTCCATTCCCATTAGCATTATGCATCATATAATTTACGGCATAATTGTATATTACACGGTTATCCGTCAATATACCAATTGCCATAGTAGAAGCCAGGTTACATAAATCCCAGTTCGACCAATAATGCTCAGGACAACTGCTCTGATGACGAACCAAGAAATCAAGATTTTTAGTATAAAAAACCTTGAGCATCCATTGCTTGTATGCCTCAAAATCGGTAGAATTCCATCCGCTGTAATCCCGCATCAATTCACCAACCACTGCAAACTGATAGCCATAAATTCCTGCCGCTAAAGCATTATTTGGATCACCATATATTCCAACACAAGTAGCAGCCCAGGCATTCAATATCTGAATTGATTTTTCGGCATAAGCCACATCCCCACTAATCTTCCACCGTATTGCTGTTTGGTAGGCTGCCGCAACATCATTAAAAGCATGAGAATAATTATCTGATTCTGGTTCTTCACGAGAATTCCCGCCCCTTATCAGTTTTACAGTTGGGCTGGCAACATAACTTAATTGTGAATGCGAATTGGCAGTCAATTTATTCCAACCTGAAAGCCATGGTTCTGTATTAAGATTTGCTTTTATGCGTGTAAAATCGGCATCTACATGCAGTCCACCCGGATGTTTCAGTGGAATATTATCCGCTAAGGTGTCAATATACTGAATTGTACTAACTTTAGTAGTATCCACTGTTGATGGTTCTGAAATACTTTCATTTGTTTTACAGGATATCAACATCAAACCATTTAAAGCCACTAGTACTATATAAAAATCAAGTCGTCTCATATTAATTAAATTTAAAAAGCTATTACCAAAATTTCACTCACAAAGAAGTGACAATATCCGGAGTTCACCTAAAACTCCGGATACATCAACAACAATTACAACTTCTATTTTTTATAAAATAGAGTATACACCTGATTGGCTGACAACTCAGAATTGTAAATCTGAAATTTGTCGATTCCTCCAGCAAAGGCTGGTTCATTTGCTGTCCCATAAGAATTGGCACCTATGTATGCATGATTTTGCGCAAATACAGTTAGAGCATAAGCTGCAGGAAGAGCTTTCGTGCATATTAGCACACCATCCAAATAAATCTTCATCATAAGGTTTGCTTTTGATGCTGTCATTACTACATGATGCCACTTACTGTCAGTAGGTATTGAAGAAGAACTAATAGCATTAGTTTCCGTATAACCGGCAAAACCGGTTACCTTTTCGAAAATAGCACGTCCTACTAAATTATTACCCGCTCCATTCCAACCACTGGATGCCCTCTCCAGAAGACACAAACGATTTCCTCTGGTTGCTCCAAAATCAAAAATAGGTGTCCAGTCGGTCAACGAGGAACAGCTTACCCAACAAGAAATGGTTAGTTCATTATATTGGGCGACATTTGTCGGAAGTGCTATTATTTGATTATAAATTCCATTCTGAGGTCCACCAGTAGCGTTCGCATAGCCGGCAAGTGAAACTGCTTGTCCACTCACTCCTGTAATATACTTCAATGGTGAGCCTAAACCCTGTGTATAAGTAGCTGCAGATCCGATAGCAGCATTTAGATTTCCTTCAAAATCCAACTGGTAAACCGGATTTGGAACCGCAGTCAGGAATGCGAAATTCGGACCATTTACAGGATAACCACCGACAGACACTACAATTACGCCTGATGTGAAAGCTGCAGGCACTATTACCTCAATGGTACCATTAATTAAAGATTTTACAGTACCACTAGTACCATTGAATTTGACATCTATATTTGTCAAATCAGTACCAAAGCCAGTGCCTTGAATTTTAATTATATCACCGGGGGTACCAGCATCAGAACTTACCGATGTAATTACAGGTGAAGGAATAACTGTATACAAACCAATGGAATCAATAGTGTGTGTCCATATTTTTAAAGTTACTTTTCCGGTAATGGCTGTGGCAGGTACTTTCACTTTAATTTGCGTATCTGTGCAAGAAATTATCGAATCGGCCTTTACACCACCGAAAAATACGCTTACAGCATTTGTATAAGTTCCAAAGCTTGAACCATTAATATACATATATGTCCCCGGGTAACCAGATGTGGGCGTCATCCCTGTAGGGACAGGTGCCGGATAGGTATATATCCTTATTTCCGGGTCTTTGTTACAGCCGCTAAAAATAGCTGTCATGCCCAGCAGCACCAATAGAATTCGGATATTTTTAATGAAGTATTTCATAATATTTTTATTATTTAAAAGATTAAACATTTAATAACAAACAAGTTTGGTCACGCCCAAAGTTATTTGTCATTAATAACCATTATTTTGCACCAATTTAGAATTTAACTGTAATTGCGCTGTTGGCAATGGGAACAAGTAATTATCTCTTTTGAAATTATGATTGACCCCTGGCATTACCACAAGACAATTTAAGGTGCCCTTACCGGTTGCTACTGCAGCCTCACCATAGCCATATTTAGTTGGAACATACTTACTGGTCGGAGCTCCTGTTGCGTCTTTAAAATCTGTAGGATAAGAAGCCCCACCTACTACCATGCCACAAACATCTTTGTTTAATTCTGTTTCCGCAATACCCCAACGCTTCAAGTCGTCGAAACGAGTATTTTCACAGTACATTTCCAATGCCCTTTCACGTCTTATTTCATTTAGCATATTTAGCCCATTAGCGGTAACCAATGCATTGGTCAATGGCGCAACACCAGCTCTAGCCCTAATTAAATTTATCGAAAGATTCAGGTCTGCATCACTAATACTACCATTCAACTCCATCAATGCCTCGGCATAAATCAGGTAAACTTCAGCAAGACGTATCTGAGGATAATTCTGAGATTCCGTATTATCAGAGCGGTAGGAAGTAACAGTAAAGTTCCAACTATTAAACTTTGCATTACCAAAACCATAATTAACCCCATCTGTTAATGAAACAGATCCTGCTGCCGGCAACGTTCCTGCTCCCAGTACATTTGACAGCATGCGGTAATCTCTATTCTGGAATTCTTTATTTACCGTGGAATATCCCTGAAACAAGGGTGATTTATCAACTGGCAATCCATCTGTACACAAATACATATCCATCAGTTTGCGACTGGGCGTCAAAAGCCATGCGTTACGGGTTATTTGAGAGCCACTTTTACGTAAAGTGTAATCATATACACTTTGGAGAATAAATTCATTATTACTGTTTTTATCCAATCCTAGCGGGTTGGAACCTGTTCCATCAATATTATAAAGAAAATAATTGCTCCTATTGTTTAAAGTCGTATTGTAATTCCATAATGCATATCCACCATTGTCCATTACATCTTTTGTCAAAGCGATGGCATCAGCTAAGAAAGTTGCCACTTCATCTTTAGTAGGTCCGGCAGATCCTTTAAAGTCTGTAGTTACGCCGGTATATTTACGCCAGGTAGCTTCGTAAAGTTCTACACGAGCCTTAAAAGCTTCAGCAGCCCATTTACTGATGCGACCTTTATCAGCAGCAGAAATAGCTTGCTCCGTGGGTAGGTCCGGAATGGCCTCGGATAAATCTGATAAAATCCGAGTTACCACCTCATAACGGCTATTGCGAGGTCCCGTTAATTCAGGAGAATTAAGATCCAACACCGTTGTTACAACCGGAACGCCTCCATACCGTTTTAGCAGAAAGAAATGATGCCATGCTCTAAAAAATTTAGCTTCTGCAACATACTGTTTTATATCAGTTTTGTTACCTGTATATGCATCTGCCTTTTTTAGCAGAAGGTTTACACTACGGATATATGAATATGTATTATCCCAATAATAATCGGCAGACGGTATAGTGATAGAACCAAGTCCATAGCCTGTTTGCCCTGCTTCTCCAACATCTTTTACGTTAGATGAAAGATCTGAACCAAAATCCATAAAAGGGAAAATATTACCCATTTTGTCTTGCGAAGCCCAGCTTAGCAATTTTCCATAAAACGAAGCTGTGGAAGCTTTAAACTGATCTGGCGTTGTAAAATAAGCTGCTTCTGTTAGCTGGTCCTGTGGAGCCAGATTCAGGAAGTCTTCTCTACACGAACTTATCAGTAGCGCACCGCCCAGAACTATATAAATTAATAATTTCTTCATAAGATATTTATTTTTTACTGATTAAATAATGAAAAAGTTTAAAAACCAATATTGAGACCAAAAGCCCATGTTCTCATAAATGGATATCCTGCATTATTAGAACTTGTACCTTGTTCTGGATCATATCCATCTTTGATAGATGTGCTTTCCCATAAGTCGTTGCCCGAGAAATAAACCCTCAATCGTTCTATTTTTACTTTGCTAAGCCATGCTTTAGGCAAAGTATAACCCACAATTAAAGATTTTAAGCGGATGTAACGGTTATTCTGCAGCATGAAATCATTATTTGCATAATTATAGTTATTACGTCCTGAATATACAGTCATCCTTGGAAAAGCAGCACCGGTATTATCAGTTGTCCATGTTTTACCTATAAAACTGGCATTTTGGTTAGTCCAGATTGCTACAAAAGGATACGCTAAATAATCTGAACGTTGAATATATTGTTGACCTACTCCCTGAAAGAAAGCGCTAAAGTCAAAGCCGTTCCAGGATCCACCCAGATTTAACCCAAATATAAAATGAGGGGCATTGTCACCCATATATTTCAAATCACCTTTATCGGTAGTTGCATTGCCCAAAGCACTGATATAACCATTACCATCCAAATCTACTTTCTTGACATCTCCGAGACGCAATGCTGCGGTAGGATCTGTTGAGCTCAAAGCAGTCATGTCACCCTTTCCGCCATATTTTGCATAGTAAGCATCCACCTCGGCCTGACTCTGGAATAAACCAGCCGTTTGATACATCATCCATGAGCCAAGCGGACGACCAACTATCGTATTATTTAATCCTGCTGTATATGTAGTAGCTCCTTGTAATGATACAAGTTTATTGCGGCTGTCACTGATATTGAAGCCTACATTATAAGTGAACCGTCCAATTTTGTCTTTCCAACTTAGCACAGCTTCCCAGCCTTTTGTATCTAAAACGCCACTATTTGAGTAAGGAGCTGTTCCTCCCAATACTGAAGGATACGCCACCTTAATTAACATACCGTCGTTTCGTTTTTTGTAATAATTAAATTCACCGGATAAGCGGTTCTTAAAAAAATGCATTTCAACACCTACGTTTGCCTGAGTAACACGTTCCCAGGTAGTGGTACTACTCATGCTTAACCCGTTTCCATTCACTGACGAAGAAGGTTGGGTAGCTGCAGGAGTACCCAAGACAGCCGTACCTGTTCCTATGGTGGAATAGTAATCATACAATCCTATGCCTGACTGTAAGCCAGTCACGCCAATACTACCTTTAAACTTCAGATAATTTAGTGCTTCTAACTTCAGGTTCTTTATAAAATCTTCTTCAGTCAATACCCAACCACCGGAAACGTTACCGAAATTAGATGTTTTGGAGCCAATCGCAAATTTGGAAGAGCCATCACTACGGCCAAGCACTTCTAACAGGTATTTGTCTTTATAAGTATAATTTAATCTGCTGTAATAGGAATATAACCCCCATTGGTTCTGACCACCGCTATTTGTTGCAGCTGTACTATATGGTGCAACATTTAGATCGTACACGCCATTACTAGGTATCAATGTACGGTAGGCTGACAATCCTTTCCATTGATTCTTTTCTGCGGTAACACCTGCCATCGCCGAAAACTGGTGGTTACCAATTAATTTAGTGTAACGTATTAAAGCGTTGTAATTTTGATAAAAAGTATTTTCAGTTGTAGCAGAGATATTAGAGGTTGAATTTAAAGAACCGGCTGCTGGTTGCCCATCCCATGTATAAAGAGGAACAGTAAGATTATAAACATCGCGTCTGTAACTATTTGACTGGAAAGAAGCAGTACCTTCAAATATAAGATTCTTTAGTAGTTCAATATTAGTTCCTAAATCAATTCTTGTTAGATTATTTTCCTTATTATCTCTTCCTCCATCAGTAGTTTGCGCTGTTGCATTTCTGTTTCCTGCATTTCCGAAATTAGAATTCCATTGTCCATAAGGATTTTTAGCTGGAAAAAATGGAGGATCTTCAGAAGTCATAGACCAATCTAAACCACCTGATGGGGACGATGTTACATCTTTTTGATACGTAACATTAGTTATTAATTTTATCCTATCTGTAACTTTAAAATCATAATTCAACTTTAAGTTGTATTGTTTTTGCCCATCATAAGCAGTAGCCAGATTTCCCTGGTTATTGGCATATCCTGCCGAAACACGATAGGTTGTTTTATCAGTTCCTCCCGAAAGGCTTAAGGTGTGTTGTTGAGAAACGCGAGATTGAAATAACTCTTTGTATCTATCGCCTTGGCCAATAAATATATTACCCCAATGTGTCGTTGGATAAATACCTTCGATGCCTTTTTGCATCTTTAGCATTTGATCCTGTGCTGCAAACCACCAAAGAGGTGTTGTTTCTTGTGCATTGGCATCCAACCACATAGTAGCATATTGCTGCATGTTTGCTGAAGGTGTTCTGATACCAGTTGTATTAACACGAAGATTTACACCATAATCAATTTTCATTTTGCTGCTGGCAGTACCTCTCTTTGTTGTAACAAGAATAACACCCCCGGCAGCTCTAGAGCCATAAATAGCCGCCATACCATCTTTTAAGATAGTAACAGATTCTATATCATCCGGATTCATTGTACTCAAAGAATTTGAAATACTGTTATTGTCTTTATCCTTATTATCTATAATGGGCACTCCATCAATAACTATCAACGGAGAGACTCCATTGACAGAAGTGGCACCACGTATCTGCATAGCAATATTTTCATGACCCGGACGTGAGGACGACCTAGTTACTACTAAACCTGGAGCTTCACCCTGTAATGCAACCAATGGGTTGGTAACAGCCCTTCCTTCAAAGGCCTTAGCACTTACCTGATCCAAAGATCCTGTTAATGTGGATTTCTTAGCCGAGCCATAACCCACAACAACCACTTCGTCGAGTGCTTTTTGATCTTCTTTTAGCTGGATGGAAATGCTCTTCTTACCACTTACACTAATTTCCTGCGAAGCATAACCGATATAGGAAATCACTAAGGTTTCCTGGCCTGTTACATTCAGATTAAATGCTCCCGAAAAATCTGTGATAGTACCTAAAGATGTGCCTTTCACTTTAATGCTAGCCCCAATAACAGGCTCTCCTTTTTCATCTGTTACTTTTCCTTTAAATGAGGTTTGAGCAAAAGCTCCAAACGTAATCCCCAGAAAGAATAAAAGCATCAGGTTCTTTTTGAAAGAAAAGATTTTTTCTTTTTCTAATCGAAACTTTGATCTCATCATAATAAAATTAGAATTAAAAGTTAGTAAATAAAATTATATTCTGAACTCTGTATCTTAAGATGAATACAGATAATTGATTTGTAAATAAGTAAGAATTAAACATACTGAATAGATTTATTGAATTATGCTATGTATACGTATTACAAGGTTTCGACACTTACTATAAAAATACTTTTTTATATTTTTATATACACTGCCTAAGATACTCCCTCATCATCTTTCGACTTGTTAACAGATGATTTTCAACAGTGCGTCGACTAATTTTCAGTGTATCGGAGACTTCACTAACTGACAATTCTTCATACCGGCATAAAGCATATACCATTTTACGCTGCGGCGAAAAAGTGCGAAGCTTATTCGATTCAAGACGGAGAATCTCTTTTGCATTTAGTTTGGTTTCGGTGTCATTAGCCGACTCTTCCAGAAACTCAACCATATTGGCAGAGACTTCTTGTCTCTTATAATGGCGGCGAAGATAATCCGTGACAATATTACGCGCAATGGTGAAAAGAAATGACTTTATAGTCTCTTCTCTCAACATTTGTTTATAATCAAGTACGCGGATAAATACATCCTGGGCAAGATCTTCCGCTTCGTAGCGGTTATTGATCTTATAAGCGATGTAGTTTAAAATAAATGGATATAACTCGTCATAAGACCGGGTTATTAAACATTTCGACGGCTGGGCACCGGAGGCATTGGTGGATGTGCTTTTCATAATATTTGCTCAAACAATAAAATTCGATTGTGCAAATATAGATTATAGAATAGTTACTAATGCTTAAATTCAGAGCCGTTTAATCTCAAACCATTTTAGTAGACAATAAATAATTAGACAACTGATTTTCAGAACATGTACAGATATAAAATCAGAGTCTCAAATAATTATATAAGATAGTTGAAGTCAAAACGGCTTATTCTTCGGTCTCGGATTCCATATCTTTAACGTTCCTGCCAATGTTCCGGATGTATTCATTGGGTGTAATTCCGGTTAATTTCTTAAATGAACGGAAAAATGATGCACGGGAACTAAATCCGCATTGTTCGGCCAGTGCAGTGAGTGTATACTTAGAGCTCTCAACATCGGATACAAGTCGCTGAAACTCCCTGATCCGATACTCATTGATGAAATCGTAATAGTTCTTAGTCAGATATTGATTAAAGATATAGGATAGTGTATGAGAGGAGATGTGAATAGCCTCTGCCAAGTGAACTATTTTCAAATCCGGCTTTGTATATGGTTTGTCCGTTTCAAAGTAGGCATACAACCGTTCACAAGCTTGTTTACACTCTTCATTAGGCAGTTTTGTGAATTTATATTTTTCTTCCGGTTTTTCTCGGTCTGTTTCAGTACTGAGATTTTCTTTATTACCGTTTCCATTCCTATAAGTCAAAAATCGGTTGTAGACATGAACATATTTATTTGCGAAAAAATAAACGATAGCTGCAATTAATAGGGCAATCAGCCAGAAAGTCCAGGTAAAATAAGAATGTATACGAAACTTCAGTTGCATTTCCGATTCATTATTTCCTTGCAAACGTACCTTGAGTACATAGTTCCCAGAAGATAAATCAGAATATGACACCTCATTTTTCCCACTCGGCAATATTTGCCAGTCGTCATCTTTACCCTCCAGCTTATACTCATAAACCACCGTAGCCGGATTGGTATACAACAAACTGACAAACCGGATATTCAGATTATTTTCATCATGCCGCAGATCAATTTTTTGATGAGCATCAAATTCAGTTTGCTGATCAACATTAAGTTTAGCTCCGTTAATCTGAAAATCAGTGAAGATAACAGGAAAACGATTCTGTCTGGAAAGCTTTATTTGTGCCGGGTCGACCGACAAGAGTCCCTTTGCATTTCCAAACCACAGCTTGCCTGTCGGATCCATAAATGCTGCATTGGTATTAAACACAGGATCAGGAATGCCATCGGTAAACCCTAAACTATAATAGGAATCATCTTTGCCGGTCATGGAGAGTAGCCCATTCTCACTACCAAACCAATAATGACGATTCTTATCCTCCAATACCGATAAGAAGATCCTGCCCTGAAAGCGTTTGGTCATTTCTAGCGGCGAAAATGACTTCATATTTAGGTCCGAAACAAATATATTTCCTTTATCAGGACAAAAGAAAAGCTTATGATTGGAATCTTCGTGAATAACTTTGATTACTTGATTATTGAAAAAGTTTTTTGGAAAAACATTGGATTGAATGCTCTTCGTATAGGGATCATAAATGCAGAGGCCGTTCTCGGTAGCAATCCAGCCTTTTTTTGTACTGTCGAAAAAAACATAATAAACATTTCCGGACAATAATTGAGAATTAGCTGAGGTAAACGCCTTCAGTTCATTATTGGCTTTATCATACGAAAACAGTCCTCCGGAAGTGGCAATCCACAATACTCCCTGCGCGTCTTCTTCAAAATGAAAAACATGACCTTTTAGCAATGTGTTATCACCGCCTAAAGGACGAATATGCATGGTTTGTGGATTGAGCACGGAAGCCCCACCTCCGTATGTCCCGATATAGTACTCCCCTTTATAATAGCATAATGATAAAATAAGATTAGAACGAAGCTCCTTTTTCGTAAAGCTATGCACAGCATGCTTATCTTCCTGAATATAAAACAAGCCTTCGCGGGTTCCTATCAGTTTTTCTTTTTCCCTGATCAGAAAAGTGCGCACAGGCAGGTCTTTTGAATCGAAATAAGGTGGAAAACTATAGGTATAAAATAATTTATTTTGGAATAAGCTGTAATCTAGTCCGGCCTGATAAAAGCCGATCCAAATAATTCCATTCCGATCGACCAACAGGGAATATACCGAATTGGAACGAATACCTGTTTTCTGATTAGGAGAGTAGCGTATGGACTGAATAATAGCCTTACTCTTATGCGAAAGGAAATGTATCCCGTTTCCATCCGTAGCCACATAAATCCGGTCTTTCCCATCGCTCGAAATATCCGTTATTATATCCGAACCTACATCTGTAAATGAAGAAAATCGGGATGTAGAGATATCATAACACACAATTCCTGCATTGGGAGTACCCATGTACAAAAACTGTCCGATACGGGTTATTTTGTGAAATACATTTAAATCAGAAGAAGTCGACTTAAACTCATGGATTGCTGTTCGCTTATTCCGCGGGTCAAAAGAACAAAGTCCTTTATTAGTTGCCATCCATACAATTCCATCATCTGCTATCGTAATTCCCGTAATCTGGTTACTTGGCGAAAGCATATTGTTATGAGGTGCAATGTGCTGAATCCGGTTGTTTTGGTCTAAAATAAATAGTCCTTTTACTGTTCCGATATATAATTCATGACGTTTGGCATTCCACTGCAATGCGTTCACACCGCAGTCAATCACTTCCGGCTTTACCAATTCCAAAAGTCCGCTTGTTTTAGCCAACTTCCAGAGTCCAACGCCATTTCCCACAAACAACTGCCCAGCGGAAGACTCAGTGATTGCCATGACCCGTTTTTTATTGATATCACCAATTGTAAATGGATAATGGCGAACGGAAACACCATCGTATCGGTCAAGACAATTGTCGGTACCAATCCAAACAAATCCTATGGAATCTTTATAGAAACAGTTGACAACAAAATTAGACAATCCATTATCCATAGTCAATGCCCGAAAAGTATAAGGCTGGGCATTAGCTACAGAAACCAGAAAAAGAGCAAGTGTTAGAATGAAATATTTCGAACGTGCTTTTGACATAAACTAAATTCAACCAAATTTCAAAAAAGGTGCTGAGAATTTGAATAGGCAAAAATAGTATTTTTGCGAGTATAAACAGACTATATCCCTGTTTTTTTATCAAAACGTTAAACTGCAAGGCATATTGGGCTATAGCACTATCCCCAGTAGTTTCCTATTCAACACATCAAAAATAATACATTTAGCTCACGAAACGTCCTGTTTTCAGACGGCATTTTACTTCAAACACGTTCAAATGCCTTACGTTTCTCAATCAAATAGACCTTTAGTGTGATTTATCGTTGTTTTGTTCTTGCTATTCAATAGTCCGTTCTTGCAATTGAATGTTTTATTTATTCAATTAAATATTCAGTTCATTCAATATACTCTTTGATTCGTTCAATTAAATAGTATATTCATGAAATAGATTATTTGTTTCATACTTTTACCTGTTTGTTTCGTTTAATTAATAGTTTTGCTTGTTCATAGTGATATAACTGGTACGCGTTTGCGAATTGATGTTACTCAACGGTGTTTCCATTTTTTTTAATTACGAGGATTATTTATATATTTGCGTACTTTACAAAACTTTAAATTGATTTTATATGCTAAGACTTAATTTGCAACCTATTTTTAAAGCCCGGGGCATCGATAGACCTCATGCCTTTTTAGTAAGAGCCGGATTCACGGCACATTCTGCACATGTTAT
>Ga0302205_10000783_pt1 | contig 12750 bp, 11 predicted proteins | sample II_Fen_E1_3_FD_194582 | JGI IMG/M metagenome (GOLD analysis project Ga0302205, IMG submission 194582) | Peat permafrost microbial communities from Stordalen Mire near Abisko, Sweden - II_Fen_E1_3 | ecosystem: Environmental > Terrestrial > Soil > Wetlands > Permafrost | place: Sweden: Abisko...
ATTTCACCATAAATAGTTTTGGCTGTTTCATCTTTAAGGATGGTCATGCTTATAATATCCTTTTGCCTTGTAAGAATGGAATCCTTTAAAAATCCATAAGGTTTGACAACCCCATCAACAAGGAGCGCTGGGTTCTGACGTTTAAAATAAATCGGTAGGGTGTTGTAAACTGCGACATTTTTTCCATCCTGCTGAGCGGGAATCCATTTTGGAACCAACTTCATTACACGGATAGCTTCTTCATCACATGCTTTGCTCAATCCTTTTAAAACCGATATATCGGTTACGTCACCTGTCGAACTGATGACGAAGCGAAGTACTACACGCCCTTCTTTCGCTGTTTCTAGTGTAGTATCCGGATAAAGCAAGTTGCCTCCGATCAACTTGTATAATGCTTCAATACCACCTGGATATTCAGGCATTTTTTCAGCTGTATATAACACCTCTTCTTTCATCTCGCTTTTATCCCGTGCAAAAGTAGCAAGGCTTACCAGCATGAAAAGTCCGAGAATGATAGGAGTTTTTAGCATCGTCATTTATTCAGGATGTTTATCAAACTATCCCGTTTGGCTGATGCAGTTTTTGTTTCAATGAGAATAACGCCGTTTTTACCCCTCGTTCCATATAGGGCGGTTGCAGCTGAGTCTTTTAGGATATTTATGTTTTTGATGTTTGAAGGTTTAAATTGAATGGTGTCTTTGAGAATCGAAAACGGTAAGGATTTACCATCAACCAAGACTAGGGGTGACTTGTCATCACCGGATTTGCCTTGTAATTTATATACGATGGGAAGGGTATAATACACAGACACATTTTTGCCATTTTGTCTTCCCGGGGTCCAGTTCGGCATCAACTTGATTACTCGTACAGCTTCTGCGTCACAGGACGGATCGATCCCACGAATAACTTTGACATCCGTTACTTCACCAATCCTGTTTACAACAAACCGAATGGTTACCCTGCCTTCAATTCCTACCTCAGCAGCAACTTTTGGGTAGTGCAAATTATCATGGATGAATTTCAGCAATTCTTCTTCTCCTCCCGGATACATAGGCATGTGCTCAACGCCATAGACGGGTTTATCGACTAAACTAGTATCACTTTGCGCTTTTAGTACGGAAGTGCAACCGATAAGAATTCCGATTAGTAGGAAATGCAGCAGGTTTTTCATGGTAGGTATCATTTTTCAGTTAACGCAAAGATAATGATTCCAAGCTATTTTCGATATTAAAATACTGCATCAAAAAACGGGTGCTTAATTTTTTTTAAGCACCCGTCATTGGTTTTATTTTTTAAGTTCTTCCATCTTCTTTTGGATGATGGGGATGTACTCGCTATTCGGAAACTTTACTTTAAGGTATGCCAATAATTTGCTGTGGTCAAAACTAATTCTTGGATACCTTAATTCGCCAACGAACCCTATGCCAAACAATGCAGATTGCATATAGGTGGGAGCAGCCAAATTGTACATGATTCCGCCAAAGGTCTCACTAGGGTAGCTCTCTCTCAATAACGCTCTATTTTCTTTGGTCAGACTGTTCCATTTGAGTAAATAGTAATCTCCAACCCAAGCAAAATTGTATTTCAACGTTTTTTCATTAATTACATTTGGATCATTGAAAAGAGCATGAATTCTTTTAATGATTTCAATGGAGTCACTAGTTAACGGTTTGTATTTATGGATTCTCCCTATCAGAAGATTTTGATATTCTACATTTAACATTGAAATTTGCGCATATTCCAAGTCTTTGCATAAAATTGCCTCAAATGGTTTTGAAATTTTATTGGCAGAACTCATTTTTTGCAAATCAGAATAATAGGGGCATAGCAGTTTGTTTTTTAGATCAATGTCTATACCGCCAAAGTCAATCCTATTTGTAATGGTATGACTTATTAATGAGTCAAGTTTGCCATAATAATTACCCAAACCTCCCTGATTGTAGAGGTACATCTGTCCATCTGCGTTTGAGCCTTTAAACGCAAGTTTGTTTTTCAAATAACCTATTTCCAAATGATCATCTGGTAGCAACAAGACATCGCACCGACTTTCATCAAAATATTCACAATGTACAAAACCAAATTCGGAAACAGCTACTTGGTAGTCGACGTTGACGTCCTTCTTAAGGTTTAGCACATCGGAGGTAACATTTGGATTGTAAGCGCCGTCAATCGGTTTGAAAATCTTGACGGAAATGTCCTCATCACTTCGGAAAGTGATTGTTGCCGATTGCGCGGTAGCTCCAAAAATCGACGCTAAAGCGATGATGCTTACTAATATTAAACCTTTCATATTGGTGTTAATTAGGTGATTAATTTACAATTAGGTATACAATGTCAGATTCCAAAGAATAAACTCTTTAGAATCCAGACAATATATGGGATACGTAAAAGGATTAGAAATTAAGTTTGAAAGTGATAGGAAGTGTAACATATACATCCACCGGTACGCCTTTGTTCTTGCCCGGCTCCCATTTGGGCATAGCATTTACTACGCGCAGTGCTTCTTTGTTGCACATTTCTTCCAATCCTCTAAGTAAAGATACATTTGCAATTTTACCGGTTTTTGTGACAACAAAGCGAATGGTCACTCGGCCTTCAATTCCGGCTGCTTTTGCATCATCAGGATAGTGCAAATTTTCCGTAATGAATTTCATCATTGCTACTGGTCCACCAGGGTATTTGGGCATTTCTTCAGCCTCATATAAAGGTTTGACGCTATCTGTGTTTGGTAATACCTTTTCTACAGTAATGACAGGTGCAGTAAACTTAATTGTACTTTTAACAACACGGTCTTTGGTGTGCTTTTCCGTTGCCACATGTGCCGGTGCTACAAATCTCATGGTCGTTTTCAATGGTGGAGGTGGGGGAGGAGCAACAACGGTATCTGAAGTAATGACCGTGTCATGGACTACAACGACATTGTTTTGTGCATTGGTATCTGAAGAAGTTTTGTTTTTGCAGGCGTAGGATACCATCAGTAAGACTGCAAAAAGTGGCAGGGTCAGGAGGTATTTGCTCCAACCTACCTGGGAAGTTCGTTTCTTGTTCATCATTTTGATTCGGTTTTGCAATTGTGAGACATTGAAATTATTTCCCATTCGAATAGGCGATTGTTGGTAAGAAAGCCGAAGCAGGTGATACTGGTAGCTTTTGGGGTCAAAGCCGGCGTGGACCACGTCTTTGTCGGCGAGGAACTCCAGATTTTCGCGTAGGTCGTATTTAAGCAACCAGGCAAAAGGATTGATCCAGAAAACGGTGCATATGAGTTCGGCCAACAGTACATCCATCGTATGCGCTTGGCGAACATGTGTTTTTTCGTGATGTAGGATCTCTTTCAGGTCGTTTTCGCTATGGTCTTCCGGATGTATGAAAATGAGGCCGAAAAAGGAGAATGGGGCTGTGCCCTTGGGCAAGCAAATGACTTTTTGATTGTCTATCTGTAAGGACTCATTCTTTAATGCGAAAAAGAGGAGTTTTGAAAACTGGAATACAACCCGCAAAAACAGTACTGTCAATATAAGCATGTACAGCAGCTTCAAGATTTCCATGGTGGAATAATTTTTTGCACCTTTTGCAGTGATGGTTATTTCCGGTAGGGTTAGGCTGATGGACTGGCTTAGTTTCTGAACTGGTTCGATGACTGGCATCCAAGAAGCAATGTTCAGAAGTGGATAAACCAGTGTAAAAACCAGTCCAATAAGTAGCGTGAATCGTTTGCCAGTAAAGAATGTATCACGGTGTAAAAATATCCGGTAGAAACACCATAAGACGGCAAATCCTATATTTGCCAACATAAACCACATTAAAGGCGTGCTCATGACTATGCTTTTTTATCGTTCTCGATCAATGCTATGATTGCTTGTAACTCTTTGGCTGAAATTTTCTTCTTTTTGGCAAAGAAGGTGACCATTTCCAGATAGGAATTTTCGAAGTAGTTCTGAACTACCCCTGAGAGGAATTTGTTTTTATATTCTTCTTCGCTTACACGAGGTTTGAATACGCTGGTGTTTCCGTATCGTTTGGATTCCAGATAGCCTTTCCGTTCAAGGTTTTTCACGATGGAGGCCAAGGTGGTGTAGGGTGGTTGCGGTTCTGCATACTTCTCTAAATAATCCTTGATGACGCCTTCGCCGGTTTTCCATACGATTCGCATGGCTTCTTCTTCCTGTTGTGTCAATTTTTCCATTTTCTCCAGTGTTAAAACGATTGTATCGCAAAACTACGAAACATTCGTAGATATGATGCTCGCCTCGTAGATAATTAACATAAATTAATAATTGCAACAAAAAAGCCCTGTGCCTTGGAACCTTCTAAAAGGCTCTGGGCACAGGGCTTAGAGGGAAATTACGGGGCGTTATAGTGCGTCGTCGATCAATTTTATTTTTTTATAAATCACATCACGTTCTTCCTTCAAAGCTTCGATTTTATTCTTCATTTCGTCCAAAAGGCTGTTGCCAGAAGACTTAGACATGGTGAAGAAGCCGATGTTGTTTTCGGAGGTTTTGATTTCGCTGGTCAAGCTGTCGAACTGACGAAGCAGACGTTCGCGTTCGTGCAGGACTTTGCCTTGGCTCTTGTCTTCCAGGTTGTGTTGGAAAGTGTTCAACCGACGGCTGCTTTTGTCAACGTGCAGGCGATCCATAATCTTGTCAACGGCATCGTGCCAGGTTTTGTAGATCTTATCCTTTTCCTTAAAGGGCACGTGTCCGATGGCATTCCATTGTGCGGTCAACTCGCGGATGAGTTTGGAGGCCTCTTCTTCGGGCATTTCCTCGGTGATGGCTTCCACCTTTTCAATGAGTTCCTTTTTAGTTGTCAGGTTTTTCTGCTCTTCGTTTTTCTGCGTCGGAGCATTCTTTTCTTTCTGTTCGAAGAAATGGTCACAAGCAGCGATGAAACGTTTCCAGATGGCATCAGAGAATTTCTTTGGAACCGGACCGATTGATTTCCATTCTTTTTGAATCTGAATAAGTGCGTCGGCAGTTGCTTTCCAGTCCGTACTTTCTTTAAAGCCTTCCGCTTTTTCGCAAAGTACTTTCTTTTTTTCAAGGTTTTGATTCAGCACGTCTTTGGAGGCTTTGTAGAAGTCGCTCTTTTGACGGAAGAAATTGTCACAGGCAGCGCGGAAACGTTCAAAGATCTTCACATTGATCTTTTTAGGTGCAAAACCGATGGTCTTCCATTTTTCCTGCAACTCAATAATTTCAGCAGTCTTGGCATCCCAATCCTTGTATGTTTTCAATAGGCTGAAGTCAATGGCTTCAAGCTTCTCACAAATGTCAGTCTTTTGTTCCAGGTTTTCGGATTCCACATTTTTCAAGCGTTCGAAAAAGCCTTGGTGGTTCTTGTTGATGGCGCTGGAGGCCAGTTTAAAACGGTTCCAGATGTCTTCGCGGAATTCCTTGGCGACAGGTCCGGTTTCGCGCCATTCTTCGTGCAGTTTCTGCAACTGACGGAAGGCAACGACCACGTCGGTCTCTTCGCTCAACTTTTCGGCGGTTTCACAAAGAACGGTTTTAAGTTCCAGATTCTTTTTGAAATCGTATTCACGGAATTCGTTATTGATTTTGAGCAGGTCGTAAAAACGTTCCACCTGCATCTGATAGTTTTTCCAAAGTTCGTTGACCTGTTCCTGAGGAACGGAACCCGTTTCCTTCCAGGTCATTTGAAGACGTCTGAATTCGGGGAAATTGCGACCGATGTCTTCGGTGCTGTCGGTCAGTTTGCGAATATCGTCAATGATCTGGAGCTTTTTTTCCAGATTTGTCTGACGTTGTTTTTCTTGCTCGGCGTGGTGCTCGGCGCGTTTTTCACGCCATTCGTTCAGCAAGGATTTGAAGTCTGTTTCCATGGCATCTTCGGCAGCGACGAATTCTTCGACGACATTGCCGGCTTCCTGCCAGAGTTTACGGGCTGTTTCGACTTCCTGCTTGTGGATTTTATAAAAGGATTGCTTAAGTGCATCTACCTTTTCTTTGATGTCACTGGCCGATGTTTCGGCAATGGACTTGAAATGTTCGATGATTTCAGCTTTGGAACTGAAGACTGGTTGGTTGCTTGCCTCCGTTTCCGTTTCGACTTCAGTTATGGTCGCTTCCTCCGGTTCAGCAGCAACTGCATCTTCAGCAACTGGCTCTACTGTTTTCTTGGCCTTGGGGGCTGCCTTCTTTTTGGCAGGCGCCTTAACTTCTTCTACTACAGCGGCAACGACCTCCTGGGCAGGAGCTTCTGCTTTGGGTTTTCTGGGACGTTTGGGCTTTGGTGCTACTTCTTCCTGTTTTTCCGGTTCGGAGTTTGTCGTCTGAGAATCAGCTGTTTCATCGACAGCATTCGTGAGAGTCGCCTCCAACTCGGCTTCCACCGGAAGCTTGTTGGTTTCGTTTGAGTCCATATTCAATCATTATTAGTTAAAAAACGCCAAAAAACTGGCAATCACAAATTAAAGCAAAAGTTTTGGCATTCTATGCAGGAAAAGGCAACTTTTTGTATTAGAGCCACTTCTTGATTTTGAAAACCAATAGGATGATTCCTGAAAATAAAAACATGATGATGATCGAAGCCCAAAAACCAAAGCTGGTGCGAGTAAACGGCATGTTTGGAATATTCTGCCCGAATATGCTGGCAACCAGTGTCGGAGGCATGAAAATCACCGAAACGATGGTGAAAATCTTGATGATTTTATTTTGTTGAACATTGACAAGACCCATGAATATTTCCTGCATGTTATTAAGTCGTTCAAAACTGAATTTGGCATGCTCGATCAGGGAAGTGATGTCACGAAGGATGATGGTTAGTTTGGGGTGAAGTTCTGTCGGCATCAATTCACTGCGAAGCAGATTTGAAATGGAACGCTGTTTTTCAATGATGTTCTGCCGAATTTGCATGATTTGCTCCTGCAGCTCGGTGATGTCCATCAAAACGCCCTCATCAGCATCGCGAAGGGTATCACTCAATAGGGTGATTTTATCGATGATATCCTCGATCAAGTCAGCATCCTTATCCACACGTGCTTCCATCAACGCAGCCATTACATGGAATCCGGTAGGGAAATTTCGTGGATTGGCAGAAAGCTTCTTGGTGGTTTCGTGAAAGGAAGCGAGTTCTTCACTATGAACTGTGACCAAAATGTCGTTCTTCAGAATGAAAGAAACGGTTTCTGAGTCGAAGTTAGGCAATAGAAAATTGGAATTGACCACCAACGTATCGGCGGTTTCGATGAAGCGGGAAGACATCTCGATCTCCTCCATTTCTTCTTCTTCCTGAATGTATATCTTGAGAAAATCCTCGAGTTGGTTCTCCACTTCGTCGTCCACGTCGTGCAGGTCGATCCAAAGGAATTTGTCAATTGGAGTGGATTTGAGGAATTCCATGCTGCGGCTCACTTTGATGCGTCCGCTTTCGTGATAGAAAAGTTTGATTTCAGCCATGGCGTTTTTTGTTTTACACCTCTCTCAGGTGCTGGTTGTTACTCAGTTGCTAACGCTTTTTTGGCAGGATCTGTACCTGCCCACGGTTGGGGAAGACTCAGCCAAGTTCTCCGACAAAGGGAGAAACCATATTGGTCAGTTTGACAAACTGTTCGACGGAAAGCTGCTCGGGCCGCAGGTTGAAAATGGGATCCGTACAGATGGGACAATCATTGCCTATAAGTGGCTTGAGTGAATTCCGCAAGGTTTTTCGTCGTTGGTTGAATCCGGTCTTAATGACCCGTTTGAACAAAACCTCATCACAATCGAGGCTCTTTGTTTGGTTTCGGGTAATGCGGATGACCGCCGACTTGACCTTTGGCGGAGGTTCAAATACGTGTTCATCGACGGTGAACAAGTATTCGATATCGTAATATGCTTGTAGCAGAACGCTCAAGATGCCGTATGCTTTTTTGCCGGGTTTGGAAGCAAGGCGTTCGGCCACTTCCTTTTGAAACATGCCGGAGCAACAAGGGATCAGGTCTTTATATTCCAGAACTTTGAACATGATCTGGGAAGAAATGTTGTAGGGGTAGTTGCCGATTACGCTGAACGGCTTGTCGAACATTTCGTCCAACTTGAGTGTCAGAAAATCTACGCCGAGTATTCGGCCATCAAGTTCGGGAAAGTGTTGTCCAAGGTATGCGACCGATTCGCGGTCCAGTTCCACCACTTTGAGGTCGTGGCCGTAATCGAGTAGAAAGCGGGTAAGAACCCCCATGCCAGGCCCAATTTCCAGGACAGGCAAGCTTTTCCAGGCATCAAGCGTTTGCGCGATGCGTGCAGCAATATCCAGATCCTTGAGGAAATGTTGGCCGAGTGCTTTTTTGGGTTTTACCAGGGTCATCCACCTTAGTCGGAAAAAATTTATACCTTTGTAATTCCGTTGTTTTCGGAGTTGCGCAAAAGTACACATTAATATTGAAAGTTAGTCCCGGAATGAAACTTATTAAGAAGATCCTACAGGTGCTTTTGCCTTTGGCGTTGGCTGGATTGTTGTTTTGGTGGGTATATAAGGACTGGGATTTCAATGCTCTGGTCAAAGCATTCAGCAGCGGTGTCCATTATGAATGGTTTTTTGTTTCCCTGCTCTTAAGCATTCTGAGCATGGTCCTTAGGGGTTTGCGCTGGCATCAATTGGTGGAGCCGGTTTGTCCAGGAGGGCGTAAAAGTGTCACTATCCTTTCCATTTTCGTTGGCTATGCTGCCAATATGCTCCTGCCGAGAGCGGGTGAAGTAGCCCGTTGTGGCATTCTTGCCAAAGCAGACGGTCTTTCTTTCACTAAAACGTTGGGGACTGTAATTACGGAGCGTGTTTTCGATGTGATCTGCCTGCTCATCATCACTGCTCTGGCAGTATTTCTGCAAGTGGATGTGTTTCGTAACTTTTTTATGAATAACCCGGCCTCCATGTCCAAGTTGCAGCACATGGCAACGTCCCCAGTCCTTTGGGGTGGCTTTGTTGCGCTGATCCTGGCTTTTTTCCTATTGCGTAAACACATACAGAAAATGCCCTTCTATGGGAAGCTACACGATATGACCCTGCGGTTGTGGGAAGGAATGAAAAGCATCACGACTATCAAACATCCGGTGTTGTTCATTGTTTATTCCATTGCCATTTGGGGTTGTTACTTCCTGATGTTCTGGATTGTAAAATATTTCTTCACTTGGGACATGCCCTTGGGTATCCTGGCTTTGCTGAGTGGATTCGTGATGGGGTCGTATGGCGTTGTCGCACCGGTTCAGGGTGGTATAGGCGCCTATCATTTCATGGTCATCTATACCTTGGTCTTTTTTGGCGTTTCTTCGTCGGATGCAGGTATATTCGCTTTGGTAGCACACGGTTTACAAACGATTTTTACGCTTGTCACCGGACTCGTTGCCTATATTTTAGTACAGTTCATTGAAAAGAATGACAGCCAGCGGGCAGTTAAATGAACCTTTCAGACTTTTTTAAGTCAAACAATTTATAGCACTACAATACATTAAACGATAAAATCAGTTCGTTTGGTGGTCTTTTTTTGGACAAACCGAAAATCTGTCCTATACTTGCATTCGAATTGAAAAATCTATGAGAACACACGCACGATTCCTATCATTCCTCACTTTCATTCTGTTTTTGCCCATTTGTTTTCCGTTATTTGCTCAGGATACGGATAATGCGCTGTGGACTACCCTCGATATCAAAAAAAAGTTTAGTCATGGACTAGCGTTATCGTTGGAAGAAGAATACAAGATGCGTGAGAATTTTTCGAACACGGACAAATTCGAGACCACCATTGACCTTTCTTGGAAACCTCTTTCTTTTTTGAAAGGTGGAATAGCTTATTGCAGAATTGATTACAATCATCCAGCAAATAATAGTAGTACAACAGAGTATTGGGAACTTCGTCACAGGTACATTGCTTATCTGATGGGTTCGTATGATATTGGCCGTTTCAGCCTTTCATTGAAAGAAAAGTTTCAGCTTACAAATCGCGTAGGAGTCGACGCGAGTGCTAACAAGTCAAATCCGACCAACGTGATCCGTTCCAAGTTCGAGGTGGATTACAACATTAAAAAATCCCCTTTCACACCATACGCCAGTGTCGAAGTGTTTTATACCCTGAACGAACCTAATGGTGTGCAGGATCCTTCCGCTACCAAAATGGTTACGGAAATTAGAAATGCCATCGGGGTGGAGTATTCCATTAAGAAAAACTTGGCAGTCGACGCCGGCTACCTTTATTGCATTGCAAAAGACTGGGATAAGAATGCCCTCGGAAACAATATGGGTGGCTACCTCAGCGGATACACCAACGCCCTCACCCTAGGTTTAAGTTATACTTTTTAAGCAAACGTGTCATGGATCTGAAGAAACTCCCTGTATGGAATGAGATGCAACCCATCACTCTCGAAGAGATGGATAGCATCCGGCTTATGAACAGGGTGGATACTAAGTTTCTGATTCGGGAAGATTTGTTGCCTGAATTGCTGGAAAAAATCAAGCACGATTATCGGGCACAGAAAGTCGAAGGAGAACAAGTTTGTCGTTACAATACCTTATATTATGATACGATAGATGCAGAAATGTATCAAAACCATCATAACAACAAACTGAACCGCCAAAAAGTACGGGCCAGAACCTATGTTGAATCCGGGATTTCCTTTCTTGAGGTTAAACGAAAGAGTAACAAAGGCCGTACAACCAAAGATCGTATCCGCATACCGAATGAAGTGGTTGATGATATTTCCCAGAATGCTGAAGCCATGGAGTTTCTTTCCATAAACTCAACGATACCTGGTACGGAAATCATTCCTCAACTTTCGAACAGCTTTGATCGCATAACGTTGGTGAACAATGGAAAGTCAGAACGCCTAACCATTGACGCACATATTCATTTTTTAAATCTTCAGACCGGTATTGAAGAAGATGCTGTAAATTTGGTTGTTGTTGAACTGAAACAAGATGGTCAATGCGCCTCTTTGTTTAAAAGCTTGCTTACCGACTATAAAGTTCTGCCTAAAAGTTTTAGTAAATATGCACTGGGTTCTGCCATGACGAATCCAAATTTGAAAAGAAACCAATTCAAGAATAAACTTAGATTCATTAATAAATTAACTGAAATCGACGATGATACCATGTATTAACACGCTGCTTACCGTTCTGGGTGCTGAAAGCATCAGTTTTTCCGACAAATTTTCACTTGATTTTCTGGGAATACCCTTATTTGATGCACAAAGCCTTTGGCTGTTATTGTTGAGATTCACCTTCAATACGCTGGTTTGTTGGGTCATCATTCACTTCTTCTATTATAAAAAGAGCAGCAGAAGAGATTACTACACAACCTTCTTGCTTTTCAGTGTGACCATATTCCTCTTGATTTTCCTGTTGGACAATGTCAAGATTCAAATGGGTTTCGCATTGGGCCTTTTTGCCATTTTCGGTATGATCCGTTATCGTACGGAATCAGTTCCCATCCGTGAAATGACCTATTTGTTCATGCTGATCGGTATTGCCGTAATCAACGGTCTTGCCATGTCAGTGAGTTATGCTGAACTGATAGTAACCAATGGTATCTTTATTTTGGTCACATGGTTTCTGGAATGCAACACCATCATCAAACATACAGCCTATAAGGTGATCCTTTATGAGAAAATTCAGTTGATTGTTCCTGCCAGGGAAAAAGAATTGATTGAAGATTTAAAGGTGCGTACTGGATTGGATATCAATAAAGTGGAAATCGGTAATATTGATTTCCTGCGTGATGTGGCTTATATAAAGGTCTTTTATAAAACCGTAAATGGCGGACTGCCGTCTGAAACAAAAATTTCATCAATAAGATCGGAAGAAAATTACTAAATCATCCGTTTTTATAACTCAATTATTTTACGGATTACTTAACAATTTTCCGGTCGGATTATTATCTTTGTCCATATAGTGAATGAAATTGGCTTTTTGCCAGATAAGAAAACAAGATGGAAGAGATAAAGAAATTGAACCCCACAGCCTTGTGGGGTTATTTTGCTGAAATGACCCAAATCCCCAGGCCCTCCGGTTTTATGGGCCCGATTCAGGCATATGTCAAACAGTTCGGACAAGCTTTGGGTTTGAAGACCGACCAAGATGAGGCCGGTAACATTATCATACACAAACCTGCCACACCTGGAATGGAAGGCAAGCCAGGCATCGTTCTGCAGTCCCATTTGGACATGGTTCCTCAAAAGAACTCCAATGTGGAACATGTTTTTGAAAAGGATCCCATCCGCCCCCGCATCGTTGATGGTTGGGTAAAAGCGACCGACACCACCCTTGGTAGTGATAATGGCATCGGTGCCGCCGCCGCTATGGCCATACTTGCTTCCAAAGACCTGAAACACGGCCCGGTGGAAGCCTTGTTCACCATTGATGAAGAAACTGGTATGTTCGGCGCCTTTGGTTTGAAACCTGGTGAATTCGACGCTAAAATTCTGATTAATCTGGATTCAGAGCATGAAGGCAATTTGTTTGTCGGTTGTGCCGGCGGTATCAATTTGACCGCAGAGTTCAATTACGATCACGCGGCAGCTGTTCCTGAAGGAGACATTGCCGTAAAACTCGTGCTCAAAGGTTTGAAAGGCGGTCACTCCGGAGTGGACATTCACTTGGGTCGCGCCAATGCCAACAAACTTCTTTTCCGTTTCTTGAAGGATGCTGTTGCAGAACTGGAAGTCCGTTTGGCTTCTTTCAGCGGTGGAACTCTTCGCAATGCCATTCCCAGAGAATCTTGGGCTATCGTTACCATACCAGAAGACGGTCTTCAGG